>JAEEGJ010030588.1_pt1 | contig 10511 bp, 13 predicted proteins | sample 8958761 | NCBI WGS metagenome assembly JAEEGJ01 (sample SAMN16246546, study PRJNA631951) | gut metagenome | biome: gut microbiome; feature: rumen; material: RS-attached | host: Bos | place: Iran: Karaj | collected 2018-10
TTGAGCCGCGACGGCGTATCGCCCTCCATGCCATAGGCCACATCGGGATAGCATGCACCAAGCGGACCATGTCCCTGCTGGATGTTTTCAGCGATCCAGCGGTTCGACACCTTCTCGTTGTCGGCTCCCTTGGCCACCTGCATCATACCCGTCCATGTGGCGTGGCCATAACCTCCTGGGCTGACGATATAGAAGAGCGAAGGGAACTCGCGGCGCATCCAGTTGCCCGTGTCGTCCTGGTCGGAGATGGTATAGACACGCAGTTTGCCCACAAGTCTTTCCAGATTGGCCTTCGACTGCGTGGCCCTCAGCTGGTAGAGTGCCTGTGCCAGCACATTGGCTCCACCCCAGGCACATACCCACAACGGGCGGTCATCGTCTGAGCGCATCAGTTCCTTGACAATCCAATCCGAGCCTTCCGAGTTCTTGCCCTTCCCCACTCCATTCATGCCGTAATAGGTAGAGCCACGCTTCACGAGCGCATGCAGACTTTCTGCCTCAGGATATCCGCCCTCGTGCTTCAACAGATTCATGCGCACTTGTCCATACGCATCAATCACGCGATGGATGGATTCCGGAGCAATGCGATTCCTCAAGTGGGTCGAAGTGGTAGCAATCAGTCCGCGCACATCGATTTGGTTCGTATAGAGCATCAACCTGACGAGCGACTCCGTGTCATCCGGTTCATTCTCCACATCAGTAAGGATAATCACCCTATGCTTCGCCATTTCGCCAGCTTCATTCGCCCGTGCCATTGTACCTCCACCCAGCCATAAAAGGCCAGCAAGCACCACCAATAATACCATTTTCTCAGCCAACCAGGATATCATTTCTCTGTTCTTTAAAATATCACAAAAACATGCCTATTGCGACAAACAAACCAATAACAAAAGCCAAGCAACCCGATCCATTACTTGTCGAATTAATTTGATTCGCAATAGCCATTAATGAAGCTTCTGCATCAGGATATTCTTTATCCTGAAAGGTAGTAAGAGTATCTGTTATTCGTTTGACGTTTTTTTCATTTTTACCCCAATCAATCTTTTGTCCTGGATAATTACATTTAGAATGAATCACAATAAGAGTTCCTTCGTCTTTCTTTTCCATCTGAATCGTAAGATCTTCACCCATGCTTTTGAGGCTAGAAGATACTTTACCAACAATCACACCATTTGTGGCATCGACCCTCAATACACGCATAGACAATTGTTTGAGCGATTCAATAACCATCAACATGGCCACTGATTGGCTCTTATTCACGAAGAACGTGCTAGAATATTCTGATGATCCGAACATAATTATAATATTTAAATACACATTTTCTGCCGCAAAGATACGAAGAATCCTCGAAACTACAAAATTTCTCCCCCACATTTCTCTCCCCGTCTTCTCCAATGTATCACACGTTGACGATTTCGTTACAATCCATCACACGCATTCCGTTCTTTTTCTCCCTTTTTCAATCCCTCCTTTCTATCATTAATTAAGCCATATTTCGAGCACAAAACGTAAAATATTACGAAATAGGCACATTTTTGGCCCAAAATCAAAGAAGGCAATGGTTTTTCTTGCATATTTGAATCAGAATTATTATCTTTGCAACAAACAAAAACAAAAAGGAATGAGACAGGAACAGGAAAAGTACGAAGATTGGCTGACTACCATAGCTAACACAAGGTTCATCTTCAACACCATCGAGGAACTGGAGGACTTCCTCGAAGCACCCAGCATACATAGCAATGGCATCAAGCGATGCTTCTCCACTCCACAGCGTATGCGTTCGGCCTTTCGTGATCTGCAAGTCGAGGTCGAGCAGATGACCGATGGTGTCATCCATCTGGAAACCGCCCTCAAGCAATACCAGAAGGCATGGACATTCTACCGCGATAACCTTTCGCGACGCAGCAACCCCTTTGCCGTTGCCCTCGAACTGCTTCGTTTCTGCTACCCACCCTATAGCGGGACAGAACTGAGGAAGAGCAAATCGGACATCTTCTCAAAAGCCTTGGAGAAAGACATCAACCTCCCTTTCCTGATTCTGATGTTATTGAAGGTCATTCCCGGCTATGACTCGAAGGACGGAGACGTCGTGGATTTCTCGCACCAATACGAATATGCCATGACCCTACTCGAGAAGTTCACCGAAGGAGGCGAACTATTCTCCACACTACCTGCCATCACGGCAGCCCGCGACGAACCCAAAAAGTCGCGCATCATGCTGCTCTATCATGTGGACAAGATTCTCAACACCTACGAGTCGTACGCCGAACAGGACAACATCTATGACGTCAGCCGCGAAATGAAGGCGAGTTATGTCAATCTGGACATCGAAGGTTTCTGGAACGAATGTGGAGGCAAACCGCTCTACACCAGTTTCTGGCAGATCGAGAACGCTATCGCCGACGGCTCCTATTTTGCAACCTACTGGAGCAAAGATTCCACAGGCAACCTCACAGGCATACGTTATACGCTATTCCTCATCGAAGGCATCCAGAAAGGCATCATCGCCTACCTGCTCCACCCCGAAGCCATCAAGCACCGCATCAAGGGTCAGGCTTACAACGACAGCGACCAGGTTTGGTACAAGACAGTTATGCCTGCCAACGACACACCCGACACTTTGCCCTTGGTTCGACTGATGCCTTCATCAGTCTGGAATGCGAAGATTGACCTTTGTCGTGTGACCGATGCAGAAACCCTCGCCATCTACGACCAATGGATGAAAACCTGTCGCATCGAAAAGCCATTCGAGAACCTGGAGTACATCTTCCGTCCCAACATCTACGCCATCACACAGGATGCCATCTTCATCCCAATTGGGGAAGACAAGGGATACTACAAGGTGCCAAAATCCTCTATCGAAGGACTCGACCGAATCAGCATAGACGACAATGTAGGCACAATGACGATGAACAAACGCCAATACATTGTCTTCGATGAATTCCTGCTCTACATCCCTGCCACAGGCAACGAACTGCGGAAATACGGCATAACAAAAGTCGATCACATTGAATGACCGACTTCTCACGCCCAGCTATCGTGACCGGGGTTTATTGGCGCATCGTCCTCCGATGCCTCCTAATGCCCCACCGATGGCAGCACTGGCAGGTTTCTGATTTCGCGAACAAGGATTATCATCGGCCTTGTCGTTGGCATCAAAAGCCATCGACGGACCTTTATCCTCCTCTTGCGCATCAAGTTCGTTGCTTGAATCTTTCTCGTTTAACATCTTATTGCCGCCTATAGGCTTGATGTGCCTGATAGAGGTGCAAAAATACGGAATTACGAGAAGACACGAAAGCGCTTTGGCTCAAAAAAAGAAACTCGCAATCACACATTGCGAGTTTTTTGTATCTGGTTACAAAACAGGGACAGGTTTTATCGTGAGTCTATCTGTCGCCTATTTTATTCTCAGGTAAGAATGCATCTCTTGCAACATTACCTACGACATTTGTAGAAAATGCGTCAAAAGCGCCACCTATTATACCGCCAAGAACTGGTACCGCTTTACCTAAATTGATAATACCCTTACTTCCAAACTTTGTTACCAGTTTAGGTATCGTCTTTTGATTTATCTTTTTTATTGTTTCTCTTGAAATACCTTTTATGGCTTCAATTGCCGCTCTCTGACCAATTTTGATGCCTACACTTTTTAATACTTCTGCGCCAGAACTACAAACCAGGCAAGCATAAACCATTGTCTTCACTCGATCATCTTTCAAGTCATACCCGCCCATTACAGCTATCGCAGCAATCATACGAATCTGTATGTATAAAACGCTTGTAATATTTGCAGGCAATGTAGCCAACATGGTAGCAAATCCTCCAAAACCTGTGGCGAATCCACTAATTGCCGATTTTGAATTTTGCCATCTAATCAATGCATTAGCACATTCCCTCAAAGAATCAGATTCAGTCATGTAATCCTCTGCCAATTCCTGGGCTGAATCAAATCCGGGTATTCCATTCACAGCTTTATCGTATGCCCAATCAAGGCACTTTTCCATTACTCCGTTTGTCAACTGTTTTTCTGCCATAACCGTACTTGTATCTTATTTCATCTTTCTTAAAGTTTCTATGTACGCCTTGCCAGAAAGGTAAAACTGGAGATAGACGATACCAGCTGTGGTAAGCCAACCAATTACAGGAATGAAAGTACAGAAAAGATCAGCACCGATTGTTATTGCAACATTTACAATGATTCCGACTATCACACCGGAACAGCCGAACGGCACACCCACCTTTTCGCTCAACGAGGAATACATATGCCAAAGGATCCCTATAAAAGCAATCCACTCAATACCAAACAATGGTAGCGCCACGACTAAAGCTGCCACAGCAGCGTGCGTATGCACCGTTTTCAGCATATCCTCTTCAGGGAACATGCCGCCACCTACATATTTTGCAATCCTTCCTTCAAACATACTGAGTTTTGTTAATCCGATTCAAGTTAATATCTGTTTACGCGTGCAAATATACGGAAAAACAAAAAAAGATGCAAGAGAAATACACAAAATTTCACAAAAAAGGGGGATTATCGACGTGAAAAGCGACAATCCCCCTTGTTTTAATCGAATTCATGCCCACACTTTTTGCATTTGTACTTATAGATGTGCTTTGAAGCAGCGACTCCTGCCAATGGCACACCTAAAAAGCCCAAACCAATCGCTGTCAATCCAGCTCCTGCTGCAATTCCAAGGCCTTTCGATAACATAGGACTTTGAGACTCGACATTGCTACTATAACATTTAGGACAACGTGGCATAATTGTACCTCCTTTATTTTTTGCAGCCAAGATACTAAACTCTGCATAAATAACTATAGTAAGAGTGCTTAGTATCTTGTATCAAATGAATAGATAATACAGTTCCTCGTAAAGGAGCAGATTACTCTATAATTGATAAAGCACTCTTGTTGAAACTTATGCAAACTATAACAATATGGTCATAGTTATAAATACATCATTGCTTCCGCTAAAAAAATAAAGCAAAAACACAAAAATAAAAAAGGTAATCATATTTTCTGATTAATTTGTCTAAAAATCGTTTTGATTATTTTACTTCCGATTTATAGATTATAAGCTAACAACTTAATCATCAAATAAGCCGAAAAGTTTTTTGCCTGCTTTTAACCACTTAAGAGCTTCTTGTTGTTTTAGATAAGAGGCATACTGTTGATCGTTCATTGTTGCAATTTTATCATATCTTTCTTTGGCCCTACTATCTCCGCAACTAATGGCGTAGACTATAAGACCCACAAAGAGTAAGACCAAAAAAGTCCAAAAAAAACCAGTAAAATGTAATTCTGGTATTCCCAAAAAACCATCTTTAGTATATACCATATCATTGAAGAAGAATATAAGTATTGCAAGCACCATTATTATTTTCCCAATAGTTTTACCGGTTTTATTCGGCTCTGACGCTTCTTTTAGGGATTTTAATGTATTCTCCCTATGTTCCCTTAACGATGTATTATCCATATTTTAATTCTTGCAATTATTTATAACTCTTTTTAGCTTCATTCATGAATTCCTTGACTTCAGACTTGTCTTTCATCACATCATTGACTGCATCTGATATGCTTCCAACATTGATATCCTGTTTCTTTTCAGACAAAGCACATAATGCCTTAAGATAGATGTAGCCAGAAGTTAAAGTTAGTCCATACATGCTTGCTGACATTAAAACTGCACCTCCGATAGACCCAATACCAGGAATGAACTTCAAGGCAGAAGCCACTCCCGCCATAGCCAAACCGCTGGCCAGATTTGTCGCTACTCCAGAGGCAATGGACTTCATAACATTTTCTCCAAATGGTAATCCGATTTTGTTATTAATCCTTGCATACATTCCCCATATGCTTGCTGCACATGCAGCCATGTCAGCACCTGGCACAGGAATTAATGAAGAACCAAGAGCCAGTTTGCTATGGAGTTTCACAACATCCACAATCTGCCGAGGAAGAGATTCATCAGCCATCTTATCAAAAAGCTTTACAAGCTTAATTGACATTTTGAGTAATTTTTGATCGGTATCCATAATAAATAATTTTTTGAACTTTTTATCCAATTCTATCAACTCTCAAATCCACAGTGTTTAGGCAGCCGGCCTTTTTGATGTCGATGCCATAGATGCGGTAGAATGCATCGATGACAACTTGGCCACCATTGGTGGCGACGGGATTGCTTAAACTCTTTGTGACGACCTGAACCGACATGCCGGGTTCGATGCGGATGCCGTTTACACTCTTGCGATACTTGGTGGTTACTTGATAAATGGGCATAGGTTATAGATTTTATTGTTAGTCTTGGGGACAAAGATACAGATTAAAATTGAATAATGTTTATTAGCTTTGGAGAAATAGAGTTGTGAAATCCTACTTTGTGAGTATTTCGTATGAAGTTACAAAATAAAGACAACTATCGCTATTTCATCTTCTGAGCAACAGAAAAAAACATGGTTAATCATACTTAGCTCAAATTTGGAAGTAAATATACTGATAATTATTGAAATCTAGAATTATCAACACATATTTTAACATTTGATTAACATTTTCAGCGCAAATAGAGCCTTTTTATGCTATAATATTAAAATAAACCAGCTAGTTTTGTCGACCAGAATTTGAAACAGGTGAATAACTGAAGGACGATTGATATACAATAAGAGTGGCGGATTTTCTGAATGGAGAAAAAACCTTCGACAAAGAGGATTTGCTATCTTCTACAGGAGAAAGTACTCTGTTGACAGGGAAAGTGTTATTTCCGAGAGGGGCAAGCACTCTGGCGCCCGAGAGAGTGCTATCGCCGAGAGGAGAAAGCATTCTGACGGCCGTAAGAGTGTTATTGCCGAGAGGAGGAAGTACTCTGTCGGCCGTGAGAGTGCTATTTCCGGGAGGAGGAAGTACTCTGTCGGCCGTGAGAGTGCTATTTCCGGGAGGAGGAAGTACTCTGTCGGCCGTAAGAGTGTTATTGCTGAGGGGAGAAGGTACTCTGTCGGCCGGGAGAGTGGTATTGCTGAAGGGAGAAAGTACTCTGGTGGCCGGGAGAGTGTTAATTCCGATGGAAGATGGTACTCTGGCGGCCGGGAGAGTGTTATTGCCGAGGGGAGAAAGCACTCTGACGGCCGTGGGAGTGTTATTGCCGAGAGGAGAAAACATTATGACGGACGTTAGAATGTTTTATCCACCCATTCGATGACTGTGCAACCGCAATAGCGTTCGAAAACATTGGACATTACCCTTTCGGTGCGCCATCCACAACGGGTTGCCACTTCGGAAAGGATTTTCCTGATGGCTGGCTTCCCTAATTTATCGGGAAGATAGCTGTCCATCTTTTTGCGAATTGCATCCTGCGCCTGCATCAGTCGCCATTCGGTGATAACGTCGATGAGACGTGTTCCGGTCAGCATAAACCATGCAGAACGAAGGTCTCGCACCTTCACATCCATCAGCAGTGCGACATCCTCGGGATAAATCAACTTGTAATGCCGAAGGATGTTCAGTACTTCATCGACAATCACTTCGCCATAAGGCACTTTTGCGTGGTACATCTCCTCCACACTTTCTACGATGTGTTTCATAAGTTTTTTAGCAAGAATTGAAGTTTATTAATAGGGGATATAATCATTAGATGCATAACGGGCAGAATGAGACTGATCTCCATGCCTTTTTCTTAGCCAGGATAGAGCCGTATGATATGCACTTCGCTTTGTTCGAATAACATTTGTATCGTTTTCCATATCAAGCAATACATCTTGAATCTGCGCATCTGTATATGTTTTCTTTAGCCAGCCATATTCTGTCATTGTCAGCGGTTGTTCCATTTCAGATAAATGAGGGCAGTTCTTTTTCAAAAACGATTCAAACATCACTTCTTCTGCTATGTCTTGCCTATTTTTACTAAGAGCCTCTGTGTAGCGAGAAACATCGCTTTGTGTGCCTTCATCTGCCTTACTCTCAATTTTATTATTAATGACTAGGTAGTCATTATTTTTATTATCTTTTTTTTCTTTAAAAGAGGAACGGGCGGGTATACACGCATCTGATGACGCGTCTGTACACGCGCCTGATGATGCGTGTGATGACGCGCGTGACTCGTGTGACGCATCTGAGGCGCGCGAGGAAGAAGAAAAAAAAGAGAGGTAACTTTCGAGCGATTTTTCTCCGATGCCGTTCCCTTTGTCGACCTTCAAGGTGACATAGTTGTTTTCATCGACGACAAAAAGATCATAGTCGTTAAGGATTGCTTTGACTACGTTGAATTTGATAGGTGGTTCTCTCAAAGTCAAGATGGTATTGAAATGCACCTTAATGGGGCATAACATAAGCAGCTCGACTACCTTCCAGTAGAAGCCGAGTCCAGCCAACTTGTAATCGTCCTGCAATTTCTTCAGCTTTGCAGAATCACTTGCTTTCGTAGTGTGAATAAAAAAATCCATAGTTTTTGTTGTTAATTTGTTAATGATTGATTGCAAAATAAATCGCAGCTCAGGTTGTTCTGAACTGCGACGCAAATATATACAAAAAATTTCGGATAATTGCAAGTTTTAAGTCAAAAAAGACAAAACTAAATGCAAAACTAAAGAACTAAACGAGCCGAAACTAAGGAACTAAAAGAGTTGTTTAGGGATATTAAGGGAAATTCTTAGGGATACTTAGGGATTTTGGGGGATATTAAGAGATATTTAGGGACGTTACCTTTGCCTTGTAAAATGAAGCGTGGAACGTCGAACATTAAGAATTTTCGGGAATTAGGAAATCGACGAGGCATTCTATCAGGTTATTTTGAAAATAGTCTGCGACCGTCCAGTAACCATAAAAGGTCTTATCCTGGGTACCGCCAGCCTTGTAGAAGCCTTGGATGCTCCAGGGATAGTTCTTCTCGTTGCGGAAATAGGGGGGCGGAGTATCCAAAGATCCTTTTTCACATAGCACGCTTTCAGGTTGGATGTTGGCATTCACCCACTCGACGTTCTTTGGTCTTGATGCTGGCAGGAAAATTGACGAGCCATCCAACTGTTCCAATTTCTGACGTAATACGATGTAAATCGACAGCCAATAACTCTGCTTGCAAAAGCAATTTGACTTGTAAGGACCATCAACATAATTCTTGATGAAATCAATCAACTTTGCTTCGTCAATCCTCTTGTTGATGATGCCATCGGACACCTTTGATGACTCTGTATTTGTTTGTGCAGGTATCTGAGGAGCAGTTTTTGTTGCCTTATTATTTTCATCCGATCCATAGAGGAACTTATGATATTGCTCCGCCAAGCCATCGTACAATTCGCACTTGATCAGGTTCTCCCTGTGGACTCGATTGAAGAAGAAATAGACATTGTTTTCGTTTAAAACACGGCTCATCTCATAATGATTACGAAACAACACATTCCAATCGAAAAGTTCCTCTGGATTAGAGTATTTTCTCAACAAAGATAGTAGTTCTTTGCTCCATTTGAACTGTCTCAGTTCGCTACTTTCGTAATAATCCTTGTAGGCATTGTAGTCGACTTCTTCTCCATCGGCAATCTTTTTATCTATCTCATCGTCAAGGTCAGCCAATCTTGCCCATTGAATTCGAGAAAGCGGTTCTAGTCGATTAGCCTTGAGTTTCTTAGCATATTTTTCAAGCGTATGCTTCAAACCATTACACGAATTGGCAGCATAACGGCGAAAATTCTCGAGAATAAACACCTTTAACTCATCTTCAGTCTTGAACCCTTCTCGAATATGGGATAGATTATTGTCAACAATCGCACGCATGGATTCATACAAATCGATAGTGGCATCAATTAAATTATTGATACTCGACTTCATAACTTCTGTCGATTCCAGAAGGGCCTTTTGCTTAACAAAGACCGTCTCGTCACCACTATACGACTGCAAGTAGTCGAGATTTTCGTTAACAATATCGAAATCCCAGTGTTTATAATGATTCCTTAAATTCCTAAGAATATTTGAAATGTATATGGTTGCTGTAGAGAAGTCATCAAAGGTTCTTTTTAAAAGAAAATAATACTCAATATCAAGTTTTGAGATATCAACACCCTTGGTTTCTTCTTCGAGGCTCCGACAGATCCTGATATAATCCGAGAATACTCTGAGATCATAAATATAGTTGGATCTCTCACAATCATAATCACATAAAAAATTGGTTAACAAACGTCTTGTTTCATATAACAATCGGTCCGGATAATCGTTTTCTAATAAGAAAAAATCATAATCGTCTAGATTGTCATAATCGTCTTGATAGTCCATGTTATTTGTTAAGTGTTTGGTTTCTGACTTTTTTTGCCCGCAAAAATACGTTATTTTGCCGACATGACCAAATATATTTCCTACTTTTTTAACAAAGTATATACAAGGAGGTCCTTAAGAAACAACGAAAGAAAGTGTGAGGCGGGCGAAGAGGAGGGAACCATCGCGGAAGGTGGCGCGAAAGAGGGAGGGGGTGCCGCTGAGGACAACTTCAACCGTGGGGTGATGCTGGGGTTCGAGCAGGGCGAGGAACTTGA
>JAEEGJ010030589.1_pt1 | contig 10511 bp, 11 predicted proteins | sample 8958761 | NCBI WGS metagenome assembly JAEEGJ01 (sample SAMN16246546, study PRJNA631951) | gut metagenome | biome: gut microbiome; feature: rumen; material: RS-attached | host: Bos | place: Iran: Karaj | collected 2018-10
CCGCAGCGGACACATCGTGTTCAACGAGCCGATGTCCTCCTTCGCCAGCCGCACCCGCGTCGTCACGCTCACCAAGACCACCTACGAACAGAACTCCCCGCTCTTCACCAAGCCGGAAGACATGCCGATGCGCGCCATGACCATGGGCGTGGGCACCTGCCTCGACGCCAAGTGCCTCCTGCTCCTCGCCACCCACAAGGAAAAAGCGAACATCGTGGCGGCCGCGCTCGAAGGCCCCGTCACCAACATGATCTCCGCCACCGCCCTGCAGCTTCATGACAACGCCATCGTGGTCCTGGACGCCGACGCCGCCTCCAAGCTCAAATACAAGGACGAATACGCGTTCCAGTTCGCCAACGACCCGAAGTGGGCCGCCTACCAGCCCGCCCGCAAGGCTTCCGCCTCCAAGGCAAAGGCTGTCAAGGCCGCTCCCGCAAAAGCCAAGGCCGCTCCCGCAAAAGCCAAGGCCAAAGCTAAAAAGTAAGAAACAGGGTAGACGGCTCCCATGAAAATCCTCGTCATCAACGGTCCGAACATGCAGCTGCTGGGGCGGCGCAAAGCCGAGTTCTACGGGACGAAGACGCTCCCGGAGATCGAGGCGGACCTCCGCGCCGCGGCCGATTCGCTCGGCGTGACGGTCGAGTTTTTCCAGAGCAACCACGAAGGCGCGATCTGCGACAGGATCGCCGACGCGCTTGCGGACGGGGTCGACGGCATCGTCATCAACCCCGCCGCATACACCCATACGAGCATCGCCATCCACGATGCGCTGGAAGCGGCCGCGATCCCCGCGATCGAGGTGCACATGAGCAACATTCAGGCGCGGGACGATTTCCGCAGGACGTCGTTCACCGCACCCGCCTGCATCGCGCAGATCGCCGGGCTTGGCGCGGACGGATACGAATTCGCTCTCCGCGCCCTCGTCCGCCGTCTCTCCGCCGCTTCCGGTCAGAACCATTAACCACAACCATCCAACGACAAATCCGGGTGCCCTATGAAAATTGATGAAATCAAAACGATCGTGAAACTCATGTCGGACAACGATCTGACCGAGTTCAAAATCGAATCGGAGGAAATGACCCTCTGCCTCCGCAGGGCCGCTCGCCAGCAGGCCGCGCCCGCACCTGTTTTCGTCCCGGCCGCCATGCCCGCCGCGGCTCCCGCCGTTCCCGTTCCCGCCGCCATCCCGGCCGTTCAGGAACCAGTAAAGGCCGCGCCCGCGGAATCCGGCCGCGCCTCGCTCAATCCCGACAAGGTCATCGAATCGCCCACAGTCGGCACGTTCTACCGTTCGAGCGCCCCCGGCGCCGAGCCGTTCGTGAAAGTCGGCAGCCATGTGGAAGCCGACACGACCGTGGCCGTGGTGGAAGCCATGAAGGTCATGAACGAGATCAAGGCCGAAAAGAGCGGCATCATCAAGGAAATCCTTCTGGAGAACGGCCAGCCCGTGGAATACGGCCAGCCGCTTTTCGTGCTTGAGTAATCATCGTCAGACGCAGGTCCCCTATGTTCAATAAGATCCTGATCGCCAACCGCGGCGAGATCGCAGTCCGCATCATCCGCACCTGCCGCGAAATGGGCATCAAAACCGTGGTCGTCTATTCCCAGGCCGACGAGGACAGCCTGCCCGTCCGTCTGGCCGACGAAGCCGTCTGCATCGGTCCCGCGCCCGCCACGCAGAGCTATCTCCTGATCGACCGCATCATCAGCGTCGCCGAGATCGGCGATGTCGACGCCATCCACCCCGGCTACGGATTCCTCTCCGAAAATGCGCATTTCGCGCAGATCTGCAAGGACTGCAAGATCGAATTCATCGGTCCGACCGCCCAGCAGATGAGCGCCATGGGCGACAAGGCGTCCGCACGCGAGACCATGCGGAAGGCCGGCGTGCCCGTCACGCCCGGCAGCAACAGCGTCATCCCCACCGAAGAGGCCGCGCTCGCCGAGGCGCACAAGCTCGGCTACCCCGTCATCATCAAGGCGACGGCCGGCGGCGGCGGACGCGGCATGCGCGTGGCGCACAACGACGCCAGCCTGATCCAGGGATTCCACGCCGCCATGACCGAGGCGGAACGCGCATTCGGCAACGGCGACGTCTACATTGAAAAATTCATCGCCAACCCCAAGCACATCGAGGTGCAGATCCTCGCCGACAAGCTCGGCAACGTGATCTGCCTCGGCGAACGCGACTGCTCGCTCCAGCGCCGCCACCAGAAGCTGATCGAGGAATCCCCCTCCCCCTCGATCTCCACCGCGCTCCGCAAGAAACTCTACGACGCCGCGATCAAAGCCGCCAAGGCAGTCGGGTACTCCAGCGCCGGGACCATCGAATTCCTGGTCTCAGGGAACGATTTCTACTTCATGGAGATGAACACCCGCGTCCAGGTCGAACACACCGTGACCGAGATGGTCAGCGGGTTCGACATCATCCGCGAACAGATCCGGATCGCGGCCGGCGAACGCCTCAGCGTCCAGCAGAAGCAGATCGCGCTCCGCGGCTGCGCCATCGAGTGCCGCATCAACGCCGAAAATCCGTATGCCAATTTCGCCCCGTGCCCGGGCGCCATCACGTTCTACTCCGCCCCGGGCGGCCCCGGCGTCCGCGTGGATTCGCATGTGTATGCCGGCTACCGCATCCCGCCGCACTACGACAGCATGATCTCGAAGCTGATCGTGCACGCTCCGACCCGCGAGGAGGCGATCGCCAGGTGCAAGCGCGCGCTCGACGAATACATGATCGAGGGCGTCCCGACCACGATCCCGTTCGAACATTTCCTGATCGAAACGCCCGAATTCGTCTCGGGCAACTACGATACGAACCTGATCGAACGCCTGATGAAGGGCGGCTATTTCGAACAGCAAAGTGCCGCGATCCGCAAAGAGATCGCGAAATAACCATATCAACCCAAGGAGGCATGGACAATGAGCAACACGCATCAGACGCGCCCCGCGGCCGACCCCGTTTCCACTGTCCCCGGCGCCTACGAGGTCAACGGGACCGCTGTCGGCTCGATCCGCATCCTCGACGGAGCCATTTCCACGATCGTCAAACGCACCGTCCTCGGGATCGAAGGCGTGGCCCGTCTTTCCGGCAGTTCGCTGATCGACGAGTTCGCCGACCTCGTCCGCAGCAAGCGCATGCAGGACCGTTCGATCCAGATCGAGCACAAGGACCAGGACATCGCGATCACGGTCGCAGTCAACCCCTATTTCGGCTACAAGTTCCCCGCCCTCATCAGGGAGATCCAGGAGAAAGTCTCCGGCGCCGTCCTTGAAATGACCGGCATCGCGGTATCTTCCGTGAATGTGGACATCCGGGGCATCGAGGAGCGTCCGGCGGAGAACGAGTCCGCGCAGGACGACGCAACGCAATCGGAGTAAAGGAGAAGCATCATGCCAAACGACAACAGCAAAAAGGCCGCCGCGGATCCCTCCGCCTACACCGTGCATGAAAGCGTCATCATTTCCCTCGCCCGCAAAGCGGTGGAAGGCATCCCCGGCTTCATCCGGTTCTCCGGTTCCTCCCTCGTTTCCGACCTCGCCGACCTCGTCGGCGGCAAGCGCCGCTTCGACAAGTCCATCGTCGTGACCGAAAACGGAGACGAGGTCAGCCTCGAGATCCTCATCGTCGCCGCCTACGGATCCAAGTTCAACGAAGTCGCGGCCGCCGTCCAGAAGGCCGTCTACGACCAGATCGTGGACTTCACCGGACTGCATGTGAAGGGCATCGACGTGGTCGTCACCGACACGGAGGACGCCCCCGAGGAGAAAGCCCCCGAAGACGATGACGTCATCGAAGGCGAGGTCATTCAATAAACCATCGTTTGGGAGGGCGTCTCCTCCCGGAAAGGCGGATGCGGCATGATCCAGTCGGTTCAGAGAATAGTGGAAAGGATCGGTTCCGTGATCGGGGAACGTCCTTTTTCCTGCGGATTCCTGGCAGGACTCGCCGCCGCGTGCGCCGTTCTGGTCTTCCTTTTCCTTCTCTGCCTTGTCTTCCGCTCCCGCAAGCTCCGTTTCATCGAGGTCCCGTCCGAGGGCGGCACGCTCCGCATCGACGCGAAAGCCGTCCGGGGCGCCGTCCTGGCAGTCGCCGCGAACTTCCCCGCGTTCGAGGTCAGGAAGGCCGTTCTGTACGGGAAACAGAAAGCGGTCAGGCTTGACATTGCGGCGGACTTCACCGGCGGCGACGAATCCGTCGCGGAAACGGCGGCCAGGTTCCGGGCCGCGGTTGCCCGGATGATGGCCGAAACGCTCGGCATGGAGAAGCCCGCCCGCATCGAACTTGAGATTCTGCGGTCCGGCGCCGGGATCGCCGCCGGGGAGGAACCGTCCGGGACTCCCGCGGCGGAAGACAAACCGTCCGCTTCCTCCGAATCCGGGCAGTCATGCTGAAGTTCCTGCGCGAGATCCGCCGGGTCCTGCCGGACGGATACCGGTATGCGACGGCCGGACTGGCCGTCCTTATGGTCGTTTCCGCGCTGCTGGAACTTGCCGCGCTGGCGCTCGTGATGCCCGTGGCGGCGGCCCTGACCAATCCGGGCATGCTGGAATCCAACCGCTGGCTTCACGCTTTCTACGAACTGGCTTCTCCTCCGTCCCGCGAAGTGTTCATCCTGGAATCCGTCGCGGTCCTCACGCTTTTCTTCATCGTCAAGAACGTGTTCGCATTCATCCTGACGAAGTGCCAGAACCGTTTTTCCCGCGACCTTTCGGTCGATCTGGCGGGCCGCCTTTTCCGCACGTACATGCGCGCGAATTATACCTTTCATCTGGAACACGGCGCATCGGAGCTGATCGGGCGCATCATGCAGATGCGGGAAGTGGCTGAAGTCCTGCTGATGCCGCTGCTGCTGGCGCTTTCCGAAGCGGTCATCTTCCTTTCGATCCTCGCCGTTATATTCGTACTCGTGCCGAAGATCGCGCTGGTCGCGTTTCTTGTCTGCGGCACGGTCATGCTGATATTCCACAGGCCCTTCAAACGCGTCCTGGACGCGGCGTCAAAAAGACTGTTCGCGGCGAACGGCGAATCGACCCGGACCATGAACCAGAGCTTCGCGGCCATCCGCGAGGTAAAGCTGACCGGAAGCGAAGCGTATTTCAGCCGGCGTCTGGAACAGGCGCAGTTCAACATCCTGAACGCGGTCAAGCTTCGGCGCGACCTCGGCCAGATACCGCGTTTTTCGCTCGAAGTGTTCGTCGTCGCGGTCGCGGGCGGACTGATCGCCGTCCTGACCTGGATGGGCATGCCGTCGTCCCGCCTGGTCCTGTACGCCGCATTCTTTCTGGCGGCGATGTTTCGCCTGATCCCGTCGATCTCCCGGATGCAGTACAACCTGGTCCTGGTGCGCGGGATGCTGTACGTCTTTGAGCGCCTCGACGCCGATTTGAGCTCGATCCCGGCGGAACGCATCCAGCCAGCGCCGAACGCCCCTGAGCTTCATTTCGAACGGGAGCTGACCGTGGAACATGTCATGTTCCGCTACGCCCCGGACCGGCCGGCGGTGTTCGGGGACTTCAGCATGTCCGTGAAGCGCCTGGAATGCGTGGCGGTCGTCGGACGCACGGGCGGCGGAAAGACCACGCTGATCGACCTCGTAATGGGGTTCCTGACGCCCGAAAAAGGGCGCGTGGCCGTCGACGGCACGGACATCCGGGACAACCTGGGCTCGTGGCGAAGCCGCATCGGCTATGTGCCGCAGGATGTTCGGCTGTTCGACGACACGATCCGCGCGAACGTGGCGTTCGGCGTGGAGCCGGACAAAATCGACGATTCCCGCGTCAGGAAGGCGCTCGAGCTGGCGCAGATCGCGGAGTTCGTCGAATCCCTCCCCGATGGCCTCAATACGCGGCTGGGCGAGTTCGGGGCGCGTCTTTCCGGCGGACAGAAACAGCGCATCGCGATCGCGCGGGCGCTTTATTCCGAACCGGAACTGCTGATCCTCGACGAAGCGACCAGCGCGCTCGACGACGACACGGAAGCCGCGTTCGTCGACGCACTGAACTCCCTGAAAGGCAAGCTCACGATCCTGATGGTCGCCCACCGCGCCGCCAGCATCCGCTGCTGCGACCGGCAGATCGAGATCTGAGCTGAGGATCGCCTTAAAACCGAACGGCCCCGCCGCCGGGTTCAGGTTCAGCGTTTTTCCAGGATATTCGCGAAGACTTCCGCCCGCGAGCAGAAATCCTGTTGTTCCGCATAGGCCAGCGTCTGTTTTTTGAGCTCGTCCAGACGAGGCAGCATGTCTTCCAACATCTTCACCAGCGCATCCTGCCCGAACGGACTTTCCAGCACGGTCCCGGTCGCTTCCTGCACAAAATGCGCGAAGCCGCAGATGTCCGTGGTGAGAACGGGCGTTCCCGCGGCAAGCGCTTCGATCAAAGTCGAACCCGCCGATTCGTTGCGGGCCGGATGCAGGAAAAGGTCGGCGCCGAGCATGTGATCCCGTACGCCGTCGGTCTGCCCGAGGATGGCGGCGCGCCCCTCCAGCCCGGCTTCGCGGAGCATGGATCGGACGTCGCATTCCGGGAGCTTCCCCACGATCCACAGGCGTATCGTCTTTTTCATTGCTTCAGGCAGAGCTCCGAGCGCGGCGATCGCGCGGTCCGTGCCCTTGTTGTAAACGCTGTTGGAAACGAGCAGGACGGCCGTGTCGCCGGGAGCCGCCCCGAGTTTCCCCCTCACGGCGGTCCGAATGGATTCCGCTTCCGGTTCCGGCGGACGGCGGCACGCAGGGTCCATGCCCGGCGGCAGCAGGAACATCCGGTCCGGCTCCGCATCGTAAGCGGCGGCATAGTCGCGCATCTGAGCGGGCGCAATGCACGCGATCCGCGTCCTCGACGGCGGCGCGATCACGGCCTGTTCCAGCCGGAGATAAGCCGCATAGCGAGGATTGAACCGCAGCGCGAACGGCGAATGGAGCTTCGACCAGTAAACTTTCATGCAGACGTCGGCGGCAAAATAGAAGTCCGCGCCGGGGATGCGGCTCATCGCCACGGAAACGTCGAAGTCGTGTTGTTCCAGCCGCCGCCGGAACGCCTCGGCGAACTTCACCATGCGGGCGTGGTTCGAACCGAATTTCGAGGCGGGGACGAGCTCGATCTTCGCCCCATCGGACGGCGGGGGAGCGTCCCAGGCGGTCGTGAACACGACGACCTCGTGGCCGCGTCCGGCGAGCTCCCGGATCAGGCGCATCGTGTCGCGCTGAAGTCCGCCGAAGGGATCGTATTTGTAGATGGCGAGCAGGAATTTCATATTATGTGCCTCCGGGGAAAGGATCGGCGTCGAGGGCGAGCTTGAGCGCGGCCCTGAACGCGCTCGGGATGGCGGTCTCGTTCTGGAGCGCGGAGCGCGGCACCCATTCGAAGCCGTCCGGCGGATTCGAGGTTTCGGCGAGGTAAAGCGTCATCACCCATTCCACATGCGTGAAGATATGTTTCGCGGTCCCGGCTTTCTTGATCTTATCGGCACGGAACGCCGTTTTGAGCGCGGTTTCGCTGTGGACGCCCTCAAGATTGGGAAATTCATAAAGCCCCGCCAGGAGGCCCGTTTCCGGCCTCCGGCGCACGGCAAAACGGCCCGCCGCATCCCGCAGGACGACCACCGCGAACTGTTTCACGGGCCGGGCGGCCTTCGCCTTGCGGACGGGGATCTCGTCCGTGAGGCCGCGCTGCGAGGCCAGGCAGATGCCCGCCAGCGGACACACCGTGCAGAGCGGAGCGCCGTTCGGCAGACAGACCGTCGCGCCGAGCTCCATCAGGCTCTGCGTGAACTCGCTGCACTGTCCGGCGGGATACACCGCGGCGAGTGCGGCGGTCAGCTCCTTGCGGAGTTTCGGCGAATCGATGTCTTCGCGGCTGGCGGCGACACGCGTCGCGACGCGCAGGACATTGCCGTCGACCGCGGGGAACGGTTTCCCGAACGCGATGGAAAGGATCGCCCCGGCGGTATAGTCGCCGATGCCGGGCAGCCCGCGCACATCGTCGTATGTGTCGGGGAAGACGCCGCCGTAGTCCCGCACGATCTTCTTCGCGGCTGCCTGGAGATTGCGAACGCGCCGGTAATAGCCGAGCCCCTCCCAGAGCTTGAGCAACCGCGTTTCGTCGACAGCGGCGAGCGCGGCGACGTCCGGGAGTTCGGCAAGGAACCGGTCGTAGTACGGCTTCACGGCCTCGACGCGCGTCTGCTGGAGCATGATCTCGGAGATCCAAACGCGGTACGGCGTCGGATCGTTGCGCCATTCCAGGTCGCGTTTTTCGCGCAGGAACCACGGCACGAGCAGGCCGGGCAGACGGGCAAAAAGTTTGGCGGGAAAGTGTTCGCTCATGGCAGTTTCTCCGCGTAAAGGCATTTCAGGTAGTGCGACTCCGGGAACAGCGCGGGATGGTCGGCGGCGTGTCCGGTGCGGGCGAGCTCGCGAACGTGCGTGTGGGCGAGCACGACCGGGAAGAGATCGTCGGCGGAGACGCGGCTGGAACATGACGCGAAGACGAGCGTGCCGCCGGGTTTCAGCAGGGAATCGGCGAGCGCGGCAAGGCGGGCATAGGAATGCAGCGCGCGGTCGTGTTCGGCGGCGGATTTCGCGAACGACGGCGGGTCCACGATCACGAGCCCGAACCGGCGTTTCTCGCGCGCCATCGACTGCATGACCTCGAACGCATCGCCCACGATGCCCTCGTGCCTGCATTTTTTTACGTTCGGATGCGTTGCATTGAGCTCGAAATGGCGGTCGCAGGCGGCGATGGCGTGTTTGTCCGCATCCACGCTGCACACGCTCGCGGCGCCGCCCCGGGCCGCATACAGCGAGAACCCGCCCGAAAATGAAAAGACGTTCAGCACGTCGCGGCCGGCGGACATCGTGCCGACGCGTGCGCGGTTGTCGCGCTGGTCGAGGAAGAACCCGGTCTTCTGCCCCCGGATCACGTCCGCCTCGAACGTCAGGCCGTTTTCCACGAACTGAACGGGATTCGCGAACTTATCGGGATTCGCCGTGAAGACGACCGCGGGTTCCGGGAAGAAACGGCGTACGGACGGGCTGTCCTCCAGCGCGCGGGAAAGCCGGACGACGCAGTGAACGAGCCCGGGATTCGCAGAAAAAAACGCGTCCGCGATGTCGCCCGCCCACGGCGCAAACGCCTCGCTGTAGAGCTTCACGACGAGCGTGTCGCCGTAGCGGTCGGCGACGAGTCCGGGGAAACCGTCGCTTTCGCCGTTCGCCAGCCGGTACGCCGTGGTCTGGTCCGAAGCGACGCCGGAACGCAGCGCAGCGGCCTTCGCCGCGAGCTCGGCGAACAGCGCGGGACCGACAGGAGGCTGTGCGGGATCCTTCTGCAGGATTCGTACGCGAAGCGGGGAATGCGGGTCCCACAGCCCGGCGGCGAGGATCTTCTTTCCGTCCGGGTCGTACAGCACTGCCACGTCGCCGGGCGCGGCATCGGGCGGCGCTTTCTTCACGGAGTCCTCGAACAGCCACGGATGCCCCGAGCGGATCGCGGGCACGGCCTTCTGCTTCACGCGGACGGCGATACGGCGCGGAGCGGTCCGGCGCGGGAGGGATTCTGGAGGACGGATGAGCATAGTGCGGGAAAAGGATCAGTTGCGGAGACGTGCGAAAAGTCCGGCGGGGAGCGCGCGGTCCGGCGCGGACGTCTCCGGGATCAGCATTTCGCCGGATTCGACCTGCGCGGCGAAGTCCGGGAACGCCTGTTTCACCATGCGTCCGAGCGAAAACGCGGAGAACCCCGGCGAATGGCACGTGAGGAGGATGAAGAAACGGCCCGAGGTGTCGAGGATGGCGCGGACAGACGCCAGCAGGTCGGCGATGTCGGACTCGATCTTCCAGACCTGGCCCTGTGCGCCGCGTCCGAACGACGGCGGATCGAGCACGATGCCGCGGTATTTGTGCCCGCGGCGCTGTTCGCGCGCCACGAACTTCATGGCGTCGTCGCAGATCCAGCGGATGTTTCCCTTCAGATCGTGGTTCAGCGCCTGGTTCTTGTTCGCCCAGTCGATGATCCCGCGCGAGGCGTCCAGATGGCACGCGTTCGCGCCGCCCTGCGCCATGGCGAACGTGGCGCCGCCGGAATACGCAAAGAGATTGAGCGTGTCGGAGCCCGGCGGCAGGAGCGCGGCGGATTCCCTCAGCCACGCCCAGTTCCCGATCTGTTCCGCGAAAAACCCGAGGTGGCCGAAGTGGGTCGGCTTCACGAGGAAGTTGACCTCGCCCCAGCGGACGATCCATTTTCCTTCGTCCGGCTGCCGCATGCCGCGTTTCCAGGTCCACACGCCGCCGCCCGTGCTCTGGCGTTCGAACACCGCGTCGGCGGCGTTCCACTCTTTTTCGGGGAGCGTGGGCCGCCAGAAGGCGTTGAGCGCGGGACGGATGATGCGGAACTGGCCGACCTGTTCGAGTTTGCGGCAGGATCCGGTGTCGAGGAGGAGATAAGGATGGATGCTTTTGCTGTTCATGAGGGGGGATGAGCTCAGATGTCGGGATTTTCGGAGTCGTAGA
>JAEEGJ010030593.1_pt1 | contig 10510 bp, 10 predicted proteins | sample 8958761 | NCBI WGS metagenome assembly JAEEGJ01 (sample SAMN16246546, study PRJNA631951) | gut metagenome | biome: gut microbiome; feature: rumen; material: RS-attached | host: Bos | place: Iran: Karaj | collected 2018-10
TGTCTGCTCGAGAATTTTCGGGATCTCCCAGGCTTTCTTCTTGTCAATTGCAAACTGCATCGTACCGACTGTGTCGAGATGACATACGGAACCGACGTTGAATGCGACGAAGGGGAGATTGTACTTCTTTATGCTGTCCTGAATGCCGCTGATGAGGCGGTCGCCCATCTTGCCGGCCTTCTCACAGGCATTTCTCTTCTCAATCTCACAGATAGCGGTGTAACCGGCCACGCAGGAGATGGGAGTGGCAGCGAGTGTGCCGCCGCACATGGCTTTCTTGATCTTCTTGCCTGAAGCGTCAAGGCCTGCGCCGAGGTGCTTCATGACATCTTTATGTCCGCCGATACCGCCGGCACCCGGATAACCGCCCGCGATAACCTTGCCGAAGATGGTGAGGTCGGGGTCGATACCGTAGTAGCCCTGCGCGCCGGAGAGACCGATACGGAAGCCGGATACAACCTCGTCACAGATGAGGAGGGCACCGTACTTGCGGCAGAGAGCCTCAACTCCCTTGACGAATTCCTTCGTTACGGGGCGTGTCGCGGACTCGGGGCCTATGGGCTCGATGAATACACCGGCTGTGCCGCCGAATTTTTCGTTCAGTTTAAGTTTTTTCTCAAGGTCCTCAAGGTCACCGGGGAAGAAGCCCTGGGTGTGGAGGAATGCGTAGAGCGGAACGCCCTTTGACTGGAGGTTCATTGTGCCGGGCACACGCATGTCCCATGCGAGCATGTCTGACCAGCCGTGGTAAGCGCCGCCCATCTTGAGTATGTTCTTGTGACCTGTGGCGAGACGTGCAACACGCTCTGCGCACATGCAGGCCTCAGTACCCGAACCGAGCATACGGAACATCTCTACTGAAGGTACGCACTCGGAGATCTTCTTTGCGAGCTTCATCTCATACTCGTGGAAGAGACCTGTTGAGGGACCGCAGGTGTTGAGGAGGTCCTGTACGGCGTCTCTTACTACCGGGTCATTTGAGCCGAGGATTGTGGGACCGCCTGCCTGGAGAAGGTCATAGTATTTATTGCCGTCAATATCGTAGAGATAGGCACCTTCGGCCTTTGTCATAACGATGGGGAAGGGATGGTTGAAAGCGAGGTTGTGCTGTACTCCGCCGGGGATTACATCACGCGCTTCCGTAATCATGGCCTTTGACTTGGCGCATTTCTTCTCGAAATACTCCTCCTCATATTTCTTGAGGGCATTTCTGTTAATTGAGTAGACCGGCTTTTTGATGAGCTCATCAAGTTCCCTGTTTATGGCTATCGCGTCCGGATACTCAGTGATTGCAAAACCTGTTTTCATATGTTTACCTCCGCGTTGAAATAGTGCCGTGAGCAGCCGCTCACAATTCTTACAATAAAATTATACTACGCAGGGGCGCGAAAATAAAGGGGCAATTGCTTATTGAATTTTACAAAATTTGTTGCTACAATTTAGTTATAGTGAGCAACTACTCACGGAGGAATGATATGGGAGAACGCGTGTATCACAAGGAGGCTTTTGACAGAGCGAAGCCCGAGTACAGGGATGCCGTGCTGACAGCCGGCATTGCCGAATTTTCGGAACTGGGCCTGGAAAAAGCCAATATCAACATAATCGCGAAGAAGGCCGGTGTCTCCGTAGGACTTCTGTACAAGTACTTTGAGACCAAGGAGGACTTCTTCATTACCTGTGTCGAGGAAGCGACCAAGACGCTGGAGGAGATAATAGACGGAGTCGTGAATTCCGACGACAAGCTCCTTGTCCGCGCCGAGAAGCTCATCCGGGCAATACAGGCGACATCCGGAGCCGATTCAAAGTATGTAAAGCTCTACAATGAGATTACACGGCTGTCCGAAAACGATGGCGCGGCTGAACTCGCGGCCAAGGTCGAAGGCCTCTCCGCTTCGACTTACAGAAACTTTATTGAGGCCGCCCGAAAGAACGGTGACATCCGTTCGGACTGCGACACGGCGATGTTTGCTTTCTTCTTTGACACATTGCTTATGACGCTTCAGTTCTCCTATACCTGCGACTACTACAGGGAGAGGCTCAAACTCTTCTGCGGAGATGATATCTTCGGCGATGACGAGCGCATGGTAAAGGAACTTCTGAAATTCATAGAGTCGGCATTCACCTTTGAGCATGCCGATGTAAAACGACTTGAACACTGACAGCGGGGGACGTGAAATGGGAAAATTTGTTATTGCGTACGATGTAGGTACAACCGGTCTTAAGACCTGCCTCTTTGAGATTGACAAAACCATAGTATTAAAGGATGCCGCATCCCACGGATACGGTCTTTACATAGTTGAAAACGGAGGAGTCGAGCAGGACTTCGACGAGTGGTGGGAGGCCATGGTTCATACCACAAAGGAAATCATGGAAAAGAACCCCGGCGTGAAGATTGAGGGTATTTCCTTCTGCTCACAGATGCAGGGCCTTGTCGCCCTCGACAAAGACGGCAGGGTAATCCGCCGTCCCATGTCATATATGGATCAGCGCGCGAAGGAGGAGATAAAGAAGGGTATCGCAAACGGCATTCAGATTGCCGGAGCGAATGTCTTCAAACTTCTTCCTTATCTCTACTACACAGGCGCCGTATCCTGTTCCGTAAAGGACCCCATATGGAAGTATAAATGGATAGAGGCACATGAGCCTGAAAACTTCAGAAAACTCTATAAGATTGTAGATGTCAAGGAATCGATAATCGCCAGGATGACGGGCAGAATAGTCATGACTCCCGACTCAGCCTTCTGACAGCTCCTCTATGACACGAGAAAGGGCCACGAGGGATGGAGCAAGACGGTCTGCAAACTTGTCGATGTAAATCCCGAACACCTCGCTGAGATAGTTCCCTGCACGGAAGTTGTAGGCGGTCTCACGAAGGAGGCGGCCGATGAGCTCGGCCTCCCCGAGGGTACGCCGGTATTCGGCGGAGGCGGTGACGCCACGCTCATCGGCGTAGGCGCAGGCGCCGTACGTCCGGGCGACACCCACATCTATTCCGGCACATCCGGCTGGGTATCGACCGTGGTCGAAAAACAGACAGTCGATACCGGAGCCATGATTGCCGCGATAGTGGGAGCCGAGGCCGGACGCTACAACTATTTCGCCGAGCACGAGACCTCAGGTAAGTGCCTTGAGTGGGTCAAGAACCATCTCGCACTTGATGAGATAGATATCTATCTTGAGAAAAGGGATGTCACCCAGTGCCCCGAGAATTTCGAGGAGGCTTACACCAGCCTTTACGATTATCTTTCAAAGGTTATAAAGGACACACCCGCGGGCTCAAACGGCGTGCTTTTCACACCCTGGCTGCACGGCAACCGCTGCCCGTTTGAGGATCCGAATGCCTCGGGCATGTTCTTCAACATAAATCTCGAAAACGGCAAGCGCGACATGCTTCGTGCCGTTATCGAAGGCGTATGCTTCCAGAATCGCTGGATGTATGAGCAGCAGGCGAAGAAGGTATCTGTCTCCGACACCGTCAGGTTTGTCGGCGGCGGTGCGCTCTCCGACGTTACCTGCCAGATACTGGCAGACGTACTCGGTAAGCGTGTCGAGACCGTGGCCAATCCGCAGAACGTCGGAGCCGTAGGTGCCGCCGCCATAATCGGTGTCGGCATAGGCGCAATCGACAGCCTTGACGCCGTCAAGGATTTCATTCCGGCAGCCAAGACCTTCGAGCCCAATCCGGATGTAAAGGCCGTATACGACAAGAACTTTGAAGTATTCAAGACACTTTACAAAAACAACAAGAAGGCATTTGCAGCACTCAACGGTTAACACTATGAAAATTCTCTTTGTATGTTCACAGAACATGTGCCGCAGTCCGTACTGCGAGTTCATGTTCCGTAAAATGGTTCAGAGCAGTCCGTCCCTTCGCGACAAGGTTGAAGTGACGCGCTCTTCCGCCGTCATGACACCTGGCACGAGCATCGACCCGCTGACGGTGGAGGCCCTCGTGCGCGAGGGCTTTGACAGGTCGGCTGCCGAGGCTCACGTGCCCGGCTTCATGTACAGAAAGGCCGACAGGAAACTCTTTGATGAGGCCGATGTCATCGTAGGTATGACAAAGTCTCACAAATACCTGATTTTAAATCCGAAGTGGCGCAGGAAGTTTATCACTCTTTCGGAAGCCGCCACCGGCAGGTACGCTCCGGTGCCCGATCCGTGGCTCCAGCGTGATACGGAGAAGTACATTGCCGAGATGAACAAAATAAAGGTCTATCTCGAACTTTATCTGGAAAGACTTGAAAATGAGGTATAAGAAAAAGCCGAAGGGATTACCCTTCGGCTTTTTGATTTCGTTTAATCTCCCTCGATTACCGCGAGCGTCAGTATGCCGGCCAGTACGAGGAATATGAAGAAGTACTGCTGCTTTGTGAGTTTCTCTTTCAGGAATATGCGTGAAAGGATTACCGAGAAAACCGCAACGGATGAGATGATGGGGGCGGCTATCGCTCCGTTGTCACTCATGGCGAAGACGTAGGTGAACTGTCCCGCAGTCTCGCAGATTGCGGCGATGGACTTGTCCTTCTGTTTCGGCATGTCCATCTTCACGCCCTTTGCCTTCATGAAGATGAAGAGGCAGAGGCCTATGAATGCGAATGTGAGCTCGTAAGAGGTGTTAGCCACATTCTCGATGGTGTCTTCGGTTATGCCGATGAGGGGAGACCTGTCTACATCGTCAAGATAGAAGATGTCGAGGAAACTTCCGACCGCATCTAAAACCGCATAGCAGAAAGGCATGCCGAAGGCGACAATTGCCAGTTTCTTTCCGAGCTTTTTCTTCCTGTCCGTGTCGCCGCTGTTGTCCAGGAAGCCTACACCTAAGATGCCGATTACGATTACGATGATTGCTATGGCTGAGGGCAGAGAGATGTGCTCGTGCAGGAAGATTGCGGCGAGAAGGGCGCAGAGAGCGCCTGAGGTGTTCTCTATGGGGTCCGAGATGGATTCCTCAATGAAACGCATACCGAAGTATGAAAGCGTCATGGAGAGGATATAGCAGAACGATACGGGGAAGTAACGGATTATGTTTACGGGATTGTACCCGATATCCTGTGTCAGGAGAACGAAGCAGGCGTGGAGTCCGAAGACCGCGCCGACTATCACGCTCGTCTTGATATGGGCGTAAGGCTCATCGGGACGGGCGCCTTTTTTGTAGAAGAGTTCTGCAAGGCTCCAGAAAAGGGTGGTTGCGAGGGTGAAAAAAAGCCACATGATTTATAACTCCAGAAGACCGTCATTAATCAGTTCCTGAAGAGACTTCATAATGCCGAGTTTGATGTGCGGGAAAGTGAGACCTCCCTGGAAGAATACGGCATAGGGCGGCCTTATGGGACCGTCTGCCGAGAGCTCTATGGAGGAGCCCTGTACGAAAGCGCCTGCGGCCATGATAACCTCGTCACCGTAGCCCGGAAGGGGCGAGGGTACGGGGGTGACATAGCTGTCGACAGGCGCAGAGAACTGGATGCCCCTGCAGAAGGCGACGAGGCGCTCCTTTGAACCGAGTTCTATTGACTGGATAATGTCGTAGCGCTCCTCGGATGATTTCGGAACTACGGTAAAGCCGAGTCGCTCATATAGTGCGGCGGCAAAGACGGCGCCTTTGACTGCGGCAGCAACCACGGTCGGCGCGAGGAAGAGACCCTGGTAGAGCTGGGCGTTGAGCATGAGGCTCGCGCCCACGTCGCTGCCGATACCCGGCGCCGTGAGGCGATAGGAGCAGCGCTCTATGAGGTCCCTGCGTCCGCAGATGTATCCGCCGATGGGGGCGAGGCCGCCACCGGGATTCTTTATGAGGGAGCCTACTGTCAGGTCCGCTCCGACATCCGAAGGTTCAAGCAGTTCGACAAACTCGCCGTAGCAGTTGTCTACCATTACTATGACGTCGGGCTTTATCTCTTTGATGAACTTTATGAGTTCTCCTATCTGTGCGACGGAGAAGGTGGGACGCATATCGTAGCCTTTTGAGCGCTGAATCTCCACGAGTTTTGTTCTCTCGTTTATTGCGGCTTTAATGCCGTCATAGTCAAATGAGGAGTCGGGGAGGAGGTCCACCTGCCTGTAGGTTACACCGTACTCTTTGAGAGAGCCGGGACAGTCCCTGATTCCTATGACCTCTTCAAGGGTGTCATAGGGCTTGCCGGCGGGACAGAGCATCTCGTCGCCCGGGAGGAGATTTGCCATGAGGGCCACGGCAAGGGCGTGCGTACCGCAGGTTATCTGACCGCGCACCAAGGCCGCGTCCGTGTGAAACACGTCCGCATAGACCTTTTCAAGTGTGTCACGGCCGAGGTCATCGTGGCCGTAACCCGTGGTTCCGGCAAAGCAGGCGGCCGAGACCTTATTCTTTTGCATGGCGCCGAGCACCTTCATCTGGCACTGCTCGGCGACCTTGTCGGCGGCCGCGAAGCGGTCGGACAGAGAGGAGCAAATCTCCTCGGAGAGGTCTGCGACCTTGCGGCTTATACCGAAGGCCTCATAGTTTTCGTAACTCAAATCAAAACGTCCTTTGTAAGTTATCAGAGCAGGGTAATGCCGTGCTCTTCACAGGTTTTAATCATTTCATCCGGCCATACGGAGACCTGAACTTCGCCGATATGGGCTTTTTCAAGCATGAACATGCACATACGTGACTGGCCTATGCCGCCGCCGATTGTGAGCGGAAGAGTGCCGTTTATGATTCCCTGATGGTATTCGTACTGAAGTCTGTCCTCGGCGCCGGCCTTCTTAAGCTGTTCCTTCAGTGATTCCGCATCGACGCGTATACCCATTGAGGAAAGCTCGAAGGAGGAACCGATAATCTCGTTCCATACGAGGATATCACCGTTTAAGGCCCAGTCGTCATAGTCCGGGGCCCGTCCGTCGTGCTTTTCGCCGTTTGAAAGTACGTCTCCTATCTGCATCAGGAAGACAGTCTTATGTTCCTTTGTAATCGCGTCCTCACGCTCTTTTGCGGAGAGGTCCGGATACATGTCGAGGAGTTCCTGAGTGGTGATAAAGAAGATTTCACGCTCCATGAAATGCGAGAGCTGGGGATAAAGGAGGTTTACCTTGTCCTTTGTGTCGGCGAGTGCATTTACGATGAGGCGCACGATTCCCTTGAGGAATTCAATGTCTCTGTTGGATGCATTGATGACGCGCTCCCAGTCCCACTGGTCAACATAGATACTGTGGGTGCTGTCGCAGAGGTCGTCACGGCGGATGGCCGACATATCCGTGTAGATGCCTTCGCCCGGCTGATAGCCGTAGCGGAGGAGGGCCATGCGCTTCCACTTCGCGAGTGACTGGACAACTTCGGCCGTGCCGCCGACAGTACCCATGTCAAACGATACCTTGCGCTCGACGCCGTTTAAGTCGTCGTTTATGCCGCAACCGCTCTTTACGATGATGGGCGCGGTTACGCGGTCAAGGTTTAGGGCGTGCGCAAGATTACCCTGAAAGGTGTCCTTTGTGAGCTTGATGGCTCTCTGGGTCTCTTTCAGAGAGAGTTTTGACCGATAATCTGCCGGAAGGCGAAGTCCGTCCATAGTGTCACTTCCTTTAAGAATTATGCTTTATAGTATATTCTCATAGAGATTGAATATCAAGGCAAATTATGGTAAAATTTTTTCGTATAAAGATGGGGAGGAATTCTTATGGTAATACCCCAAAGACTGATTAAAAGTTTCTGGGAACTTGACCGGAAAATGGACGCTGACAGGCTCTCAAAGCAGACCTATCCGACCGACCTCACGGAGATTTGCGACATCCCTTACATCGATGACGGACATGAGTATCATAAACTTGATGTCTACTATCCGCAGGATACGAAAAAGGGCGCAAAGTTTCCCGTGATAATCGACATTCACGGAGGAGGATGGTTCTACGGGGACAAGGAGCTTAACAAGAACTATTGTCTTCATCTGGCTCAGCGCGGTTTCTGTGTCTTCAATATCAGCTACAGACTCGTTCCCGAGGTCAGGAACGACGCGCAGCTTGCGGATTGTATGGCCGCTCTTAACTTTATAGGCCGCAATCTTGCAAAATATCCCGCCGACAAGAGGCGTGTCTTCGTCACGGGTGACTCCGCCGGCGGACAGCTTGCGGCCTTCGTCGCCGCGGCCTGCCTCTCGGACAATATGAGAAGGGCTTACGGCAATCTGCCGAAGCCGAACTTCAATATAAAGGCAGTCGGACTTGTCTCACCCTGTCCCTATCTGACCCCGAAGGGCGGATTCCGTTTCTACAGCCCTCATGTCCTCGGTAAGAACTACAGAAGGAAGGACTGGGCAAAATATACTGACTTTGAGAAGACGGTCAGAGCGGCAAAGGGGAAATACCCTCCGACCATCATCTTCACGAGCTTTGCGGATGTCATCGCAAAGAGTCAGTCAAAGAAGGCATACAGACTTTTAAAATCACGGGGAACGAAGGCTGTGCTCGACAGGCGCTTTAAACCTTCGCTCAATCATGTTTATCAGGTGCTTTATCCGGATTCCGCGGACTCCGTAAAAGCCATCGATAAAATGATAAAATTCTTCAGAAAACATTCTTAGCACTTAAATGGGGGAAAATATGCCGGTATTAACTATCATCTTCATATTCGCATATCTCGGTGTCATGGTTGCCTATTTCTTTTCTGAGACTTCAGGCAATCACAACCGCAGAAAAGTCAACAAAATAATACTCGCATCAATGTTCATTCTCTATGCCTTTGTGGAGATGTTCCGTCTGCACCTCTGGGGCGGCCTTTTCACAATCTGCTTCATAGGTATGGTTTTCTGCTTCATAGGCGATGTATGGCTCCTCTGGAGCTTTACAAAGGGAGGAATTTCCTTCGCCATAGGAAACATGATCCTCTTTGTCTTTGAAAACCTGTTCTTTTATGCGCAGGGACTCACATTTGCAGACTACTGGTGGTTCCTGCTGGTACTGGCAGTGCCTTACGGCATCTTCCTTTACCTCTGGTTTACGGACTGGTTCCTGCACAAGTCAAAGCCGGTAATGAAGTATGTCTTCCCGTTTTACATCCTGACGGTATCCCTTCACGGAACACTGGCTGTGGCGGGACTGTTCCTTCTCAAACCCGCACCTACGAACTTCCTTCTCTGCTGCGGATTGATTCTCTTCATGATTTCCGACTATTTCATTGCTCTCCACAAGTTCAAGTACTTAAAGAGCAAGGCCATTTTAAGGCTCAACAGCGGTACCTATTTCACGGGACTTCTGCTTGCGGCTTTAAGCTACACGTTTGTCAGATAAAACAAAAGGCGCCGCTTCTGCGGCGCCTTTGATTTTTTGTTTTCAGCCACGTGTGGCAAAGAGGATTCCGAGGAATACCATACACTGGGCAAACGCGTTCACAAACTGGGCAATCCAGTTTTTCTTCGCGTCCTTGTTGAACTCCTCACGCTTGTTTGTGGACTTTACATAGCCCATGACAAAGAGTCCGCAAAAACCAAGGACGAAGAAGAGAATCTCGGGCAGGGAGACCATGGCATGAAAAACGGCTCCCCATCTGATGACCTTCGTGAATGTGCCGATGAGTACTCCGATGAGGGTGATCATGAAGCCTCCGGCCATGAAGGGGACAAATATCTTATTGAGGATTTTTACATCGCCGACCTTAAGACCCAGAAGGAGTTTCCAGAGGACCTTGCAAACGCCTGAGAGAGCGATGAGAATGGCGCCGATAAGCACGACCCAGAATGTGAGTCCGGAGCCGGAAAGCGCCGTAGCTATGAGGATAAGGCTGAGAGAGAAGAAGATGACGGGGAGGGCATCGACAAGTGCGAGCTTTACGGTAAAGCCCTCGTATTCTTTAAGATCGTCCATATTGTACCTCACTATGTGAACACGTTCATTAACAAGACAATTTTCCTACAAAATCGGACATTTGTCAATAGTAATAAGTGTATGATATAATCAGGACAGCAATGAGAGAGGAAGATTCCCTTGAAGGATTATACCGAAATTGTAGATGTGGGACTCGCTGAGTTTGAGAGTGATATATCGCTCCTGCCCGCATTGAACAAGTTCAAACTGGAAAAGAAGGCGGCCATGCGTGACCGCGAACTTCTGCTGCGCAGGAGGGGCCTCTCGGATGACCACATCATACAGGACCTCATTGTCAGTGAGAATATGGATATCCGGAGTGAGTTCCTCACAAAAATCAAGAGGGATGAGAAGAATAAGGCCGAACGCCGCGCAATGATTGCAAAAGTCCTGCTGGCTGTCATCTACTTTATGATTGTCGGTATGATTTTCTTCCTCGATGAGTATATCAATGAGGACTTTGAGCACTCCTGGCTCATACCGGTTGCGGGCATCCTTTTCTTCATAATTTTCCTTTTCCTGATGCCTAACAGGTTTCACTACAGAGGCAGACGGGTAGTGCCGGTTCATTACGCGCTGATGATCTCCACTGCTCTTGTTGCGGTCTTCGTATGGCTGATATTTGAGATTGTCTTCAAAATGGAATACAGCATAATCATCATGACGATTGCCCTGTCGATAATAACTTTTTTCGATG
>JAEEGJ010030600.1_pt1 | contig 10507 bp, 10 predicted proteins | sample 8958761 | NCBI WGS metagenome assembly JAEEGJ01 (sample SAMN16246546, study PRJNA631951) | gut metagenome | biome: gut microbiome; feature: rumen; material: RS-attached | host: Bos | place: Iran: Karaj | collected 2018-10
GGCTTCATGCGGACATCCGGCAGGATGGCGAGGACGCCGCCGGCGCGCAGGCTCTTCACACACTGGCGCAGGGCCGAGGAACCTCGCGCGAAGATCTTCATCCCGCCGTAGAGGCGGCGGTTCATCCAGTCGTTGGTGAGCGGGTTGCGCTGGACGCCGGCGACGGCAAAGAGCGGAACGCCGTAGTGCGCCATCACGCTGCCGGCAAGATACCAGTTTCCGAAATGCGGAAGGGCAAGGACGATGCCGTGTCCCGGCGCGGAGACGGCCCTGAACTTCTCCAGGCTCTCCGCCCAGCCGTCGACGTGGCGATGTAACCAGGGGTCGCGGACGGCGCGCCCGTAGAGGATTTCGCCCGCCGTCAACGCCGAGTTCCGGAGCGACAGCCACGCAATGCGCCTCGCCTCGCGCCCGGAGACGCCGAGGACGGAGCGGATGCGCCGCTCGGCCTCGCGCCTCCGCCAGCGGATGACGTGGAAGGCAAAGCGCGCGAGCAACCAGGCGAGGCCAATGCAGAGGCAGTAGGGCAGAATGCGAAAGAGGCTCTCCAGAAGAAGAACGCCGCCGTATTCCACCCGGTCCTTGAATCTGACAGCCCTTGCCATCGGGAACGCCCGCCTAGCGCTTCAGCTGGAGGTCGTAGTGGAGGTCGTAGGCCTTTTCGTCGTCCGTGAACTTGTGGAGGGTGTTGATCGTCTCGCCGTTGTTCCACTTGCGGTCGCCGATGTCCTCCGAGGTGCCCATGACCGTGACGTTGAGCTGGCGATGGCGGGCGCGGACCTGGTCCCAGTCGATGAAGTAGACGTGGGCGAACTCGCCGCCGTCCAGGACGCCGTCCTTGATCGTCATCGTCTCGCTGCGGCCGAAGAAGACGCTGCGGAGGTGGCCGTCGGTGTTCATGCTCGTGAAGTCGCCGGGCTCGTTGACGTAGCGGCCGAACTGCGCGTGGATCGGGCCGGGGTGGCGGTACTGGTGCTCCTCCTTGAAGTCGGGCACGAGCTTGCGCATGATGTCGAGAAGGTCGTGCTGGAGGTACTCGAGGTCGAACGAGTCGATGTCGTGCGAGCATTCCTGGACCATGACTGAGCAGGTCGTGTGGTGCGAGGCGATGCAGACGGTGCCGTTCTTGACGCCGGACGCGGCGACGATCTCGCGGATCTCCTTCGAGACGTCGTGGAAGGTGGGGATCCAGCCCCTGGACTGAAGTTCGAGTTCCTTCTGGTAGACGATGAATTCCATGGTGTGTTCTCCTAATGGGCCTGTTTATTGGCGTTCAGCCTCTTCCCGACGGCCCCGCCCGGGTGGATGGCTGCGAATTGCTCGTTTTTGAAGCCGGTGAGTTCGATGACCGCCGTTTGGAGCGCGTCGAAAATCGCGCAGGTGACGGCGAAGCTGGTCGTGCCCTGGCTGTTGTGGCGGTCGCATTCCCGCGTGACCTTCATCGCGAGGACGATGTCGGACTTCTCGGCCAGCGGCGAGGAGAGGTTTTCGGTGACGGCGATGAGCGTCGCCCCCTTCGCGCGGGCAATGTCCGCGATGGGCATGAGCTCGTCGGTCTTGCCGCCGCGCGAGGCGAGGAGCAGGACGTCGCCCTTCTGGACGAAGCCAAGTCCGCCGTGTACGGCCTCCGCAGGCGAGAGAAAACGGGCGGGACGCTCGATGCAGCACATGAGGTGCGCGAAGTGGCGGCAGGCGATGCCCGAGTGCCCGCACCCCGAGGCTGCGATGCGCGGCGCCTTCGCGAGCGCCTCGGCGGCGGCGAGCAACTGCGCGCCGTCGATGACGGACGCCGTGGCGGCGAGGGATTCGGCTTCGACTGCGAAAGCCGCCATCGCGCGGGAAAGAGCCTCTTCGCTCATTTGCCGTGCACCTCGTCCCACGTTTCGCGGAGCGTGCGGAGCATCGCCTCGGCGGCGGCCTCTGGGTCGGCGGCCTTCATGACGCCGCTCGTGCAGCCGGTCGCCTGCGCGCCGGCGCGGATGACGTTGGCCACGTCGACGGGGCCGGAGATGCCCGCGCCCTGGAGGACCATGATGTCGGGATTGATCTTGCGGACGGCCTCGATGGTGTCGCGGACATAGCCCATGTCGCTGGCGACGCCGGTGCCGATGAGTTCGGTCGGCTCGGCGACGATGAGGTTCGGGCCCATCTCGGCGACCTGGCGGATCTCCTCGACGCTGTCGGCGCAGACGATCGTTGCGAGGCCGACCTCGTCGGCGCGGGCGATTGACTCGCGGATCTGGTCGAGCGTCAGCTTCTTCTCGGCGTGGTTGAGCATGACGCCGACGGCGCCGGCTTCCTTGACGGACTCCGGCAGGACCGAGCCGAGGCCGCGTCCGGGGCGGAGCGTGTCCATGTGCTGCGCGTAGACGTGGATATGCTTCGTGTTCTCCGCGATGAGGCGGATGTCGGCGTACTGCGGCGTGATGATGATGTCGAGGTCGTACTTCTCGGCGATCTTGTCGACGGCCTGGGCAAGCTTAAGCATGCGCTGGCCCCACATGAAGCACTTCGGCCCGATTTCGAAATAGGGTGCGCGAATCTTGTATCCCTTGTACATGTCTTTCCTTTCTAACTGGGAACTAAGAACCAGGAACCAGGAACTAGGAATTAGGAACTAAGAACCAGAAACCAGGAACTAGAATTTGCGCGAGAACTGGATGGAGTAGACGTTGGCGTCGCCGTTCTTGAACTTGGTCTGGTAGATGCCCTGTTCAGGGCGGGCGTCGACTTCCTCGTCCTTGAGGATAATCTTGGCGAAGGCGATGCCCATCTCCCAGTTGTCCGTGATCATCGTGCGGAGACCGGCGCTCAGGATGTGGCGGTCGCCGGCGGGCAGGAGGTAGTCGGCGTAGTCGAGGTTAATCGGGTCGCAGTCGTAGACATAGCCGGCCTCGATAAAGGTGTCGTCGGACAGCTGGTATTCGGCACCGACGCCGAAGCGCCAGACGTCGTTCCACTTTTTGTCGGCGCCGGCCTCGGGAACGGTGCCGAGCAGCGGTGGATCGAAGTGGAGGGTGAGGTTGTCGTAGGAGCTCCAGCCAGTCCAGGTGGCGATGACGCCGAAGTTCCACTTCTCAATGCCGGAGTAGTTGAGGCCGAAGGAGACGCTCTGCGGAAGCGTGAGGTTCTCCCAGACGCCCCAGCTGCCGGGGATGCCGTTGACCGTCGCCGTGTCCTCGAGTTCCTCGCGCACCTCGGTGCGGTAGACGAGGCCGAAGCCGAGGGTGTCCGTGATCTTATAGGCGAGGCCGGCGTTCGCGCCGACGCCGACGGCGTCGGCCGTAATGTCGAGCAGACGGTCTAGGACGGGTATGTTGCGGGTGATCGTGATGTCAAAGTAGACGATGTCGAGGCCGAGGGCGAGCGAGAGGCGGTCATTCACCTTCCAGGCGATGTTGGGGTTGACGTCGAAGGTGATGATCTCAGTTTCGACGCTGGCGAAGCGCCCAGGCCAGACATTTGAGTGCTCGACGCCGAGGCCAAACGGCGTGAAAACGCCGAAGCCGAGCCAGAGGTCATCCGTCAGCTTCTGGGTGTAGTAGGCGAAAGGCGGCGGGAACCATTTGTCCTCGGGCGTGTAGGTGCTGGAGCCAGCGGGCGTCTGGAGCTCGATGTCCATGCCCGGGTTGATGAGCGAGGTGCCGAAGAGAAGCGCGGGCCTGTCGCTGTCCGTGATCAGCGCCGGGTTGGCGTAGACGGCGGAGGCGTCGTTGTACTGCCCCATCGTGGCGCCGCCCATGGCGACGCCGCGCGTGCTTGTCTCATAGAGCGCGAAGCCGGCGGCCTTAGCCTGTCCGGCTGTAAAAAGGAGAAACGCCGCCATGGCGGCGTTGCGTCTTGTCTGCGTTTTCATACTTAGTATTGTAGCAAACTACGCGCCCGTCCGTCTCAAAGAACCCTTGCGGCGGAGGCGCGCAGGTAGAGCGAATGAAGCGGGTCCGCGATGCGACAGCCCCTTGCGTCCTTCTCCACAAGCCCGTCGTTCACTAGCTTTGTCAGCGCGCTTCCGATGGTCGTGGTCCCAGGAAGGGCGTGGCGTGCCCTGTAGTCGGCATCGAAGCGCATGGTCGGCTCCTGCGCAAGCGAGGAGAGAATCCGCCTGGACGTCTCCCCCAGCCGTTCGGCAATCGCCTCGTAGACGTCCCTCTGCATCCCGACGAGTTCGTCAAGCGCTATCGCCACATCGGCCGTCGTCGGCTTTCCGTCGCCTCGCCTGTTCGCCGACAGCCAGGTGTGGAGTGCCACGGCCTGTATGTAGTACGGGATGTTGTCCGACGCGCGGATGATTTTCTCGACCACTTCTTCGGGGATCTCCATCCCGGTCGAGCGGAAGCGCGTCCTGAGAAATGCGGCGCTCTCGTCTTCCGGCGGCTTGGGCAACTGCATTGTGGAGGCGGAATTGTAGAAAGGGCGCGTCCTGTCATTGAACATCCTGCGCATGAGATGCGTCTTGCTGCCAAGGAAAAGATAGCGGGTCTTCCGCTGGTGCTGGATGACGCTCCTGAAAATCCGCTCGGCAGGAAGATGGCGAGAAAGAGTCGCCACCTCCTGGAACTCGTCGAAAATCACAATGATCCGCCGCTTTTCGGACGAGAGCGTCTCGGGCAGCGAAAGGACTTCCTCCAACGATTTCGCGGCGGGTCCCTTGCGCCCGAAGTCTAGCTCGATGACCGGCCTGCCATCGTCATCGACCGTGATTTTCGGGCGAACCGACGCCAGGGTCGAGAGAATCGTCCTAATGCCATGCTCCGTCCGCCCCTCGGCGGCTATGGCGGCATTCGCGTATGACCTGATGAATTCGTCGATTGACTCCACGCGCATCAGATCGAAGTAGATGCAGACGAAACCCTCCTTTTTCCAGGCCTCCGCGGCCTTCATGGCCAGCGACGATTTCCCGTAGCGGCGCGGCGCGTAAAGGACGACATTCTGGCCGCCTGCGACCAGATCGTACAACTTAACGGCATCTTCGGCGCGCTCATAGAAGTAGTCGCCCGACGCGACGGTGCCGAAATGGAATGGAAAATCGGTTGTTGTCATTCTGTTCTCCTTTACGCATAAGACTATATCATAATTTTCTACGCAGCGCAAGAAACATCCGTAATAATTCGGTCCGAATTTTTACGGATGTTTTGACGGTTGAATAGTTGAATTGGGGTTCAAAAGCGCCGAATCACCCCTCCCCGGCCACGAACGTGTTTCCAAGAGCAAGGCTCTCTGGGGCGACGCCTGTGTTCAAGTAGGCGAGAAGGGCGTCCGCCACAATGTCGGCGTTGCGGGCCGGGTCGCACAAAATGAGATCGATAGGGTCTGGGTGCAGCGGCGTCGTGCCTTTGTTCGCCAAGGTGATGACGAGGACGTCACGCCCCGTGCGAATACCGGCCGCGAGGAGCGCCAGCAGCGCGCCGCGTGTCGGGTTGCTATCTAGGCGGTTCGACATACACCCGCATCTCGATCAGCGCCGTTTATGTGAAACTCTCCGGCTCGAATACATGGACGGAGCTTGATGGCTCCAGCTTTCTGGACAACAGCGGCAGAAACCAGAACGTAGTGATTTGCGCGTCCCTTGCCGATCCCGGCACCGGGTATCTTGCCCAGGGCGTTGCCGGTCTGAAGGTCGCCTTCGGGGCCAACGTCCCGCTCGCCAGTTACATCGTCGAGATCGAGGCCGTCGGATCCGCGGAGGCGACGGGTCCCGTCCTCGGATCGTTTAACGTCGCCCCTGCGAAGACAAAGGCGACGATTTCCGGGTCGATTGTCGATGTCGGCACGGACGCGACCTCGTGTGACATCTACCTCGCGCTCGGTGGCGGCGCGGCGGCGAAGATAGCCGAGGGTGTGACGGGCTCGTTCGAGTACCGAATCCAGGGACTGACGGCGGGGACAGAATATGCGTATGAATTCTCCGTTTCCAACAACGCCCCGACGGTCAAGGGAACGGTGCAAACCGGCACGTTCACGACATTGGCCGCCGATGCGCAGACTGCATCGTGGACACAGGGCGAATACGCAACGGCCGACTGGGTGCCGCTGGCAAACAACATTCTCGCCAATTTGACCGCGACGGAGTCGTATAGGGCCTCCCCATACGCCAGCTCGGACATGACCAAGTTGACTGACGGGAGTGTGCCCAATCCCGCGGCCGGTGCCGAGACGGTCGGATTCCAGCCCGACGGAACGATCGCCTGGACTTTCGAGGTCCCGATGACGATTGAGAAGCTCCGTCTTTCCTCGCTTTGGGAATCCACGTATTACAACGGCATTTCCGTCAACGCCGTTCAGGTGAAGTTCAAGGGATCGACGGAGTGGGTGGCGCTTGCCGTGCCGACAGTGCAATGGACAGGCGGGACGCAGCTCGGACAGACGGAAACGCTGTCGGATCCTGAAACCGGGTTTCTTGCGCAAAACGCCGTTGGGTTGAAGATAGTTTTCGGCGCGCAGAAAGCCGCAGTCGCGAACTACTACGCCGAAATCGAGGCCGTCGGGCATATAAGCAGACCTCCTACGGTGATATCACTTCGCTAGGCAATGACAATCAACGCTGGAAACGCATTGCCAAAGGGTGATGTCACCTTCCCCAGCAAGCGCGTGGCGCTGGTGAAGTAGGGGCCGTGTGCGCCATTCCGCCCGCCCCATTGTCACGTAACTGAGTCAGGATGTCACATTTTGCGCAATATGCTTGTTTTCAACAACTCGTTGATAACAAGCATATTGCGCAGATAATGAGAATTTGGCACGGGCTGTGCGACAGGGCAAGTGTCGCAAGATGCGATGAAAGGATGGACAATTATGGATACTGACACTGACATAATCGTTGAGACTGAGAAGACCGACAAGGTCGCGAAGCACGAACTTACGGTTTCTCCGATGGCCCGCATCATCGAGAGCGACGTCGGCTATGAAATCCGCCTGGACATGCCCGGCGCGATTGAGAAGACGGTCGAGATTGGCATAGACGACGGCGTACTTTCGATTGACGCCGTGCGCGAAGAGGATTCCGTCGAAGGCGGGCGCCTGATCCGCGAAGAGTTCCCGATGGCCGACTACCATGCCGACTATGAGATTCCCGACAGGGTCGACGTCGAGGCCATCAAGGCCAAGCTGTCGAACGGCGTCCTGACCATCGACCTGCCGAAGCGCGCCGAAGCAAGGTCCCGCAAGATTGTGCTTGGCGCATAATCCCGCAAACGATTCCCACCATAGCGGCCCGGACAGAGAGCTTGGCTCTCTTCCGGGCCGCAATTGTATCGAGCAAGTATCCAGTACTCAGTATCCAGTATCCAACAGCCAGTATCCAGTGCCAAGCGACAAGTGGTTCGACAAAAACTGGCTGTTGGTTGCTGAGTACTGAATACTGAACACTATGAAGTGGGCCTAGGCTTCCCCGAAGTACTGGAGGATGTAATCGGGGACAGGGGGGATGTCCATCGGAATGTTGCCGTGGCGGGCTGAGTAGTGGCCCATTGCGCCGACGGCGACGGCGTTGCGCGCGGCAATCGGCGAGACAGCTGGTTTCACACCATGCGCGACGTACTCGAAGAAGGCGCGAAGAATCTTCGGGTCCGCGCCACCATGCGAACCTGCCGGCGGACGGACGGGGTAGACGATGTCCGGATCGCGGCGCGGTCCGCGCCGCGTCCAGACATGGATTTGGCTGTTGCCGAAGTCGCCGATGTTCTCGACGCGGCCCCGGTCGCCAATGAAGGTGTAGTTGCGCTCCGCGTCGGGCGCGTACATGCAGTGCTCGTAGGAGCATTGGACGCCGTTGTCGAGCTGGAAGAGGATCATGTTGTGGTCCTCGACGTCGATGTCGCGGCGGAGGCCGTCGATTTCAAGCGGCGGCCAGCAGGCGTCGTCAAAGGAGGCGTGGCGGTCGGCGGGTTCGCCGGCGCCGTAGTCGACGCGGTGGCCGGTGTTGCGGTTGTAGACTGAGAGGCGTCCCATGCCGACGACGCGCGTGCCGTAGCCGCCGGCGAGCCAGTGGATGATGTCGATGTCGTGCGCGCCCTTTTGGAGGAGGAGGCCGTTGCAGGTAGCCTGACACCCGCACCAGTGGCGGAAGTAGCAGCTGCCGTAGTTCACGAAATGGCGCACCCAGACGCTCTGCACCTGACCGATGACGCCGGAGTCGATGACCTCCTTCATCTTGAGGATGGAGTCGACGTAGCGCATGTTGTGGCCGACGAAGATGCGCCCCTTGTTACGGACGGCCGCCTCGAGGATGCGGTCGCAGCCTTCAATGGAGAGGGCCATCGGCTTCTCAAGGTAGACGGCCTTGCCGGCCTCGAGCGCGGCGACGGCCATCTCCTCGTGGTACTGGTCGCGGACCATCACGAAGACGGCGTCGACGTCGTCCATCGCCAGCACCTCGTCGAAGGAGCGGACGAGGCGGACATTGGGGTATTCCGCGCCGTAGTCCTTGCGGAACTTTTCGAGCATCTCAGGATTCCAGTCGCAGATTGCGGCCAGTTCGCCAAGGTCCTTCGGATACCACATGGCCATAAAGGCGCGAAGCGTGAAGTCTGCGCCGATGATTGCGAATCGCACTTTTTTCTCGTTCATGATGTGTCAATGATACCACAATGCGCGGAGACGGGCAACACCCGGGGGCCAATGTCATCGAGACGGCATGGTCATTGCGGGTATCTGCTATAATTTCCGTGTGGTTTTGGAGGCCTATTTCATGTCGGAAACTCTGCATAAGCCAAAAGAATGGAACTTCTTTGAACCGGTTGTCATCCCGGCGCCAAGGTCGGCGCGCTGGCGGCTGGACGCCTGCGTCCCCACGGGCGATCAAACGCCCATTTCCCTCAGGTGCCAGGATACGGCGGCGGCCGAGTGGCTCTCGCGCCACTTCAAGTCGGCTTTTGGCTTTCGATGCGTCATTGCCACAGCCAAAACAGAGAACAGGCTTCCGCCAGGGGGCTACCGCCTTGCGGCGGCCCCGGAGACAGGCATAGCCATTGAGGCGGCCTCGCTGGCGGGTGTCCGTCACGCCTTTTCCACGTTGCGTCAGATCGCCTTTCCGGCGCGGGGAGGCCTCACGACATCCGGTTTTATCATGCCCGCCTTTGAAATCGAGGACTCCCCTTCCCTCTCCTTCCGCGGCATGCACTACTGCTGGTTCCCCGAACACAGCCCCCAGACAATCGAGCGGCAAATCCGCCTCGCCGCCTACTACAAGTTCAACTACGTCGTGTTGGAAAACTGGGGCGTCTGGCGCAGCGAAACGCGCCCCTGGTTCGGCTGGCCGGACAGGAAGATGACCTCAGCCGAAGTCCGAAGGCTTTGCGTCCTTGCCGACGATTTGGGCGTCACGCTCGTGCCGCAGTTCAACGTCTTCGGACACGCCTCGCTCTCCCGCGTCCGCACCGGCAACCACGCCACGCTGGACTTCGCCCCCGAATACGAACCCCTCTTCGAGCCGTACAGCGGCTGGAACTGGTGTCTCTCGAACGAAGTCGCCCGAGAGACAATCAAGGCGCTTTGCCTGGAATTGCACGACCTCTTCGGCCGTCCGCCCTTCTTCCACATCGGATGCGACGAGGCCTGTCCGCCGACATGTCCAGACTGCCGTGCCGCCGACTACAACGCGCTCTTCTCCTCGCTTGTCCGCGAACTCGCCGACCTCTTTGAAGCGCGCGGGACCTCGATCCTGATGTGGCACGACATGCTCCTCGCCAAAGGCGATTCACGCTGGAACGGTTTCTACGCGAATGGCGACGCCAACGCCGACGCCCTTCTCGATGCGCTCCCGCGCAGCGTGGTCATCTGCGACTGGTACTACGGCCCCGCGCGCGTCGACGGCCGCTATCCGACGCTTGACCACTTCGCCGCAAAAGGCTTCCGCGTCCTGACCTGCCCCGCCGACGAGCTTGGCGGCATCGCGGCGCAAGGGGCCTATGCGATGAATCACGGACTCTTTGGACTGCTCGATACGACCTGGACGGGCTTCAACGGGCGGACGATACCGGCCGTCGCCCCGGCGGCGGCCAACGCCGCGTGGAGTGGCAAGCCGTACGCCGGCGCCATCCTCGCCCAGGACATGACCTCGCCCGTGAACTGGCACTGGCGGCAGATTGGCTGGGACATGAAAGTCTCGGAAGTCCGCGACACCGGTTTCTTCAACGAGCAGTACCCCGCGACCACAGTCACACGGTAGGTCAGGCAATTGTTCACCAATCTTCAATCTTCAGTGTTCATCACTCGGCAATATCATTGATATTGATGCCAATGCCGATTGGTGAACACTGAGGATTGGTGAACATTGGTGAGGGGGAAATGTGAAAATATGTAAATGTGCAAGTATCCAATATTCAGTACCAGTACCAATTGGCTGCCTAAAGCTGTATCTCTCAACCTCGCGCGAACCAGCGCGAAGTGTGACGCGAGAAGGGGGTTTTGGTATAATTTTGTGCAGATAAGGTGATGGAGATGAAGAAGACTTTAGCTTTTTTTATGGCAGCGGCCGCGCTTGCGAATACGATGGCCGAAACATCCCCCGCAA
>JAEEGJ010030603.1_pt1 | contig 10505 bp, 13 predicted proteins | sample 8958761 | NCBI WGS metagenome assembly JAEEGJ01 (sample SAMN16246546, study PRJNA631951) | gut metagenome | biome: gut microbiome; feature: rumen; material: RS-attached | host: Bos | place: Iran: Karaj | collected 2018-10
ATTGTCGCACTTAAAAATAATGTTATGAACAACATCGAATCAAATACTGGCGAGATTGTGATGTACCAACCCGATGAAACCATCAGGCTGGAAGTAAGAGTTGAAGATGAAACCGTGTGGCTGACACAGCAGCAGATGGCTGATTTGTTTCTGACTACCAGAAACAATGTAACGCTTCACATTGGTAACATCTTCAAAGAGGGTGAATTAGTAGAAACTTCAGTACGTAAGGATTCCTTACTAACTGCCTCAGATGGTAAGAAATACCGAACTAAAATATACAATTTGGACGTTATTATCTCTGTAGGTTATAGGGTGAAATCTAAAAGAGGTACGAAATTCCGCCAATGGGCCAATCGGGTCTTAAAAGAATACATCATTCGCGGATACGCTTTAAATCAACAAGTGAGGGCTCTGGAAGAAAGGATGGAAAATAAATTCACTAATTACGACACGAAGATAAGCGAGATACAAGGCAAAATAGATTTCTTCGTCCGCTCATCCCTCCCCCCAGTAGAAGGCATTTTCTACGACGGACAGATATTCGATGCCTACGCACAGATCATCAGCCTCATCAAACAGGCGAAGCAGTCCATCATCCTCATCGACAACTATATCAATGTTGATACCTTGACGATGCTCAGCAATCGCTCTTCTGGCGTCACTGCCACCATCTACACCCGCCAGCTGAACCAGCAACAGCAGTTGGATCTACAGCGTCACAACCAGCAATATCCACCTATTGATATCCACACCACGCAACGCAATCACGACCGCTTCCTGATTATCGACGATGTGGTATATCTCTTTGGGGCCAGTCTGAAAGATGCAGGAAAGAAACTCTTCGCCTACATCAAAATGCAGGAAACCCCAATAGCGCAACTACTAAATAATATTCGATAATAGGGTTTATTGTTATTCATAGATTGTTGGCAAAGGGAGTTCGCAGTGTGTGCGCTCCCTTTTTTTGCCCTTATACGACACGATCTAGCCTTCTCCCCCTTTTCTGTCGCAAAACACCAACCTTGTCGCTACAACTTCGATAAGAATCAGGCTAATTTCTTGGAATCAGCCCAAAATCACCGTACCTTTGCACCAGTTTAAGTTTCATACATTTAGTTAGGGTTTATAGTTAGTTTCATAAGTTGTTTTTTGGTTATTTGTTAGTAATGAATTAGCATACGGGGTTCGCTGAGATAGCGAGCCCCTTTGCTGTATATGATACCTAAATAGATGATATGTGCAAATTATGCACATATGAATTAATGGAATACCACAAAATATTTGGTGGTTCCAGAAAAATCATATACCTTTGCATCGCAAAATCAAATTATTGTTGAACGCTTAAATTATAAAACTATGAGCAATTTACAAGCCATTTTGTATCCTCAAATACATAAAAATCAACTTTTATGTTTATTTTTAACGTTAAACATTTGGAATAATCAACTTTTATGTTTATTTTTGCACACGAAATAAGATTATGGAAAGAAACTTATTGATTGAATTATTGGAAGATGGTGACAAAGTTAGCCTGTATTCACCACATTTCGAGGGAGAAGAATACTCTGAGTTTGAAAAGTTCCTGATTACCTATAAGGATACCTATCCTGACGATGTAAAACAACTGGTTTACAGGCTTGACATCATCAAACGTGATGGTGCAGCAGACAGGCACTTCCGATATGAGGGAACAAAACGGGACCGAGTTATGGCACTACCCTCTCATCTCGAGACCACATCTCTCAGACTCTATCTGCTGAACATTCAGGCCAAGATTCTCATATTGGGCAATGGCGGACTGAAAACAACGGCGACTTATCAAGAGGACGAGCATCTTCACAGATGTGTAAAGACACTCCAGAAGATAGATATTGAACTAAAGGCAAAAGAACATGAGAACGTAATAGTGATCAAAGGCACAGAATTGCATGGCGAACTTTCTTTCTCAATTATTGACGAATAAAAAAGGTAGAATTATGAAAACAAACAGAATCATGGATGAAATCCGCAGTACGATCTCACCAGAGATGAAGCTGCAGATGGAAATGTCTGTTTCCATTGCCAATCGAATCTATGAAATCCTTGAAGCAAAAGGGATGACGCAGAAGGACCTGGCAAAACGACTTGGCAAGACAGAAACAGAAGTGAGTAGATGGCTGTCAGGAACGCATAACCTGACACTCTCTACCATTTGCAAGATTTCTGCCGCTCTTGGCGACCCTATCCTAAAAGTGGTACATCAGAAAGATAAGAACCACGCTTTTGAGTGCGAACCTATGATGGCCAGCGAGCCGCTATCAGCTCCTGAGCCATAAAAAATATTAGTATCTCTCATCGTGATGACGTTTATTAATTATATCTAGTTAGTTGGGGCTCAGCGGAGCCCTTTTTTATGCCCTTAAATCACCCAAATCAATTCCACCCCTCTTCATCATAATTCTCCATATAACGACTCATGCCGTTATCATCCATATCATCCTCAGAGGCAGGATCGAAGCCACGCATATTATCAGGCTCCTTCTCCTTGTACCTGTAAGACGATGTAGAACCATATGAGGAAGAAGTTGATCTCGAAGTCGAGACAGAAGAAGATGCAGGCGAAACAGGTGCATCTTTCTTCTCTTCATTCACCTGCTTAACCTCACTGACGGTATCAACTACAACTTCCTTGGGGGCTTCCTTCACAGGGGCTTCATGATAAGAAGGTGCTGGCGATTGATTACAACCATTACAACAAGCCAGGAAGGCACTCTGAAGTATTACATATGCCACTGATATTATTTTATTCATCTCCTTACTATTTTAAATTAATACTTATGGGGGAAGAAAAATATATTTATGAGAGTTGCGATAATGCAAACAGGAATAAACCACCACGGCAGAAGACAAGCCGCAATGAAAATCACGAGTAAACTGAATACAATTAATGCACCTGTAAACATAGACACCTCCTTTTTTATTACTTCACGCTGCAAATATAGTAGCCACCTGTCCCAAATCGCAGGACACCCCCTAAAGCATTAACCTCAATTAAGAATTCAGAGGGCGAATTAACAGTTTTTTTAAAAACATCACGATTTCAAGGCATTTATTTGGAAGATAATAATAAAAACACTATCTTTGCAAAAAAATGAAAGGAAGAGCTTATGGAAAGTTGGAAAAGATGTACATGTACTAAAAAAGATGCTGCAGAAATCCTAGCTGCTGCAAAAATAATGTATAAAAAGAAGTATAATAAGTTCCCCTCAAAAAGTACCTACACTAAAAGAGAATATGCTGAAATTATCTTGGACGCTGCCACGATGCTGTACCAAAAGAAATATAACAAGTACAGTAAAAGTGATGTGTACAAACTGAAAGAAGAGATCGATGATGACTTTGAAGACTTCTATGACGATCTTCTCGATCAAATCTATAACGTCAATGATGACAAGACCTTAACAGATAAGAATTACGAAAATGAAGTGCTAGAATGGATGGACTATTATGAGAACACCCTAAGATTTACCTAATCCAATAATAGTATTGAAACAGAGGGTTGGGTCTTACTTTATTGTGTGTTTACATAGTTTTTTACGGGGCCTGCAGCGATTACATGCCTCGCTTTTTAATCCCACCCCTCTTCATTATTTCGCTATATAACTACTATTTCATTTGAGTCTATCCTCCCATCCCTGATGAACTTTCTTCCACCATTTGCTATGAAATCCGAGACCACCTATTTGACGTGGATGGGCTAATGGCAACACCTTCAATTTTGTACAACCAATATTCGCCTCAGTAGGATTGCCATATCCATAAATATCTTGGAATTCCTGTAAAGAGTTATATTTCACACTTGCAACTTTATTGAGGAACTGCTGAATAGGTATGTCGCCTAACAAAATTAATAGTTCTGCCTTCGACTCTTCTATTTCAGCTAAAATCTCCTTGCACCGCTCATCATCACAAAATACAGATGGACGCTTGGGGATGGTTACTTCATTCAGACCATACTCCTTGCGATATTTTTCATAAATACCATCAATGACCTTCTGCTGATTATCATTCAAGCGCGTCTCTGGTAAAAGGTCACAGAGCCAAGCATCCTTGCGGGTAAAACCTAAAGGAGCCAATATATGCTCATCAAGCACCTTTGCCGATGGACCATTCAGATGCTTCCCTGCAGGCTTCAATGTGCCAAGTTCTTTGGGAATCTTGATTCTGCCTATGATCTCTGCTGCCTCCTCATGATTACCATCCCAGAAGATTCGAGGCTCGCTGGCCACAGCCAGAGCAGCACACTTCACATCTGAACCCACACTCCAGCGTGCATGCACAGCACTGGCATACACTCCCAATACAAACACCTTCTTAGGAGTTCTATCCTCCTGCACCAACCTCTTTACAGTTTCACCAAATGGATAATAGTACGGCATATTAATAATTATATCAATCTACTTTCTGAAGTGGAGTTCCAAAGAAAGGATCGTCATCCCATTTAGAACGTTTACGCGATTTCTTTTTCTTCTTTGGTGTCGGCTTTTCATCGCTCATCAGAGCAACTGCTCCGATGACTACGATTGCTATTATGATGGTTCCAATGAAAAACATACCCAACTCCTTTCTTCTTTTCTTATCTGCAAATATAGGAAATTATTCTGAATCATGCAAGGGAAAATCCCTATTTATAATTAAATCTGCTCTTCTGCAGCCATAAGTCCAAACTCTTCCTCCTCCAACTTCGGATAAGGCTCACCAATGATAGCATGCTCTTCAAGCCAAATCTTATTGAGGGTAAAAGCCAGCGACTTCAGCGTCTGTTCCCGCTTCGATGGTTTCAGTTCACATTCCCAAATAGTAATGCAATGCCACCCCATCTCAGCCAACTGCTTCTGCGTCTCAATATCCCTTTCCTGGTTCTTCTTGATCTTCGCTACCCAAAACTTCTGATTTGAATTTGGTATTTTACAGCATTCAGAACTTTTCACTCCTCCCTTTTCACTTCTCACTTCTACATTGTGCCCATGCCAAAAACACCCATTCACAAAGATACAAGTACGATATTTCTTCAGCACCAAATCAGGATGCCCAGGTAATCTTGGAGAATTAAGTCTATATCGGAATCCCCTGTTCCATAGCCCTTTCCGCACAATCATCTCTGGCTTCGTATCCTTAGAATGGATAGCAGCCATGTTCTTGTGTCTTTGATCTGCAGAGAGCTTATCCATAGAATAACTTGAGATGTAATCAGAAGAAATAGTGTGATTGCAAAAATAGGAATATTTCCTCAATGATGCAAATAATTCCGAAAAAATTTGGAACTTTCATGATTAGTTTGTATCTTTGCAGCGTCAGAACAATATTCTGACTACGCCGCTGAGTGCGGGGAGTAAGACCTTATCGCCCCTGCTCCATTTTAAAAGTCACCTTCGGGTGGCTTTTATTTTTCGTAGAGTTTTCTGAAAAGCCTGTTAAATGCTGAATTTTGAACCAATCCTCGCTTGATGGAAATCGTTTTGTTTCCTTTAAAAACGAGCACTTCTATTGCATCCCTGCTTTTTTCGAAGAAGCTCTTTATATCAGAAGCAAGTAAACGTGCATTGTAATCTGTTGTCATATTCAACAACACACGGTTTGTTTGCCCAATAGATTCGTTAAGCCTATTACTTACAGACGCTTTACCTTGTATCGTTTTCAAATCATATAATCCAATTACGCCTTTGCGTTCAAAGATGAAATCAGCCGTGCGTATACCCTTGGGATTAGGAAGAATGAACACCCTGTATCCTTGCGCCACAGCTTTTCGTGCCGCATTCAGCAAATTCGGGTAATCCTTATCACGTTCACCACCAGTGAAGAAAATATTGTTTTCATTTTCAACTGGTCTGAACTCTCCATAGGATATTATCTCTTTCAACAATTCCACGAAAAAGGCACCCTTTGCGTGATGCAGGTCAGCCAGTAAAACATCCAAATCCCGAGAAGGAGTATCCGCAACCATCATAAAGGGCACCTCGTGCTCATTAAATGTCAGCCCCCCTGTGAGTATTATTGTTTTAATTTGTTCTATGATAGTTCTATCAGCAGGCAGCCAATCAACACTATTAAGTTGTTCCTTATTAAGCCACTTTGCTGCCTCGTGCTCCTTCAGGGTCAAGCCTCCACTCTCAACACTGCACCAGAAACAATGCATGGTCAAGTGGAACTTCGGATAATCCCACTCTACTGTTTGAACTAAGCGTTCAACGACGATACGAGTTTCGAGTTCCTCTAAGATCTCACGAACAAGGGCATCTTCAGGAGATTCGCCTGGTTCCATCTTACCACCCGGAAACTCCCAACCATCTTTGAAATCACCATACCCTCGCTGGGTAGCGAAGATATGCCCCTCATCATCATGTATGATTGCTGCTACGACTTCTATTTGCTTCATTAAATCTCTTCTATGCCTATTGATTTCAGATATTCATACGTCCCATCATAAAACTCTGGCAGACGTGTAGGATCTTCTGGAAAGCCTTCTTGTGTGAGACGGCTGTTACCTTTGGGAATACAAATGATGATTCCTTGACGGGCACGGGTCAACAGAACGCGATAGGCATTAAGCATATACTTCCGATTCTCCTTGTTATTCTCTGGATTCCACTTGTTCTTGCCATTAAACTTATAGAAGTTCCATGCACCATCTTCGCATCGCATATCAGCATCCCAAAGCACACAGGCATAATCAAGTTCAAGACCTTGCACTTGTATTTCTGTGGCAGCATCCTCCAGATAGTTGGAAGAACGGATATCAGTCTTATCTTCAAGGAACCAATGCACAGCGTTATCCTCATCCTGCGCCAGAATATGCACAGCCAGCGGTTTGAAGCGTGCTGCAACCTTCGTAACAAGAATACCTGTCTGCTGAGTTCCACGCGCCTGTTTCCTCAGCCAAGCCCTTGCTGCGTCCATATTTCGAGTCAACACGATCGGATAGTTTCTGCTTGCCACCTCTTTATAAAGATTGGCTGCATCCGAACGGAACGCAAGCAATGATTGCACAAATGCAGAAAGCGACTCAGCACGGAAAGAACGCAGGCTGACAGCTAGATGCAAATTCTCTGCATAAGTAACTCTTTTGTTGTCTTGAAGCAGTTCATTCACACGTCCTTCTGCATATTCCGCATCCGTCAGTTTATCGGAAATATAGACATCCCAATGCTTGAACATCGTATTCAAAGCCTTAATCCATTCCGTTATACCGGCCTCACCCGTATTGATTTCCTGACCACCTCCTACGAGACAAACGATGACTGCCCAGTCTTCACGCTGGTCGAGCGACCAAATAAGAAACTCAGCTTCCGACATGGGGAAATTGGGTACTTTTAGTTTATTGCCATACGTACCACCTCGTTTCAGGTAGTCAGCAATACGTTTGTGCGTCCAACTACGCTGCGCCTCATCGAAAATAGCCACATGCTCCACCTCGCCATAACCCGTGTGCTCCAAATGGATAGCTTTCTCTGGATCTATCTCCAAGATACCATTCTCCACTGGGTTCTTTATTTTAGCGAGCATATTGTCGCGATAACGGTGGATAATCTGGATGAATTCGCTCACTTCGCGCCTTGAATCGGACAAGTTTTTTCGCTCACCCCTTGCTACGCATTTCTTCTGATTATCACGTGCAAGAGCTTCAGTAAGTACAGCTACCAACGGCCCATTACCCGACAAATAAACTGCACCGTTCTCCTTGTCCAATTCGCCATTCTTGTAGGTCTGTTTGATAGCCACATCAAGCCCCACTAGTGTCTTACCTGCACCAGGCACACCCGTCACAAAACAAATACTCTTCTTCTTTTGTGCCTTACTGCGTTCGATAACCTGAAGGATATAGTTGATGGTTCTGTCCGTAGAAACTTTATCAGCTTCATGACGTGTGATATCCTCTACAGAATGGTTTTCATAAAGAGCTCGCGCAGCTTCAATAATAGTCGGTGTGGGCGTATAAGGACTGATAATCCAGTTATCAATTGTGCCAGCATTAGTAGCATGAGCATGATGCAGTACACTTGCAATTAAATCTTGAAGATGCTCTGCGCCAGATATTAGCGGATTGTATATCTGATCGTCATAGACGGATGGCTGAAACTCGCTAGTAGAAGTGACTCGTTTCGTAGGAATCAAAATCGGAACAATCACCTTGTCATGACTGAAACGATGGAAATTCTTCAAGTCAAGCGCATAGTCCATTACCTGTTCCACATCAGCTTGTAGCGCATCCTTTTGGCCAACTTTGAATTCCAAGCAAAATATGATTCCGCGTAATAGCAATACAACATCAATGCGCTTACCCATACGAGGAATCTCGTACTCGAAAACAATCTGTGCATCCTCCTCTGCCCAAAGTGTTAGCACCTGTTGCAAGATGTCTATTTCCCCCATCCAAGCTTCATCGGTAGTAGTCAACGCCTCACCATGATAGTTGTTATGGAGAGCGCCTAAAACAGCTAGACGCTCCTTTTTAATAAACTCTTTAATAGTCGCTATGTATAGACATCTATTTGCCATAAAATATTACTTCTATGCTATATGCTGCAAAATTACAAAATCTTTGGGAGAATATTATTATTTCATTTGATTTTTTCACGATATTAATAAAAGAATTGCCAAATGGTCGATCTAAACTATCCAAATTCGATCTAAACAGATCAGAAAAGTTGGGTTGTATAAACGAGTTCTTACTTTTGCAACTAAAAATGAGTAACTCTGCATTTATGTCTGTCTGCATCGTTGACGACAGACGACAGATGAGGTCGCTTTTCCGTAATCATACCACCAATAGACCGCATCGTAGAGGGCGAGGACACGCTCTTTTATGAAGTCAGGATACTTAAGAGTGACTTCTTCTGCATTAAAGCCTGCGATAACGCAGAGGAAGGACAAATCGTCCTCGATATATTCGCACCATTTGTTCTGACCCAGGCAGAAGCCAAGGATCTGATCAAACTCTGCCTCCGACTTGGGTAATTGCACGTGAGCCACTACATGGGGCTTGGATTGCTGGAAGAGTAGCCAGAAGTCGCCCCTACCCTCAACATGACGTAACTCAGCCTTGAACGCATCGCGCTCTACATGCTTTGGTTTCAGACCTGGATGCTGCAAACGAGGGAGCATCACATAATCACAGTTCTCAATCTTCTTGATTTCCATCATCGTTTATTTTTAGTGGATTAAACATTCACTCGCATCGCTTTACCACCGCTGCCAACGATTCTATTTCTTTGAAATGGTTCTTCGCAAAGCGAAGCGCCTTAGGCCGGTTGGTGGGCTAATGTAGCCACTCTTGATGCATTATCATTTGCAAAGGTACTAAATAAATAGGAAATAAAGAAAGAAAAGGGCGAAAAAGTTGCAACTTTAGGAAATACTTCCTATCTTTGCAACAAACTCTCGAAGTTAGCGACACTCTCGAAAAATGAAAGAGGTGGTCACAATATCTGCGACTACCTCTTCTTCTTACTTTGCTATGATTAGACTGGATTTCCGTCGGTTGTCCTTGGGACGCACGGCGAAGTGGATCCAATGGCTGCCTGAACTGTTACGTTCTATGTAGAGCTCATCGAAATCGCGCTTGGTGCCATCTGAGATATCCAAGAGGATGGAGGCATAGCGGATGGCCTGTTCAAAGCCTGACACGTGGATATCCACTGCACAGCCTGTCAGGTGGTTGCTCGTGGGGGAGCCGCCTGCCAATCGATTTACCGCTGGGGAGCGATAGGCGGAGTTTATAAATAGCGGTGCTTCTTGCGTCCCGTTGGTAGCAAGCGACCTTCGGTCGAGCGCGGCAGGCTCAGCAACCGTACTCTTATAAAGGGTATTATAGGAATACCGCAGATCTTCGAGCCAGTTTTCACAGAGATTGCGAAGGTTCTCGATGGCGACTCGACTTGGGATGTTTTGATCCTCCGTCTTGTGATTCGTCTTGGTGAGCTCTCCGAGCGTAAAGTGCTCGGAGAGTTTCATGTCCTTATTCATACTTACTTCCTGCATAATCTTCAATTTATTCATGCTACGGTGATACGGCGATACGGCGTCAGACCATCGCGAGGCCCGTCTTCTTGAAGACCGCCTTGGTGGTGCCGTTCTCTACAAATTCGCCCGCTTTCTCCACCAGATGATCCTTGACCAGACGTCTGATCTTGACGCGAGCCACCACATCGTTGGCCAGTGAGAAACAGCGCATGGCATCCTCAACGGTGAACTCCTCCGGCAAGCGTTGAAAGGCTTCAATGGTCTTCGGCTGACGACGGATATTCACTGAGGCATCCCTCATCTTATTGTCGAAATAGTTCTCTGCCATGGTTCCAAAGTAGTGGCGCTGACAGGCATACTGAATGTTGACGATCATCTCAGCCAGTTTCCAGTCCACCTCGTCGGTCTCGAACGTACCACACCAGAATTCTCCTTCCTGACGGAGTTCTCCCCAGTGGCGCATCACGATGAAGGGGGCCGAGAAGTTCAGACCGTGATAGGCA
>JAEEGJ010030604.1_pt1 | contig 10505 bp, 10 predicted proteins | sample 8958761 | NCBI WGS metagenome assembly JAEEGJ01 (sample SAMN16246546, study PRJNA631951) | gut metagenome | biome: gut microbiome; feature: rumen; material: RS-attached | host: Bos | place: Iran: Karaj | collected 2018-10
ACATTGGCGAAGTTTGAAGGCTCGTAGCGCTCCATGATGAAGACAATGGGAATGAAGTAGATCATTCCAACGATGTTCTGCATCCAAGTGATGGTCAAGGGCTTATAGAGTTTAGTGAGTCGAATCAAAGCGATGGAATAACCTACGGCCACAATTACCGACCCGCAGAGGAAGAGGATGCCTTTGGGTGAGGCTGTGAGCTCGAGGTTTTTGTTGAGCAGCATAACGATGACACCGACAAAGGAGATGATGAAGCCCACGATGTTCATAGGGGTGAGCCGCTCCTTGAGGAAAATGCGTGCCGCGATAGGAGTGACTAAAGGAATCAGGGCAATAATGCCGGCCCCGATGACGGGAGAGGAGTTCTTCAGTCCATAGCCCTCAAAAATGAAGTATAGGAAAGGCTCGAACAATGCTGCTATGGCGAACAGCCCGAGGTGCTTCCTCTTGATCTTTTCGTTGAGGCGGAAGACAAATAAAATTGTTGTTAGGAAAACAGTGGCGATTACAAGACGTAGGAAGATGGTCGCCGTGGGGTTGAGGCTTTGGTAGACCTGTGTCGACCATACAAACGACATGCCCCAGAAGATCATGGCAATAACACCGGCAATGTGAACTATGAAGTTTCTGTTTTTCATGCTGCAAAATTACGTTTTTTTGAGATTGTTTTCTCAAAGTGGATTATTTCGGCAAGGTTTTTGTAGTTTTGCAGCGAAAAAGAAAAGTATAAGAACTAAATAATTAAAATCTTACAAAAATGAAAAAGCTTAGTTTTATTTGTATGACAATTCTAGCCGTTTCTTTCTTGGCCTCATGTACTAAGGTTGGTCCGATGGGTCCTCAGGGTCCAGCCGGCCAAGATGGTCAAGATGGCACCAACGCCAACGTGGCATCCTCTACTTTGACCATTCATGATTATGATTGGGAATGGATTCAGTTTTATGTTGATGGTGATGGAAACCCAAGAGGACAGCATACGGTGACCATTGATTATCCTGCCATCAATAGCAATGTGTTTGATTACGGAGCAGTTCTCGTGTATATGGACGTCGATGGCACTTGGTCACAGGTACCATTGACTTATTATTACAATGACGGAGGTGATTTTTATGAAGCTTCAATAGAGGTTGCCACACTTAGTGATGGTGGTGTGAGGATGTTTTGGACAGAAAGCGACATGTGGAAAGTCCGTCCTGACACCAAAGATTTCAAGATTGTGGCCATCGAAGCAACGTTATACGGTAATCGTAGCGATGTCGACTACAGCAATTATGAAGCGGTGAAGACCGCTTTCCAATTGGCTGACTGACGTTGACTCGGGAAGATAAATCTGAAAGACTCGCTTGTTTATGCGGGTCTTTTTTTGTACGCAATAATCTTATTATTGTATGGCCAACGAAAACCACATAAACCCTACATAACCCAGCGTCAGCAAGGCTCCTTCCCAACGTGAAATCTTTCGACCTTTGCCAGTGAAAACAAACATAAGCATCAGTATGTTGGCGGCAAAAAGGATCATTAGTTGTTTGTTCATAATTGGCTCAAACGGAAGCGGGGTGATAATGGAACTGACACCTAAAACCATAAAAATGTTCAGGATGTTGGATCCCAATACGTTGCCAATGGCTATACCAGAGTTTTTCTTCAAAGCGGCCACGATGGAAGTGATGAGTTCGGGCAACGAAGTGGCAGTGGCGACCACGGTCAAACCAATGGTACTCTCGCTCATACCCCAGCTTTTGGCCAAGATTTGTGCGTTTCTTGATACAAGTTCTCCACCGATGTAAAGTCCAATGATGCCAGCAATCAAGGCTATGATGGTCTTGCCCCAAGGCATGACTTCCTGCACGTCTTCGGTTTCTTCTTTCGGATCGTTTTTCAGCATGGTCAGCAACAGGTAAGCGAAACCCATCAATAGGAGGACGATACCTTCAATCCAGTTGATGGTGCGAGCTTGTCCCGTGAACATGTAGTTGGCCATCAAAGTGATGGCGAGTGTGGCAACAAAACCAACAGGTATGTCGCGACGAATGGAGACACGGCTCACATCGATGGGCCAAATGAGTGCGCTTACACCTAAAATGAGCAGGATGTTCATTGTGTTGCTTCCTATGATGTTGCCGATAGCTAAGCCAGGACTGCCTTTTGCGCACGAAAACACATTGACAATCATTTCAGGCAAAGAGGTGCCGAAGGCCACGATGGTCAAACCGATGATGAGCGGTGACAGCTTGGCACGGATGCCCAAACTGGTGGCCCCATTGACAAGCCAATTGGCGCCCAAAATCAAAGCGACAAAGCCAATAACCAATAATAATAAAGGTATTAAGGATTCCATTTTGTTTGTTGAGACGCGATTTGTCGCCTCTCATTGGTTGTAGTTTTTTTAGACGAGATGAATCGTGTTTCTACAGGGTTAAACATTATAATTCCTTGCACCAAAAATCTTACTTCCCACTCGCACCAAGGTTGTACCTTCCTCGACAGCAATCAGATAGTCGTCTGACATGCCCATGGAGATCTCATTGAACCGCGTCTGGTTGGCGAAATATTCGGTCTTGAGCGTGTCAAATATCGCTTTCAGATGTTTGAATTCCTTCCGAATCTCTGCCTTGTCGTCAGTGAAGGTGGCCATGCCCATCACACCGCAAATGCACACGTTTTTCATCGATTTGAACGCTTCTGAATCAAGCAGTTGTTTTGCTTCTTCTATATCGAGGCCAAACTTGGTTTCCTCCTGAGCGATATGGAATTGCAATAGACAATCTACCACGCGATTATGTTTTGCAGCTTCTTTGTTGACGGCCTCCAACAAGTTGGCAGAGTCGATGCTATGGATAAGTGTGACGAAGGGGATGATGTATTTGATCTTATTGGTTTGAAGGTGGCCGATGAAGTGCCATCGGATGTCTTTGGGTAGCACCTCATACTTGTCGCGCATTTCAAGGGCGTGGTTCTCGCCGAAAATACGCTGACCTGCATCGTAGGCTTCTTGCAAGTCGCTGATAGGTTTGGTCTTGCTGACGGCCACCAAAGTCACAGATTTGGGCAACGTCGCCCTGATATTTTCAAGGTTTTCTTTTATCATTTTCTTATGAATTAAAGACGTGCAAAAATACAGATTTTCTTATTGTCCTTGTATGCTTTTGTTTTACTTTTGCAGGTAAGTTTAAATACGTATTTATGTTGAAGAACAAATTAAGATTCTTATAGGCAATTAGTATATCAGTACTTTGTCTGAGTTCGTGTGTGTATGAGCCGTATTTTATTGACGATTATTACGTTGTGAATAACACTTCAAATTCGGTAAAATATGTCTTTAATGGGATGAAGACCGATTCGATGGTCCAACCCAATGAAAAGGTGCTCCTCAATAGCCATCGTATGGACAGACAGCCTTCACCTTTCGATAACGATGAGGAATACCTTTATTATGCCGCCTGTGCTTATGGTACGATTCGATTTAATGATAGCGTGTCTGTCACTTACCATATTGAAGATACCTTTGATAAAAGCGCTTTGTTGAAGTCGTGTTGGGAAGTCATAAAGCAACACAAAACTATGGGAAGTTCAACACACGAAGTGCTTTATTCTATTGACGAGCTGGACTACCAGAACGCGCTCATTCAGTGTGGCTATCATAAATAAGAATAGGAGTCCGAATAACAAAATGCCTCAATCTGTTTTCGGGTTTGGGTGCATACTTTTTTGGCTTTGAGCAACAATTAAACAATTAAACATCTCAACAATCAACGTTTTTTCCTATTTTTGCGCCAAAATTTCAGAAAACTATGTTTGAAGGTTTAAGCGAAAAACTAGAACGTTCGTTCAAAGTCCTTAAGGGACAGGCATATATCACTGAGGTGAACATAGCCGACACGATGAAGGAAATCCGTCGCGCCCTGTTGGATGCCGATGTTAGCTATAAGATTGCCAAAGATGTTACCAACAACATCAAGGAGAAGGCTCTTGGTCAGGAAATCCTTACTTCGGTGAAGCCAGGAGAAATGATGGTTAAGATCGTCCACGATGAATTGGCCGAACTGATGGGTGGTGATGCAGTTGACATCAACCTGAAGGGGCAGCCGAGCATCATTTTGATTGCAGGTTTGCAAGGTTCAGGTAAGACTACTTTCTCTGCCAAGTTGGCCTCCTATCTGAAACGCAAGCGTAGCAAACAGGTTCTTTTGGTTGCTGGTGACGTGTATCGTCCAGCTGCTATTGAGCAGTTGAAGGTGTTGGGTCAACAGGTTGAGGTTGAAGTGTATAGTGAGGATGGAAATAAGAATCCCGTTCGGATTGCACAGAATGCCATCAACCAGGCCCGCAATCAAGGAAAGAACGTGGTCATTATCGATACCGCTGGCCGTCTGGCAGTTGATGAGGAGATGATGAACGAAATTGCCAACATCAAGGAAACGGTGCATCCCCACGAGACACTGTTCGTTGTTGATGCTATGACGGGTCAGGATGCCGTGAATACGGCCAAGGCCTTCAACGACCGCCTTGACTTTGACGGTGTGGTGCTGACCAAGTTGGACGGCGACACCCGTGGCGGTGCGGCTCTCACCATCCGCACCGTGGTGGATAAACCCATAAAGTTTGTAGGTATTGGAGAGAAAATGGACGCTCTTGATGTGTTCCATCCCAAGCGTATGGCCGACCGTATCCTCGGTATGGGTGATATCGTTTCTCTTGTGGAGCGTGCCCAAGAACAATTTGATGAGGAGGAAGCCCGCAAGTTGCAGAAAAAACTGGCCAAGAACGAGTTTAATTACAATGACTTCTTGAAACAGATTCAGCAAATCAAGAAGATGGGTAACCTGAAAGACCTCGCCAGTATGATTCCTGGTATGGACAAGGCTATGAAAGGTGAAGAAATCGACGACGATGCCTTCAAGAGCATCGAAGCCATCATTTATTCGATGACACCTGCTGAGCGTGAGAACCCGAAATTGCTCAATGGTACACGCCGTAAACGCATTGCTGACGGTAGTGGCACTTCAATCGTGGAGGTAAACCGACTCGTCAAGCAATTTGAAGAGACCTCAAAGATGATGCGGATGATGACCACTGGTGGTGGCAAGAAGCTGTTGCGTATGGCAAATACTATGAAACGCAAATAAATCCAACATAACTATGGATAACAAGATAATAGACGGCAAAGCCGTTTCCGAACAAATTAAGAAAGAAATTGCCGCTGAAGTGGCGGATATGATTGACCATGGCATCAAAGCTCCACATTTGGCTGCAGTCATAGTGGGCGATGACGGTGCAAGTAAGACCTATGTGGCCTCGAAAGAAAAGGCCTGCCAATCAGTGGGTATGACTTCTTCGGTGTATCGTCTTCCCGTGACCACCACAGAGAAAGAAATGCTCGAGATGGTGGATTTCCTCAACAACGATCCTGAAATTGATGGCTACATTATCCAACTTCCTCTGCCTAAGCAAATTGATGAGGACAAGATTATCAATGCCATCAAGCCTTCAAAGGATGTGGATGGCTTCACAAGCATCAATGCTGGCAATATGCAATTGGGACATCCCTGCTTTGTTCCTGCCACCCCGAATGGTATTATGGAACTTATCAAACGTACTGGTATTGAGACCGTTGGAAAAAATGTGGTGGTTCTAGGCCGTTCCAATATTGTAGGTACGCCTATGGCTATTCTTATGTCTCGTAAAGGCATCGACTCTACCGTCACTTTGTGCCATAGCCGCACAAAGAACCTGCCCGACATCTGCCGCAATGCCGACATCCTCGTGGCAGCCATCGGCAAACAAGGCTTCGTGACTGCCGATATGGTTAAACCCGGTGCTGTGGTCATCGATGTGGGTATTCACCGCATTGAAGACCCGACAAGCCCGAAGGGTTACAAAATCTATGGAGATGTGGATTATGAAGAAGTTTACAAAGTGGCCTCCAAAATCACCCCAGTTCCAGGTGGTGTAGGTCCTATGACTATCGTCTCGCTGCTTCAAAACACGTTGAAGGCTGCCAAAGGCGAGGTCTATCGAAAATAAGTATTTATGGTTTTTGATGAGGACGGAATTGCCTAATCATGGTGATTCCGTCTTTTTATTGCTTATACTTCAATATTTTTGCTTAGTTTTGCACGTCAATATTCCTGAAATGAAAAAAGTATGGTTTGTCATAGTGTTGCTCTCATTGTCGCTTTTCGCTAGTGCGCAAAGTACAGGCAAAGCTTCCTTCTCTCCCTTTTTCAATCCACAATTCAAGTCGGAATTGCCTAAGGAAGTGAGTGAGACATCAGGCCTTTTTTTTCACAATGGCCTTCTGTGGACCCATAACGATAGTGGAGGTAAGCCAATTCTTTATGCAATTGACACTGTGTCTTTTGAGATTGTTCAAAGAATTACACTTGCTAACGTGAAAAACAAGGATTGGGAAGACGTTTGTACCGATGGTGAATGTGTTTTCGTGGGTGACTTTGGCAACAATAAGGGCAATCGAAAGAATTTACGAATTTTTACATTTCCGCTTTCGGCCATCCCCAATGAGGGCGATGCGATTATCGGCGTGGATTCCATTAGTTTTATGTTTGGAGATCAGACCGATTTCACGAAACGCAAGGTACATGATTTTGACTGTGAGGCTTTTTTTGCCACCGATGAGTATTTGTATTTGTTGAGTAAGGGTTGGGGAACGGGAACGACCCGTTTGTATCGACTCCCCAAAACCTCTGGGAAGTATGTGGCAGAAGTGGTGAACGGCTTTGACTCCCAAGGATTGATTACGGGTGCCGACTATGACAGGCAAAACCGAGTCTTGGTTATTGTAGGCTATGTAAAATCCATTTGGAAGCCTTTTATGTATATCATTTTCGACTTCGATGAGAACGGTGTGAAATTGGAAAATCGTCGCTTTGAGATGCCTCAATTGGCTGGTGCACAAACCGAAGGCATTTGTTTCTTTGATGATGGGCGATGCTATGTCACAACGGAAACTTCACCCACGATGACATCAAGAGTGTTTGTGGTGGATTTTCGTAAATGGATTGATAAAAAACGGAAAAATTAGAAGAAATGAAACGATTGGCATCAATAGTGCTTTTTTGTGTGATGTTGGTTTCAACGGCGTTTTCCCAACATCCGAAAAAGGCCGTAAAAGCCTATAAAGCTGCGGAAGAGGCTTTTATGAAACGGAATTATAAAAAGGCTCATAAACAGGCTGTTAAGGCAATAATAGAAGATCATTACTATGCCGAAGCGTGGCTTTTGGAAGGCGAAATCGGAATGGAAACCCAAGATTATGATCTTGCAATAATGGGTTATGAGAAGGCTTTGGCCTCCGACTCTATGGCATTCCCTTCAGCAGCTATCACTTTGGCGAGATTGTATGACCTTCGGGGCTCTTATAGACGTGAAATCGTTTTGCTGCGTTGGTACCAATCAAAGAAATTGGGTCAGGCTGCCAATGATGCCACTGTGGCAGAGATGCTTGATTTGGCCACTTTCCGTGATTGGGCATTACAGAATCCTGTTGCGTTTGTGCCTGAAAGTTTGGGCACCACGGTCAATACGAAGGATGATGAATATGTGAATATGCTTTCGTTCGACGGTTTGCAGCTTTTGTTTACGTGTAAGATTCCAATGGGAGATGGCTACTTTAAGGAATATCTTTTTGTTGCTCTAAAGGATGGAGAGGAATGGTCTGAACCTCAGTTGCTTGACTTTTCTGATTTTCCGGATAATGTTGACCCAGGTGCTGCCTTTATCTCGGCAGATGGCAAGAAACTCTATTTGACAGGTTGTGGCTGGTTGCGCGACAGCAGCTGCGATATTTATGTTTCTGAACTAAAGGAAGGCCGATGGGGAATGCCAAAACGATTGGAGGGAAGCCTCAATACTAATAGCTGGGAATCGCAACCCTGCGTAAGTGGTGATGGTAGAGAATTATATTTCGTTTCGCGCCGTTCGGGCGATGCTGATATTTATCGCTGTGTTCGGAATGCTGACGGTATGTGGGGCGAACCTCAAAATTTGGGTGAGCCTATTAACACAAAAGGCACTGAAATGGCTCCTTTCCTCCATCCCGATGGACACACGCTCTATTTCTCGTCAGACAAGCACATCGGTATGGGCGGTTATGACCTGTTTATGAGCCGTAGGGGAGAGGATGGCCGGTGGCAAGAACCTGTTAATTTGGGCTTTCCCATTAATACGGATGGCGACGAAATCAATTTTTTCGTTGCGGCAGATGGGAAAACGGCTTTCATCTCTTCACAACGTGAAGGCGGCTTTGGGGGCTATGATATCTACACTTTTGAATTGCCCGAGGAAATACGTTCCGACTCGGCCAATTATTTGTCGTCTGTGGATGTGACAGAACTTTCGCCAGGCGATGCCATAATCTTACAGAACATTTATTTTGAATACAATAGCTCTGCTTTGAAATCAGAATCGGAAGATGGAATCCAGATGATTGCTGATTTTCTGCGACGCAATCCTGATTTGAAGGTTGAACTGGCAGGACATACCGACAATGTGGGGCGTGAGAGCTACAATTTGAAGCTATCCACCAACCGTGCTAATGCAGTTCGCAAGGCATTGATTGCCAAAGGTGTTGATAAAACTCGACTGACCGTTAAAGGCTACGGGACATCTCGACCAGTTGTCCCTAATGATACTGAGGAACATCGAGCCATAAACAGGCGAACAGAAATGATTATTATTAATTGATAAGTGGTTGAGCAAATATAGTTTGCCTATTGGGTATGATATTGAATCGCTTTTTGGCTTTCAGTTCTCAGCAATCAACTTTAACATCGTTGAAATCTCCGATTCGGCGTAGCCAATCTTCGATTTCGGCATCGTTGCTACCAAGCTGATAACTGAAAGTCAAGTATGCCGTACATTAATTTTGAACGATTATTTAAATGAAGAAATCTGTTTATCTCTTAGCGTTAAATATGGCCCTTTTGCTGTCAGCCTGCACAAAGCCTGAAAATCCTACTATGAATTCTACCGAGATCCATTTCTCCATCTTAGGAGATAGTTTTTCCACTTTTGAGGGTTATGTGTATCCCGATTCAAACGACGTTTGGTATTGTTTGCCACCCTACAATAACATCAACGTGACTCAAGTCGAGCAGATGTGGTGGCACAAGATGGCTTCGGCGATGGGTTGGATACTTGACAAAAACAACTCGTTTTCCGGCTCTTTGATATGCAATTTCTATGGTTACAATGCTGGGCCTTACTACTGTCAGCATTCCTTCATTCGTCGTATGGACAATCTGGGCGACCCGGATGTGATTTTCGTCTTTGGAGGTACTAACGATGTTTGGAGCGGTGCCTATTTTGGCGAGTTTGTCTATTCCGATTGGACCGAAAGTCAGCTCGAACAGTATAGGCCGGCATTGGCTTATTTGTTCGATAACCTGAAACATCTCTATCCTCAGGCTAAACCTTTTTTTCTGATTGATAACTCGCTTGCCGACTTCGATTATACAGGGCAGGTGTTCGTGGAGTCAGTGCATACTATCGCCCGTCATTATGGTATAGATTGTATTGATTTGCATAATATCCACAAAGATTGGGCGCATCCCAATGATGAGGGTAGGGTCAGGATGATATTGCTCGTCAGGTGATTGAAGCGTTAAGGGACGATTTTAATTTTTGAACCGATAGCGTACCGTCAGTTCGTCGTTGCTCGGTGTGGGCACATCCCAATAGGGCTTTTCTGTTGAGCCTGAAGGAATGTCGTTGCCGTCTTGATTATCATCTTCACTGTCATCGTCTTCTTCCCAATGGTACACTTCTTTCTGAGGTCCTTCTTTTCTCAAAAAAAAGGCTAGTAATATTCCAATGATGGCACCACTGAGATGGCCTTCCCAAGAGATGTTTTGCGGTATGGCCAAGGAGGGAATCATTCCCCAAATGAAACTGCCATAGAGGAACACCATAATGAGTGCAATGACGATGAGCATTCGGTTGCCTCGGATGAAACCACTGAAGATGAGGAAGAAGTTCACTCCATAGACCATAGCACTCGCCCCGATGTGTGTAGAATCGGGATTGCCGATGCACCAGATGAGCAATCCGCTGGCCAACCAGATGATGAGAAGGACGCGATTAGCAAGGGTGGGGTAGCAGTAGTATAATGCTGTCACCAAGACAAGGATGGGCACAGAGTTCGATAGCAAATGTTCCCAACTGCCGTGTAGGAAAGGTAAGGTAAAGATGCCCAACAACCCTTGCATTGTATGAGGGACGATGCCAAACTTACCCCAATCGGTGTCAAATGACATCTCCGTAATTTTCACCACCCACATCAAAGTAACAACGATGAGGGGGATGATGAGGCTACCGAGAAATTTCTTTCTTTCCTGTTTGTTGTCCATATTGGTAGGAATATCAAGAATTGTTCCGCTGCAAAGGTCGGAAATTTTGGCAGACTATTATATGCCCCCAATACTCGCTTTTGAGATATATGACAATGGGGCGCGATGCCAAAGCATCCAAGTTTAATTGAGATGCAA
>JAEEGJ010030610.1_pt1 | contig 10502 bp, 7 predicted proteins | sample 8958761 | NCBI WGS metagenome assembly JAEEGJ01 (sample SAMN16246546, study PRJNA631951) | gut metagenome | biome: gut microbiome; feature: rumen; material: RS-attached | host: Bos | place: Iran: Karaj | collected 2018-10
CACAACCCGCTGACGGACCAGATTCTCATCGATCCTGCCATCGAGGCCGACTGGGCAACCGAGAATGTATCCGCTACCATCGAATAAGTTAAACCAATAGATAATAAACGCACAATGAATATGAAAAAGTACATGATCCTCGCAGCTGTGGCCCTGGTAGCCAGCGCCGCCTGCACCAAAGTGGAAGACACCACTCCCGCCCGCAAGATCTCCTTCGAGGTTGCCAACTATGTGGCCCAGACCAAGGCCGAACAGGCCACCAATGCAGAGCTTGGCGGCAGTTTCACCACCAATGCCTGGTTCACCAATGGTGATGGTGACAAGACTCAGTTTATGAATAACGAGACCATCTCCTGGAATACTCCCGTTTCCGGACAGTGGGCTCCCTCCCGTGAGTATTTCTGGCCCAAAACCGGTTATATCGATTTCTATTCCTACGACGGTGTTCCTGCCCCTTCTACGAAAGCTGAAGGTTCCCTGGTTTATGATGCAACCAGCACCGCTATTGCCGCCACCGACAATATCCTCGTAGCCGATGCTGCCTTCCATCAGACGGAGAATGGAACCCTCTACCAAATTGACGGTACTTCTGTGAAGGGTGTCCCCACGCTCTTCCGCCATATGCTGGCCAAGATCCATTTCACTGTGAAAGTGGCCACTACCGACGCCAAGAAGACCCCCAATACCAAGTGGACGGTTACCATCCTCAATGAAACGGGCAAGGAATCCAACATCGTAGTGAATAACAAGGGAACCCTTACCCTTACCAATACGTATGCCGGAAGCACTCCTGCCACCCAGCCCTGGACCAACGCTAATAACAGCAATCATAATGTGGGCTGGGTTGCATCTGCAACGGAAACCCTGGATTTCCTTACTCCTGCTGCGCTTGTTATGGCAAAGAACACCATTTCCAGCGGTGATCCCGTAGATCTTCTGGCCCTCCGTTCCATTATGCCTCAGGTACTGGGCAACGAAGCTGTGTTCACTCTCCACTACAATGTGAAAGCTACCTTCGTAGATCCCAACGATGGCAGTGAAACCACCTATCTGGACGAGAACCGTGAGATCTCCCTCAAGATCAACACCATCAAGAACGCTTCCAGTATTGCTATCACCGAGTGGGACATGAACCAGATCATTACCTACAACGTGATCATTGACCCGGTGGGCGAGCAGATCCTCTTCGACCCGGCTGTGGAAGAATGGGACAAGACCCAGACCGGAACCATCAACGTTCCGCAGGCCTAATACCTTAACGGTCCGGGGTGGCCGACCCTGCCCCGGATTGCCAAGTAAAATAAAAAAAATTAATTTAAAACGCATTATGAATATGAAAAAGTACATGATTCTCGCAGCTGTGGCCCTGGTAGCCAGCGCCGCCTGCACCAAAGTTGAGAACACCGTGGAGGCTCCCAACCAGGCTATCGCCTTCCAGGTTGCCAACTACGTTCCCCAGACCAAGACCGGGGAAGTGAAGTTTGATGAAGCCAACACCTTCACCACCTATGCCTGGTTCCATCCCACCAGTGGTGCTGCTCAGGTATTCATGTCTGGAGAGACCATCAAGTGGCAGGAAACTACCAAGCAGTGGGCTGCCGACCGTACCTACTATTGGCCCAAAACCGGTGACGTCAGTTTTTACAGCTATGCCGGAACACCTGCTCCGACCACTGTTTCCGACGGTTCTGCTGTATATACCGAGAAAACCATTGCTATTACCGACGATGCCGTTCTCGCCAGCGCTGCCCGTCATTACGGTGCTTCAGATGCTAACCTGAATTCCTATTCGGGTATTCTCTATGGCACTTCTAATACGGATGTGACAGGTGTTCCCACCCTTTTCCACCACATTCTTGCCAAAGTAAGCTTTGTTATTAAGTTCAGTGCCGAAGGCATTACCGATACCAAGAACAAGTGGGATCTAGTTGTGAACTCCGCCTCTCTGGAGTATGCCAATGTTGGTACCCTTACCGTCAATTTTGCCGATGGCTCCAAGGGTCAGTATTGGCCGTTTAGCGCCGACACCTACAACTGGGTTCCCAAAGATGGCGCTGCTAACTATGTCCAGGCTGCCCCGGCTGGGACCAATGCCGTCGCTTTCGATGGTGCTGCCAACAAGCAGACCGTAACCGCCAAATCGGACGGAACCGCCATATCCGACGGCATCACCATTCTCGATGAGATTACCGTTATGCCGCAGGTGCTGGCCACCTCTGCTGCCAAGTTCCGGATCAACTATACCCTCACCAGCTACTACGATGGCGTCAAGCACATTGAGGAAACAGTAAACCTCTCTGATACCGGTACCGATCCTCTGGGTGTTATTGCGCTCACCGCTTTCAGCGGCAACGCCATCACCCAGTGGAACATGAACTACAAGTACACTTACACTGTCACTATCAAGCCCAATAAGACGGTTACCTTCGATCCTGCTGTTGAGGCCTGGTCCACCGACTCTGCAGGTTATACTTATCCTAACGAATAAATTTTATGGTCCGGGGCGGCTGACCCTGCCCCGGATTGCAACGAAACAGAAATAATAGAAAACAAATATTAAAATTTTAAAGACATGAAAAAGTACTTCTTCCTCGCAGCTGCCGCCCTGGTAACCCTGGCCGCCTGCACCAAAGTTGAGAGCACCGTGGAAGCCCCTCAGCGGGAAATCTCTTTTCAGGTTGCTAACAGCCTCCAGACCAAAGCTGCCGGCGTTGTTTATGACAATGGCGCCTTTGGTACCTATGCCTGGTTCAATAACACCAATGATTTCATGGTGAACGAGCAGGTTGACAAGTCCGGCTCCGTTTGGAAGACCGTAGACCACACCTTCTACTGGCCCAAGACCGGCAGCATCTCCTTCATTTCCTATTCCCCGTTTGCCGGTACCAGTGATACCGCTGGAACCGTGCCCACGGTAACCAAGAGCAGCATCACCTACACCGGCATTACTGCTGGCACCACGGACCTGATGTATGCCGACAAGGCCACCTGCAACGCCAACGTAAACGAAGTTACGGACGACGCTGCTGCTGGTACCACTGATTCCGGTTTCTCCGGCGTTCCCACCGTCTTCCGTCACGCCCTGGCCAAGCTCAGCTTTGACATCAAGGCCAACTTCCTGGAGTGGACCGATGCTTCCAACGGCAGCAAAACTGAGTGGGAAGTGACCGTGACCAGTGCCAAGATTGGCGGTTTCAAGAACACCGGCGACTGCGCCCTTACCCTGAATGCCGACGGCAAGAGTTGGGACAAGCCCGTCACCACCGTTGCTACTGTCAACTATAATGTATGGACCAACCTCAGCGGTAGCACTAGCGACCAGGAGTTGGTAGATGCTACCACCTATCCTTCTGGTGTCAAGCTCACCACCACTGCCCAGTCCTTGAGTGCCGCTTCCGGTTATGTGATGCCGCAGGTGCTGGAGGCCGGTGCGCAGCAGCTCAAGCTCACTGTTCACATCAAGACCAAGCTCTCCAACGGTAAGTATATTGAGGAAGATTTCACCCCGGTTATCGACATCAAGGACATCTCCTCCCTCAAGGCTTGGCAGATGAACGAGAACATCCACTACACCATCAATCTTAAGCCTACTGCTTCTGATGCATCCAATCCTCACAACGACGATCCCGAGGATGTCATCATCCGCTTCGACCCTGCTGTGGCCGACTGGGTTAACGTGTCCACTTCTGCCACCATCCAGCTTTAACGGCAACTACATTTTCAATTCATAATGTGCATTGACTCGGCGTGGCTGACCCTGCGCCGGGTCACCAAGAAAAACTAAACAAATTGTAATATGAACAAAAGACTATTCTTTGTGGCTGTAGCCGTGTTTCTGGCCATCGTCTCCTGCTCCAAGCAGCAGGAGGGAGTGGGTGCTGAAACCTCGCAGGAGATTGTTTTCCAGGTTGCCCGTTACAAGAACGTAACCAAAGCCGGGAATTCCGATTACAAGGATACCTATCAGAACATTCCTTTTGGCGCATACGCCTGGTATAAGGGTGTTTCGGCTTCGGACAACACTACTTTCATGAACAATCAGCCTGTTGGCTATGATCCCAGCAAGAATGCGTGGACAACTATCGGCACCACTTATTACTGGCCCAAGTCCGGTAGCATTGATTTCATCTGCTATTCTCCTTATACGGCCGATGGAACCAGCGCCCCGCTTCCCACCATTACTGAGAACGGCATCAGCTATCCGGCCTGGAACGTGAGCCTGCATCCCGATGTGGACGTGATGTATGCCGACAAAGTGACGGGCATCACCAACAATACCACCACCTATTATTATAATGGTGTGCCTACGCTGTTCCACCACGCCCTGGCCAAGGTCTCTTTCCAGATTAAGCAGGCCTATATGAACAAGACGGCCGATACGGGTGACACCACCAGCTGGGAAATCACTGTGAACAGCATTACCGTACAGAATCTGCTGGTTTCCGGAACCCTGGACCTCACCCTGAACGGTGACGGTACCTGGAAGAAACCTGCAGGCGATGTCTGGGACTCCTCCGCCGGAGTACGTGACAACATGAATCTCCTTTCCACTCCGTTGCAGCTGGACGGCAGCGCCCAGCCGCTGGCTTCCAACCTGATGATCCTTCCCCAGTCCCTCTCCGACGGGCAGAAGGTGGTGCTGAACGTTACCATCAAGACCTATCGCGACAAGAATGACGGTAACGGTCCCCAGCTGGTTCTTACCGAGACTGGCGTGGATATTGCAGCATTTCTTCAGAATGGCGAGCTGAACAAGTGGGGGATGAACCAGAATATCACCTATTCGTTCAACATCGCTCCCAGCCTTGGTACCGAGACCGGTGGCGATTTGGACGGTGATGGAATTCCGGATGTAGAACCTACCGTTGTTTACTTCGACCCTGCAGTTTCTGACTGGGAGAACATCACGGTGAACGCAGGTATCAATATTTAAGTTGTTTTTGATTATGAAACATTTTGGCATTATAGCTTTGTCTGTTGCCCTTTTGGCAACTTCCTGCGTCAAGACGGAGGTTCTTCCCGCATCGCGTGAAATTTCTTTCCAGACTGCCAGCTATGCCACAAAGGCCGGCATTACCGGAACCACTTTCCCCACCACGGAAACCTTCAGCGCCTATGCCTGGGCGGATGGTACCATCGGTGCATACTTTATGGATAACGAGACCATCTCCTATAGCGGGGGCGAGTGGAAACCCTCATCCGTGTACTATTGGCCCAAGAATACTACCGTGGATTTCTTCTGCTACTATCCCACCAATATGCCCGGGATTGCGGTTGATAAGGATGTCATTACCTATACTAATTTTGATGTCCAGGCCTCTCCGCTTGACATAATGTATTCGGATAAGGCTGTTGGTTTCACCGATAATGTGGATGACATTGAAGACGATGCCGCCAGCGGTTATACCGGTGTCCCCATCATCTTCCGTCACGCTCTGTCAAAGATCTGCCTCAATGCGGTGCTTGTGTATAACCACAAGGAAGAGGCCGACGGCACCGTGACCGATTGGGAAGTGACCCTGAATTCGGCCCGGATCGGCGGTATCTTCCAGCGGGGTAACTGCACCCTGAACTTAGCGTCCTCTCCTTCTACCGGTCTTGTAGGCTGGGAGAAGCCTCAGGATGCCAATGGGAATTATGTCTGGTCGGTTTCCGACAGCACCACCTTTACCACCGGCAACTACCTTGCATCGGCCCTGACTATGTCTCCCGGCGTGATGGTAAACCTGGTTCCGGAAATCTTTGTCCTGCCCCAGACCCTGGACAATCATCAGTTCGTGGCCTTGAACATGACCATCAAGACCAAGCGGAACGGAGTGGATTTCCTGTCCGAGACTTTCGACGTGGTGGCCAACCTGTATGTGCCGGAACTCACTGCCTGGCAGATGAACCACGTGATTACCTACCAGCTTAATGTGAGTCCCACCACCAGCAATGGCAAGGGCGGCAATCCCGGCGATCCCACCGATCCCAGCAATCCGGTGGATCCCACGGATCCGGACCTGACGGATGCCATCATCACCTTCGATCCTGCCATCGATGGTTGGGATGCAGTGGATGTAGTGGCCAAGATCAACATCTAGGAGCATTTACGGCCCGGCGGGGGTGATACCCTTCCGGGTTGCCAATAAAACTGACTGCCAATGAAACAGTTGCATCTATATATACTGCCCTTTGTCCTCCTTGCTGTCCTGGCCGGGTGCGAGCGGCACGATCCGGAGGAAAATGTGCTGGATAAGGATGTGATCCAGTTGGAAGCCTTTGGAACGGACGCTACAACCAAAGCCATGTTAAATCAGGGAGACCTGGAGGTGAATGGAATGAAGGTGAAGGTGTACGATTTCCTTTCGGGATACAATGGTACAATCTCCAACCACACTAACGGTGAGGAGTTTGTCTACATTGACGACAGCGTTGTATATAATGACAGTCAAACTTGGAAGTGGCCGTTTGTGGGCAAGTCCTATAATTGGACCCGTACCGGCGTCCATAAGTTTTTCGGATGGTTGCAGGAAGATCCTTCCACTACCAGCTCCCTCTTCTTCTTTGATACATACACCCCCAATTTTACCGGGGATAACCGATACCTGGACTTGGCAAAGGTCTTGACGGCCAATTCTCCCCAGTACGATTTCTTATACTCCGAGGTGAATCCCGTAGAAGCTTCTTCCCGTTCTTCGGCCATCGTACCGCTGGATATGAAGCACCTGTTCGCAGCTTTTGCCTTTACGGTCAAGAACGAATCTTCGTCCGACATCAGAATCAATTCCATCACCGTGCCGGATTTCCCTGTTAGTGGGCAAACCCGTATTGACTTCAGTGGAAATACGGTGTCTCTCCCGGCCAAGGTAAAGGCCAATGACCCTGTTGCCGTGGGTGGAACCCCTTTCTTCACCAACGCTTTCAGCAATACGTTGCTAACCCATAAGGTAGAGGGTACGCCTGCAACGGAATACGATATTTTTACCGCCCAGCCCGTGTCATCCGGCAATTACAACTACCGTTTGGTTTGGCCGGTTACCCTGGAAACCCTTGCCCCCCTTACTCCTTTCCCCGAGAACCTCAAGACTGGAGACAATGAGAACCGGGAGTATTATGCTACGGATTCCCTGATTGTGCTCAATTACTCCATCGGCAGCTATACGGCCACAACCCGCCTGAAATTCCCCAGGATGACCAGTACGGAAGGGGATCCCATGGCCTTCTCTGCCGGTAAGAAAACCAAGCTCACGCTCCAGTTCCTGGACAAGCAGATCAAGTTGCAGTTTCAGGTATTGCCGTGGGATTATGAGGAAGTTCCCATGTCTTTTGAAGTGGATGCCGTCAATTCCACGCAGCTCAAATTCGTTGACGGAACGTATAGCGATGCCGGTAAGGTCTTTGAAGCGGATGGCGTAACTAAGACCCAGCAGATTGCGGTTCTGAACGGTAAAACCATCGAGGGCTCCTTTAACATCTATACGCCCGTGGGCGCTCACATCCAGATAGGCGTCTCCGGTGATATCGACTATTTTACAGTTACCCCTTCGGCCACCACGGTGAATCCGGAACACGACGGAGGCAGGATTGTCCTCAGGATCATCCCCAATACCAGTAAGCCCCGTACGCGTGACGTAAAGATCAAGATGCATTTTTCCGTAATCCGGAATGGCCGTGAAATGGATGCCGATACGGAAATCAACCGGGATAACTACACCATAATCATGTACCAGTAATGAACGGAATTATGATGAGATACAGAACCATTCTTTTGTGGGGAACCCTTCTTCTGGCCCTGGCTTCCTGTCAGCGGCTGGAGATTCCCATTGACGAAGCAAAGGACGGTATCAGCCTGTCTTTCGTTTGTTCCGATCCCATTACCAAGGTTGTAACGGAGAAACCCGGAGAGACCGCCCTCAATGAGAACAAACTGTCGACGGTAGATTTCTTCCTGTATCCCGAAGGTGGATCGGGCAGCAATGCCATTTATCATGAGCAGCTTACAAATGTAGATCCCACCCAGTTTTACGATATCCCGCTTACGGACGTTTTTGTAAACACCATCCTGTGCCCGCGTCCCAACACCAAATTCTATGTGTATGCCATAGCCAACTATCCTGGATCGTTGGCCAATCTGCCCAGTACATCGGTAGCCAGCCTCTCTGCCAAAACCATGGAACTGGAAAAGCAGAGCGGCCTGGTAAAAGCCATCCAGTCTTCCTTCGTAATGGCGACGGACGGCACCGTGGAGGTGGAACTCAGCAGCCGGAATAAAACCCTGGTTGCCCAGGGCATTATTCCCTTGAAGCGCGTAGCAGCCAAAATCTCGGTATATGTCCGGGTGGCGGAATCCGTAGAAATTGACAATACCATTATCATTGGCGGAGTGGAGGATACCCGTCACGAAATCTGGCGTCCCCGTCTGGATGAAAACATGCAGATTTATCTGGTCAACGGTGCCTTAAATGGGCAGGTGAACGGGGATCCGGCTGCAACTGTAACCCAGTTCGACTATACCGGTAGACACTTCGACTTTACAAAGGGAGAGGATCACGAGTATTATACTTATACCAATACAGGGACAGTAGAAAATCCTGTATATGAAAAGAATACCTTTACAGGCACGTTCTACCCCTCAGACCCGTTCTACAGTTATCCGCAGGTTTGGCAATACGGTTCCGACGTAGAGCCCTATCTGAAGCTGCAGATTCCCTGGGACCGGGATCCGGGCACCAGCACGGGCGGCACCAGTTACGGTACCATTCAAAAGAATTACTATTACCGTGTGTACTGTCCCGGTACGGAGCTTCCCGACGGCATTTCCGCCAGTCTGGACCGGAACCATTGGTACAAGATAATACTTAATGTGGCCATTCTGGGCAGTGAAACGGACGATGGAGAACTGATGATTTCGCCTGCCACCTACTATGTGGTGGACTGGCAGGAGCGAGAAGACGGCAGTGGCAGCTCCGGATCGTCCGGTACCGATACCGACAAGGAGACCGAAATCAAGGGTGCCCGTTACTTGAGCGTGCCCAAATTGGATTACTCCCTTTATAACGTTAACAATCTGGAAATCCCGTATGTTACTAGTGACGAATGCGAATTGGCAAACCTGGTCATTACGTATAAGGATTATTCCGGAAATGATGTCGTTAGTAGGTCGGTTACCGATATAACCCAGGCCGATGGTGTTTATTCTTTCCACCTGCGTACGGGCGAAAGTACAGTCTCCGGTCAGCTGTATCTGGCGAACAGTCGTATCCAGTTTATCCACGGGTTGCGGAACGATACATCCACAACCACTTATGATGTATCGGCCTATAGCATTTCCTTTACCTTGCGTCATAAAGATGCTGCGCTAACTTATTTCAAGGATATTACCATTACGCAGTATCCGGCCATTACTATCACTGCGGAAAAGAATTCCGACACAAGTGGCAATAACAGAGGTTATGCTTATGTCAATAATGGAACTGTCAATCCCTCTGGAATTGGCTCTCTGGGCTCAGTCCCTGGTAGTGGATCCTCTTCTAACAACAACTATAATATGATTATCATCGAAACCACGGTACTTCCTCAGGGATCGCCGTATTTGCTGGGAGACCCCAGGAAGAATTCGGTAGATAATCTGGTATCCGGCTGGCCGGCAACCGTCAGTTCCAATGCCGCTTCCTGGAGTGCAAATGTCCAGCCCATCAGTGGTGGAGGCAATAGAAGAATGACCTATTATTATCCTTCAGACAATTCAAGTGCTGCCGATAATATAATAGCACCCCGATTCAGGATTGCATCCTCCAGAGGTGCTACGACATCTTTGACTTATCCCAATGCCTTCCGGCGCTGCGCCACTTATCAGGAAGACGGTTATCCGGCTGGCCGCTGGAGAGTACCCACCAAGGCGGAGATTGAGTATATTGCCAAATTGAATGCCGACGGAAAGATAGTCCTTTTGTTAGGCTCCGAGTCTGGAACAACGCCCTATTGGTGTAATAGCGGATATGTTACTGTAGAAAAGAATAAAGCCCCTATATATACCCCTTCTACAAGTAACAGTGAAGATACTTATGTCCGCTGTGTCTATGACGACTGGTATTGGAGTGCCACAGCTTATCCCAGGCTTCAGACAGGACGTAATAATTTCAGATGGGGAGATGAACTCCGGGGCCAATAATATAGGAAAAGTATGAAGACAAGAACGCCATATCTGTTAGTATTCCTGCTCACTGCCTTACTGGCAGGGTGCACCAAGGAGATTCCCATGCCGGAAGAGCCGCTCTCTCCCGTGCCTGAAGGGGAGGCTCTTCTTACCTTCAGCCTGCGCTTTCCTGAACCCGTGGTTTTGGGCCCCGCCACCAAAGCCATGGCCGATACCCCCACCATTACTTCTCTCAAAATAGCTGTGTTCGGTAGTTCCGGCTTCCTAAAGGAATACCGCGATGTGGAAAGTTTTACGACGGGCGCGACCAACGGTCCTTCCCCGGTCTATACCTTCCGCACCAAAATGAATCTGACAGACAGTA
>JAEEGJ010030611.1_pt1 | contig 10502 bp, 2 predicted proteins | sample 8958761 | NCBI WGS metagenome assembly JAEEGJ01 (sample SAMN16246546, study PRJNA631951) | gut metagenome | biome: gut microbiome; feature: rumen; material: RS-attached | host: Bos | place: Iran: Karaj | collected 2018-10
TTGGATGGAAAATCAAAATCAATCCGCAAAAGGACGGAGTCAAGTGCTCTTACACGTCTTCGGACATGAGCATTGATTCCGAAACCGATGTCAACTGCAGCGATGTCGTTTATCTCCAATACAAAAACGATTATGTCAACAACTGGATTATCTATAACGATTTGCCGACATTTACCGTAACAGCGACCAACAACTTCGGCTCCGAATCGTGTAGCATCAAGGGAGAAAGACCCGGGAACAACAACATCACCTGCAGCGTCCCGTCAGACCAACAGACAATCCCGTTCGATTCAAAGGCGCCGACGTTCAACTTCAAGTTTGGCGAAAACGCCTATGGATGGGATTACAACGTCACCTACAAGGCCTATTTAGACAATGAGGTTGTCAAAGAAGGCAGCGCCAAACTCGGCGCCCAGCAATCTTACACGCCTTCAGATTCCGATGTCAAGCCATCAAGCGGAGCGCACACTTACAAGGTCGATTTCACCATCGGTGCCTGGACGCAGTCCTGTAAGGCAACGTTCACCGTCGAAGACAAGACAAAACAGGCTCCCACAATCAGCTCCTGCAGCGTTACGGACAACGGCAAATTCACTGCGGTTGTCAGTAACCCCGATGACGTAAATTACACATACACGTTTACCATCATGGACAACATAGGCAACAAGCTCGTTGACGGAGCGACAGGTACGGGGAACGAAACGAGCCTTGAGTACACATACGCTCCAGGAAAAGAGGGAACATATAGATACACTGTCAAAATCGGCGAAAGTTCTTGCACAAAGCAAAGAACAGTTTCTTCGCCCATTGAGCTCAAGTGTCAAGACATCACGGGACAGAACGCAAGCGACATGATTACCGTAAATCCGATAGTCAACAACTGCTCCGGCTGTACTTACAAGATATTTGACGGAGAACTGGAAAAGAGTTCAGACCTAACATTCAGTGATCCCAATGCTACAGGGACAAAGAAATACCGCCTACGGGCTACAGACGAAAACGACAACGTAGCAAATTGCGATTTCAACGTTTCGTTTAACAGCGAAAGCAACCAGACTACGACACTTGTGCATAGCAACAATCCAAGCTGGGAGTACTTCGCAGAAGGGAGCCACAAGGTCAAATGCACCGGAAGCCAATACTACGGTCACTTAGTATGCAAATGTCCAAATTCCGCATGGAATTACTACGACTGTAGAATGAAATACAATGGTACAGAAATCCGGGTATCCTCAAACCAGAGTGTTTCAGTAGATGGATCAAACTCACAGTGCTACAACAACTACGTGGCCACTATTGAAATTCTGTCGCCTTACACGACCGGATACAACAACCAAACACTCACTCAAGGCCGCGGAATGTACTGCGCCCATACATGGTAAGCCACCATTAAGAAACCAAAGTTTCCAAAGCTCCCCATTTGGGGAGCTTTTTTTTGTGATAAAGCCGACTTTTTCAAGTAAAAACAGACAATAAAAAAGAATTATTTACCGCTTTTACATACATAAAACTTATCTTTAAATTAGAAATATCATCATAATTGCATATTTTTATTGCAATTTCAAAAAAGGTGTCGTGAGGGTAGATAATGGAGTTTTTTAGCCTAATGGCAAATAAAGGTACGAAAGTAAAGATGCAACGCGCATCCGGTTTTACCCTCATTGAGCTGATGGTCTACATAGCCCTTCTTGGAGGTATCGTCCTCATCGCAGGCCAGGCGTTCAGCGACAGCTCCAAGATGCGAATGCGAACGCAGAGTATGTTGCAGGCTTCAGAAATAGCAGAAAAGGTGGCTGTAATATTCAAGGCAGATGTCGCACAGACTGGAGCGAAAACGTCTATGGAAGATGGCACATCAGAATCTGGGGCGGAATACGGCAACAAATTCAGCAATATCTACACGAGCGTTTACATGGACCCAAGCGTTGACAATAAAGATTCGTCCTCTTTTTCCGTCGTGACCAAAAACGGTTTCGACAGCCTTACCATTCGACGTTTGCGTTACGACGAATCCGGACATTACTCAGCCGTTGAGCAAATTGCCTGGTTCGTCCGAGACGGATCGCTGTGGCGCAACTGCAGAGTCCTAGAAAAGAAAACAACCCTCTCTGACGACGACCCCTGTACCGACGGCGCTACATCCGAGCCTAACAATATTGAAATGGCTTCAGGAGTAAGCAAATTCAAAGTTACACCAGGAAAGCCAAGCGTTGTAGGGGACAACATCCAATTATTCCCAGGCGCAGGCGAATCCGAATTCAGGCTTGTCGGTAGAAATGACGGGGACCGCGAGATGCCGATTGTAACCAATGAAGCTGGAGAAACGCACAAAGGCGGAAGCACCCAAATTATATCGGGATTCTACCAGAACTACGACCAAAGCATGCAAACCATAAAAAGCGAAGCCGCCCGAAAGATCAACGAAGTTATCGCTGTCCGCAACGAGACGTATCCAGATTTTTCGTGGCAGACCCTTTGCGCCCAAGAAGGCAGCAACTTCACGTTTGAACCGAACAATGAATACGAAATTTCATTCGAAATTCTGCCCACCGACGAAAATGCAGACAAAAGCAAGTTATTCGTCCCTGGAGAAGACCACATGTCCGTTGGTTTGCGAAGTCTTGAGACTGGAGGCCCAATTACGTATGGAGAGCCCGCCACAAAAATTAGTGATTTTGCCTTCTTCCCTCCTTTGGGCGTCAAAAGCGAAGGAAGCGGAGAACGCTCCATGCGTTTTTCAGTCCCTATCAAGATTACAAAAGCATGTCTCGCGTTCACGTTCGCCTGCTATTCCCCTCTCGTATCACAAGGGAAAATATCCATCTCAAAATTGAAAGTCCTAAAGATACCCAGTGCTAACTACAAATTCGAAAATTATGATTTCGAAGCAAACAAAATTGACAAGCAGAACGTAAAGGCGTTTCTGCTAGACCTGGATATCAGAATCAGAGGCGAATCTGGACATGTTGAATTGGTCGTTCCCACACCAAGTAACGGGCCGCGCGATTAGGAGGATTTATGTATAAGCAAAAAAATATGAAATCCGGTGTGTCTCTTATCACCGTGCTGATGTTCATGCTTATTGCAACAATAGCTGCAACAGCCACCTACAAGCTACTCACAAGTCAAGGACTCTCTAGCGAAAGCAGAATGCGCCAACAAGAGGCTTATCAAAGTTCACAAGCAGGCATTGAAAGTGCCAGAATGTGGATGACATTCCACGCAAACGATGTTGGCGCTTTGGTAAAGGCTTTCATTGACGGAGGCAACAAGCCTATTAATCTTGATGCAAGGTTACGCCCTTTGCAGCGTGCAGGGCAAAATTACCACGTATGGCTTACGGGCGTGAACACCGAAAAGAACACGTTCAAATTAAAAATCCTTTCATCCGGCGAATCCAAGAACAACACGCAATGGAATGAAACGGCAATATTCAACGTAGACGGTTTGTATCGAGTCAGGCTTTTTGAAGAAGAAGAATATAGCGCCATTCCGTTCAGATACAATTACTTTGGTGGTTCAACTCAATCACAAGGCCATATGAAGGCATACTCTTTGCTAATTAACGGCAATACAGAAGGATCCAACCCTATATATACAGAAAACGACCTGATTGTTACGGGAAACGCCATTGCATCAGGTAATTCCATTGGAGCAGGAACCACAGTATGCATTGGAGGGAATCTTGATGCAAGCAACGGCGTACTCGGCAACGATTTCTATGTCGGAGGAAACGCAGCTCACTTCACATTTCCGTCATCATCTGAACCAGCCGGTCTCTACAACGCAAACGTCACAGGTAACGTCTACATAGAAGGCAACCTTGAAGCACCAACCACAGGCGATCAAAAATTCCAGAAGAATCTGACAGTCAACGGCACATGGTATACAAACTTTTCAGCGCACGATTCCCGTGTCGCAGGGAACATGTGCTTAGGGGAAAACGGCCAAGTTCTCATTAGCGAAAAAAATCCCGCACGTGATTTTCTCGTCGGCGGAAACGTTTGGGCCGAATCGACATACCCCATATGGATTACAAACGGAGAAGACAACGAAGGCGAATACAACAAGATTATTATTGGAAACAAAAAAGATTCCAAAGTTTACATCAAGAGCGCCCACCCCATCGCTGATTACGTAACACTCAGAAACAACAGAACATTTATCGAAAAGAACACCTATTACAAGGGATCCTATACTTATGGATCTCAAGCCAAATGGGATAACAAGACAACCCGCCCATACCCAGATTTAAAGCCCCACATGAAGAACAAAAACGACGCCTACTACCTTTACTACTACAACGGTCAAGGCCAAGATGTCGACTACATCGTTTCTAATGCAGGAGGATGGGGCTGGGGCGCCCAAGCGTATTACGCTAACTATTATGTCGGGAACAAAATTTTCTACACCCCCCAAAGTGGCTATTGGGGATCGTATGGCTACACCGCAGAAAAAAATAACTTCTTGAATTACCAGAACGGTACACCGACAGGCTCGCCATACTGCAAGGCGACTCCAGATAAGTGGCGCCCCGAATGCCGAGTTACCCCGTGGTTTAAATCCCAGGGAACCGTATCGAGCGAATTACCGGCAAGCCAACCTTTTGAATGCGCCGAATCCGTCAAAACGTATTGCAACAAGCTCTGGAAAAAGAAAGAAGGCTGCGATGGTGCAAGCTACAAAGTTGACGACATTCTCGTAACCGCCTATAACCAATTCATATCGTACGCCAACAAAAACTGTAGCAATGTAACACACTGGGGCGACAACATGAGTCGCTATCTTAACGAATGCTACAAAGAAAATAGCTCCGATCCAACCAAATACAAGAACAACCTTTACAACGGTTACCAAGTCGTTGAAATTAAAAACCGAACTGAACTTAAAAACCCCACCACCCCCTTAAAGGGCAAGTTTATCATCGTCGTAACACAGGCTTTAGGACAACAAAATTTGCCGCCGACTACAGCAGATTCCTATGTACTCCTCTATCTGAAAGAAGGAGCAAGCTCCACGATTCAACCAGCGGTTGAAAACGGCATATACAATTATTTCATCTACACCAAAAAAGACATTGGCGGACTCCTATTTAACAACTCCACTTTCAGCGGCTCGGTTTATGCCACCGCAGACAACTGCGCAAAAGTGGGCGATTTCAAGGCACGCTCCTTGGTATTCAACGACGACATGATGAACGATTTGTCGGCAAACGCTGTCATTTGCAACGCGTCTGTAGGAGAAAGTTCTTGCGGAGGTTCCACAACGGGAACTTCAGGGGACGCATCGTCTTCCTCAGAAACGACCGTAAATCAATTCGACACTTATTACATTTCAATGGCTCCGCAATTGGGCGTAAGACTAGAATCCCAAAACAAGAGTTCAGAAACACCTCCACAAGCAAGTAGCAACAACATCACAGAGCTTTCTCCCTCATTCATTGTACTCCCGCGAATCATTTACTTGCCCAGCGACCCCTACGGACAGCTGACCGACTACTACAATGTACAAACGCTCAACAGCAATGGTGCGGCCCTGAGAAAATCAGATGTAAACGTATCTTGCTCCGGGCCGGGAGCACTGTCTACAACCGGCAATCTCTATACGGGAACAGCTCTCAGCAGAGGACTTTACACATGTACCGCTACGGCAAGCGATTACCCGAGCATTCCATTCTGGGTCCACGTCGGAAAAGACACCCGCGGAACAGCGACAATCGTATTTGAGAAAGAATCCGAAGAAATGGATGCCAACGACTTAAAAGAAGTCAAGCTCGTCGTCCCTGCACATGCGGCAGAACTCACTGTAAACTTCTATTGCCCCGATGTCGAAAACGAAGCCTGGTCCTATGTTTCCTTGGGCGATAACGTCACACGCAACGGAATGTCATGCACACTTAAACTAGCGGCCAATTCTTCGGCAGCCACACCGACTATAGCAACCATAAAGACATCAAATGCAGTAAAAGGATCTCTACTGTTCCAATTGCTCCCTGGCGAAGGCTACCTTCCAGGGTCGCCTTCCTCTACAGAGCTCTACATAGCCTCAAGTGCGCAGTTGCATCGTGAAGAAGCGACATCAACAGACATCAAAGAATACTGCGACAACCATTCTGGAGACTGCCCCTCCAATTACGAGACATACTGGCCAGATTGCGATGTTTCTGGAGTGTGGGTAGAACCCTCCGGAACATCTTTCATCAACCTGATAGACAATAGCTCTTGGGTCATTACAGTTGGCAACACGCAAAGCGTAACCCTTAGAGCCACCGGCAACAGCAGCGACTGCGCAACGATTATCCCACAAACAGACAACTCAATTGCGGCAAACGCGGTACAGTCAAACAGAAGCTACACATTGCGAGCAAGCGCCAAGGCCAGGAAAAGAACTTTCACAGTGGGTTTCAATGGTAATGTGGGATCAAACAATCATCCTATAATAAACCTATATATCGACAGTAAATACGGTAGCCGAAACGAACAATGCCGCTACGATGACGCCAGAACCAATGAAGAAACGTCTACAAAGACGTGTACCTTCTCTATTTTCAAAGGCGAAAGCGTTAAGGCAGCCCTCGAAGACAACGATGATGCCGACAAGTTCAGTTATTGGAAATGTTCCGGCGGAAGCTGCCCAACAAGCGACGGAACAAACACAAGTAAGGAATTTGATTCATTTACACTTTCAGATGACAATACCGAGTTAATAGCATACTTTGGCGAAAACGACAAGCACTGCTTCTTTGATGAGTTCAAGCGCAGCAGCGTAGAATGCGGAGATGATATTCAATACTGTATTGACAAATGCAGCAACAATGACATCTATTCTACATGTACAGGCGCCGTAGACGGAAATAGCTTGTACCCGAACGCCAAATGGCACTTGATCTCGGGTTATTTATCGCAGATTGTCGTCGGTTCCAGTGGAGAAATCCATATTGACAAATCAGCCGTCAAGAAGCAGAAGCAATCTGCCAGGAACCCGGTTATGGTCCTTAGCACAGTGAACGCAGGTATTCTAGGCACACTCAAAGCCTTAATCAATGTTCCACGCGTAACGACTAGCTACGACAATTCTTCTGCCAATATCAAGAACTCCGGGTTTATGCTCCGCGCAAATACTTATGGAAACGACTACTTCATGTTGAACCTGTACGAAAACAGCAGTGGCGCTCTTGAGGCACAGCTCTGGAAAGGTTCGACAAGTCTGACATCCACATTGACCAATAGCAATGGATACAAGGCATACGTGTCCACATCAAAGATGGTCATGGCGACTATAAGTATTACATCTTCGGGAACCATAGAAGTTCGAGCAAACATCGGAGACTTCTATAACGACTCTCCGTCGGAATATAAATGTTCGTTTGATCTTTCGGAATTCAATAATCCGCTAGCCGATGCCGCCCATGAATACGTCGGCTTTAGCCTCGGTGACCCGAACTTCAAAATCTATGGCATTGGCTGGAAGAGCGCCACTTACAATTCAGAATGCTACGACACCTACCCCACCGTAAAATGCTCATTTGCCGCAGTGGCAACAGATGGAGTCATCAAGACGGATACGCTTGTAAAGCCTTGGGTCGGCCATTCTGGATGGTTCGATTCTAAGGGCTGTACACCGCTCTATTATTACTACAACGGCAATGACGCCAGCACAACTTGCTCTGGCGAATCTTGCTATGACGGCTACAAATTTGACAAAAGTGGTATTGGCGCTCACGGCTACACCGAAGCAGGAACCGAATACAAAACAGCAAAAGCATGGCTCGGGAACTGCACAAATGTTGATGAAACAGCCATGGCCTGGGGTGTTTCCGCTAGCGAACAACGTGCTCATTGCGGCGCATTTTGGACAGGCGAATTCAAGGAGTGCTTAGCGCACCAAGACCTCTTCAGCGGTTCAAAAAGCATCGGAAGCCTTGAAGAAACCATCGTTTTCGAAAACAAGCAAAACCTCAGAGCGGCCACACTCCACGTAACGCTCGAAAACACCGACAATAACGAAGTGGAAATCTGGTTGGTCAGCGAAAGCGAAAACTGGGGAGAATACGATCACGAAAGCCATTCTGTCAGTATGAACGGAACGACTAGATCGTTCAATATCATGCAAGAATTTGCCACTGGTTCAAACGGATTCGACCCTGAAAACGTAAAGCAAATTGTCTTGAAAAATCACGGTTCAACAAGTGTCACAGTAACATCAATTACAAGTACTTGCGCCAATGCCATCGGCTTAACCTACTGCCGAGCAGAATACGATGGCAACAGCTGGAACGTAACAACACAGGTGACAAACAAGAGCCTGATTTCAAAACAGCAAATCACAGCGGCTGTCGATGGCTCCAACCTCATCAATGAAACTAAAGACGCCGTGGGTAACGATGGAATCGTATGGAATGGAGACATGGCAACACTCAGCATTCCCGATGCCAACGTCTATAATTATCAGGGAAAATCGTACGTCTTTAACGCAACAATCACAGGCACATCCGGCCAAACATTCACAAAGCAATGCTCGGTCTCACCGGACCCGATTGGACGCATTGGCGTTGATTGCTCGGTCATTAGCGCTGTAGCAAGCGGAGCAAGATTCCCGACATTTAATGTCAACTTCAACGGATGCCCAGGCAACGGCTGCGGTTACGAAATCTATTTGGACAACGGATATACTCCGTTTGCATCCGGAACGGAAAAGACAGCTGCACGCCATTCTGCAAACCAAAGCGAAACTTGCAACAGGACCGAAGGTTGCGAACACACTTACACTGTGAAGAGCACCGCAAGCCCCGCACTTTTTGACGACTGTAGCGCAAGCTTCAAAGTTCAAAGAAACGCAGACGACATTCCCCCATCAGTAACATGTGGTATTTCGACAAGCCCGACCGAATTTTCCTCTAATCCGATATCCGTTTCGGACAATGTGTATTTCCTTGCTCGAAACAACGAAAGCGTTGAAAAGCAATATCCGGTTACACTGAAAAATGGCGAAATACAATTAGGCACAGCAACATTGAGCAACTGGTCTGGTTTAACGAACATCAAAGATTTGGGTACACTAAACGCAGGCGACTACACTTACAGCCTTTACTACAATAATGAAAAGATTTGCGACATTCCTGTTACCGTAAACGAAGAATCGGGCGCTTGCCACATATCTGGAAAAATGTACGAAGGGCAAGTGATTTCAATGAACGTGTCTGGGGTTACTAAAAACATCCGATACACATGGACATTAAACGGGGATAGCCAACCAATAGACTGTAATCCAAGTAATTGTTGGAATAATACGAGAACCGCTCCTACAACTCCGGGTACTTACAGTTACTCCGTGACAAGCGGATCAAGCAAGATATGCGAAGGAAGCGTAACTATTGAACCAATGCTTTCTTGCTCAGTGACTCCGTCTGAACTTAATAAAAAGGCGTATTACACATTCACAGCAACTAGAAATCAAAATTGCTGGAATTGCTATTACACTTATGATTCGGGGACTCAAAGCGTATATTTCCCCGATAACTCGAACACTATTGAATTAGCAAAAATGGCAACGGTTGCCGGAGGAAAGACATTAACTTTAGCTTGTACATGCGGAGACAATAATTATGGAGCAAGTTGTTCAAAAAACATCACAATTAATAATACGGAAGATCCTTTAACGTGTCCGACAGACCCCAATCCTTATAAATGGGAATGCCAAACTGAAAACGGAAGCGGCGATATCAAAAATTGGGGTACTGGAGCAAGATGTGTAAAAATAAAGGCTTCAAAAGTTACTGTACAGTCAAGCAATGCTCAAGGACGTGCATTCTGTGTTAATGGAAATGAAGCTGAAATGAGTGGAAACGATATCACGACAAAGGAGTATTCCGCTGCTGATGATGGCTATATAACAGTGTGTGCTACAGCTGGGGATTATTCATATGCCTATATTGGTTGGTATAATTGCGTACTTCCGAATACAGCGGAAAGCTCTGCAAGTGAAAATTCCAGCGGAAGCGGAGACTCACCAACTTTGACAACAACCTTCAAATCATATACCAAAGGAACGTATACATTGACAACAGGTACTGTTGGAAACGGATATCCTGACGTCATGCATTGTAAAGCAGCAAGTGTGGATTACGCAAGAACTATAGGAACAGTGAATTCTAATTGTACCATAGTGATTCCTGCATATAATGACAGAAGTAACGGGAAAGGCTGCAATGTTTCAAGCAATAGCACCTATACATTTGTTGTCAACTCAGGTGTTCCTAGCGATTTGACATGTGGTCTAGAATATTAATTAAATAAACAATCGTCAAAAGCTCCCCCGCCAGGGAGCTTTTTTTTACATCAACTCGTGCAATGAGGCCGCTATTTTTCTAAATTTTGCCGTACTATGAGTGAAGCTATTAACAATGTCAAGCAGGCCTTTGATGCAGAACTTGCACAAACGGACCTCACCAATCAAGAAGCGGTCAACAATCTCCGCGTAAAGTACCTCGGCAAGAAGGGCGC
>JAEEGJ010030616.1_pt1 | contig 10500 bp, 5 predicted proteins | sample 8958761 | NCBI WGS metagenome assembly JAEEGJ01 (sample SAMN16246546, study PRJNA631951) | gut metagenome | biome: gut microbiome; feature: rumen; material: RS-attached | host: Bos | place: Iran: Karaj | collected 2018-10
TGCGCAATACTCTGCGGCTGATGAACAAGTCTTAGTGCATCCTGCTTTTTCATAAGCCCGTGCTTTTGAATCAGCTCTGCCGGTAATTCATCTTCAATTCCATGTGCATATTGCTGAAGGGCATTTGCGATTGCTTTTGTAACAGCTTTCTGGGTAAGGCCTTCTGTAAGCGGATAAACAGGAAGCACACCGCAATCAACCGGCTGAATATCTTCAAATCGATATTCTTTTATATGATTTTGAAGCTCTTCGGGAACATCCATTTTTACGGCTTCAAAGGCTGTACTCTGCAGTTTATTATATTTTACTTCGAACTTTCCGGTTACTGTAATTAAAGTGCCGGGGATAAGACTTTTTTCAAGAAAAGCGCGGTTAAAGCAAATCAGTTCTGCTGAACCTGTACCGTCGTTTACGATGATTTTCAGAGTTTTCATTTTGCCGTAACCGAACCATTCGTGTCCGGTTACCTGGGCAACGGTGTGAACTTTTCCGTAATGAAGGGCTTGTTCGCGGAAGGTTACTTTCTGGGTTCTGTCTTCGTAGTCGCGTGGAAAATATTGCAGCAAATCTCCAACTGTAAAAACATTTACCTTTGCCAGAGTTTTTGTAAGCTGCGGTCCTATTCCCGCTATTGAAGAAACCGGAGTTTTGATTTCAGAAACTTTCAAGGCTTACCCCGTGTACTTAAATTAGAAAGGCATTCTGTAACAGAGGTTTACAAGTATTGCAATTAAGAAATGACCTGCAATAAGTATAATAAGCATAGAAATCCAGGAAATCAAAAGAGACTGCTGGTAACTCATTACCTTCTTTGTAAAGGTTCCTGCTACCTTGTAGCTGATTTTATTCAAAAGCATATCTACCTGATTCCAGCCTGATTCATAAGAGGTGCGTCCCTTGTTGATAAGCAATACAATCCAGCGGATAAACATCAGCAGGGTAAAAATACCGATGATAGAAGACGCAATTCCCCACAAAGAGCTTAAGATTGTTCCAAGAATTCCGCCAAGGAAGATTCTTCCTGTATGCTGAATGCCTGCGAGTATTGCAGAAGCAAGAGAAAGAAGTCCAAGCGAAACAATAGGTGAAAAGTCGATATTGCCTATTCTGAGAAAGCCCATTTTGCGGAAAAGTCCCATATATGGTTCACAGATTGAAGTCATAAAATGTCCGAAGCGTGTGAAGCGGGCTCCCGGGAACCAGGACATAAGAATATAAATAAAGCACAAAAGTGTATAAAGCGACAATGCAGCCGCAAGAATTGATAAAATTGTTTGTATCATTCTGTCCATACCTCTCTAACAAAATTAATTTCTCTTAATGCCTTAAGTGTCTGCTCGTCGGCACTTACGGAAATCTGATCGTTAGCTTTTACGACATAAGGATTATTTCCTGTGTCTATATGAAAATATACTGAGCATTTACCCATTTTATCAAATAAAAAATCTTTTAATTGCGAAATTGATACTTCAGAAGAGAAATTTGAGTCCAATTTGATATGTACAGACTGGGCAGCATGGGTTTCCATCTGTTCTACATCTTCAATAGCGTCAACTATCAAAGAAGGTGTATCACGGCTGCCGTCTACTTTTCCGCGGAAAGCATAAACGTTACCGTCTTCAAGCTGGCCTCGCATAGTTTCCCAGGTTTTAGGGAAGAAGGTGAGGTCAATCTGGCCGTCCATATCATTAAGCTTGGCAAAGGCCATCTGGGCACCCTTCTTTGTTGTTATCTGATGTATTCCGCTGAGCATTCCCAGGGCTACATAAGACTTTCCTGCGTCGCGCATCTGCCAGAATTTAGCTCCGCTTGCTTCGAGAGCGGCTTTTTCTGCCTTGCTTTCTTCTGCAATACGGTTGATGTTTCCGGCTCTTACAGTTACAGCGTGTTCAATTGCCTTTCTGTAGCTGTCCAGAGGGTGTCCGCTTACGTAGCAGCCGATACATTCTTTTTCCATGTTCAAAAGCTCCATGTTAGGAATGTCTGCAATTTTTTTGAACTGGAAATCAGTAAAATTCTTTTCTTCTTCTGCAAGGTCGCCGAATAAGTCTCCCTGGCCTTTTTTCTGGTCTTCGAGATAATCAGAAACATAATCCAGGGCCGCTTCCATATTTGCAAGAAGGGTAGGCCGGTTAAGAGTTGAACCGTCTTTCTCTTTAAGGTGATCAAAGGCACCGGTTTTAATCAAAACTTCTATTGCCTTTTTATTTATCAGAGTTTTTTCACGGCCGTCTTCATCTTTTTCAACAATTGCACAGACACGTTTTATAAAGTCCATAAAACTCTTGAAAGGACCATTCTTTTCGCGTTCATTTACGATTGCCTGGGCAGCGGCTTCACCCATTCCCTTAATACCTTTAAGACCAAATACAATGCGGCCGTCTACAACGTCAAAAATTACATCGGAACGGTTTACATCAGGAGCATCTACGGCAACACCCATTTTACGGGCTTCTTCAATATAGAAAGGAAGGCCGTCTGTTGAGGTGATTTCGTTTGTAAGGTTTGCCGCCATAAACTCGGCAGGGTAGTGGGCCTTGAGCCAGCCTGTGCGGTAGGCAAGAACCGAATAAGCGGCCGCATGAGATTTGTTAAATCCGTAGCCCGCAAAAGGAACCATGATTTCAAAAATATCGCCGGCATGTTCTTCTGTATGTCCGTTTTTTACGGCACCGGCAATAAACTCTTCCTTCTTTTTCATAAGAACGTCGAGCTTTTTCTTACCCATGGCACGGCGCAGCATATCGGCACCACCAAGAGAGAAGCCGGAAATAATCTGGGCTACCTTCATAACCTGTTCCTGGTAAACCATAATACCGTAGGTTTCTTTTAAGAGGTCTTCAAGAGCAGGGTCAGGGTATTCAATTTTTTCCGGATGCCATTTTCCTTCAATATATTTTGGAATATAAGCCAATGGACCCGGACGGAAGAGGGCGTTCAAGGCAACAAGCTCTTCTATGCAGCGTGGTTTACATTCACGAAGAATCTTCTGCATACCCGGAGATTCAAACTGGAATACGGCAACTGAGTCACCGCGGTCAAAAAGGTCAAAGGTTGCTTCGTCGGTTTCGCTTACATTTGCGGTAATAAACTCCGGAGTTCCTGCCGGGCGGTGTTTATTTATGATTGCCTCTGCATAACGAATCAAAGAAAGAGTTTTAAGTCCAAGATAGTCAAACTTTACGAGTCCACAAGGCTCAATAATATCCATTGTGTACTGAACGCCAACTTCACCAGTTTTCGGATCCTTAAATACCGGAGCCCAGTCTGGAAGCGGTGTAAGACCAATTACCATTCCCGAAGCGTGAAGACCTGTGTTTCTCTTTACACCTTCAAGACGGAAGGCCAGATCGAAAAGCTCCTGATAGCGGGGGTCATCCTTGTACTTAATCAGCTGACCGCCGTCAGGCATTTTTTCTGTAGGCTCACTAAAGGCATCCTTAAGCTTTGCCTTAGGGTTATCTGGAATACATTTTTTGAGTTCGTTTACTTCGGAAAGCGGAATATTCAAAATACGGCCAACATCGGCAATACAGTTCTTTGGTTTAAGAGTACCAAAGGTTACAATGTGGCCTACGTTGGCGTCACCGTACAAATCTCGGGTATGCTGGATGATGTCCTGGCGATAGTCGAAGTCCATATCAACGTCGAAATCCGGCATGGATACACGTTCTGGGTTTAAGAAGCGCTCAAAAATCAATCCGTATCTGAACGGATCGATATCTGTAATTGTCATGGCGTAGGCTACAAGAGAACCCGCACCAGAACCTCGTCCCGGTCCAATCGGGATATATGGTTTTGGACGTTTATTTACATTGTCATAAGTTGATTTAGACCAGTTGATGAACTCCCAAACGATAAGGAAGTAGCCGGAGAATCCCATTGTAAAGATGGTATTCATTTCGTAGTCGGCACGTTCGCGGATTTCAGGAGTAATTTCCTTGTAACGCTTTTTAAGTCCTTCTTCTACAAGATATTTTACATAGTCGTTCTGGTCGCTCTGATAGTCGTCTCCGTGAGTACGGAATTCTTCAGGAAGTTCGAAGCGTGGAAGACATTCCTTAAGTTCCGGAGTAGAGTACTGTTTAATAGTAAGATTACACATATTTGCAATCTTAATTGTGTTATCATAAGCTTCCGGACACTGAGGGAACAATGCGCGCATTTCGGCTTCGGTCTTGAAATACCAGTTATCAAGATCCATGTCGCCGCCCATCTTTGCATGCTTTTCATGGAGCTGATTTTTGAATCCAATACAGCGTAAAGCATCCTGAGCAATGGCGTCTTCTTTTTCTACATAGTGAATATCGTTTGTAACAACAAGCGGAATGTCCAGTTTGTGAGCCAGTGCAATCAGTTTTTCTGCAACAACCTTCTGCTCAGGAATTCCGTGGTCCTGAAGTTCGATATAATAATGATCAGGACCAAAAAGATTTTTATACTTAAGTGCAAGTTCTTCTGCTTCTGCATCCATTCCTGCAAGCAGCATCTGAGGAAGTTCTCCCTGAATACATGCAGAGCAGCAGATAATTCCTTCGTGGTACTGTTCAAGAAGTTCAAAATCTATACGTGGTTTACCATAATAAAGTGCATTTTCATCACAAAAGGCGCGGCTGGAAAGCCAGCACATATTTTCATAGCCCTTCTGATTTTCGCAGAGAAGAATAAGGTGGAAGTAGTGAGCGTGACGGTCTCCTTCTTCTCCTTTATGGCTGTAAGGAACATCTTCTTTTTCATAATGGCTTCCGTAGGCAACATAAAATTCTTCACCTACAATCGGGTTGATTCCGTTTACATGACAGAGCTTTTCAAAGTTGAGCGCACCGAACATGTTTCCGTGATCGGTGAGGGCAAGGGCAGGCATGTTAAGACTTTTTGCCTTTGCAACAAGCTTGTCGAGTGTGGCACAACTGTCCAAGAGAGAATAGTCAGAGTGTACATGAAGATGTACGAAATTTGAAACTGGCGTACCTTCTGGGGCAGCCGGAAATTCATGATAATCAGCCATTTTTTAATGCTCCCGGAGATTTTAGTATAACATAAAAGACAAAAAAAAACACGGCGCGCTGCCGTGTTTTTCTTAATAAAGGCGAGTCTTATTTACCGAGCTTAAACATATCAAGCTCTTTCATAAGTCCCTTGAGATTTTCCTGAGTGCTGTTTGTAGAAGCTGTTGTAATTGCAATAGCATCAGAAATCTGCTGAGAGAAGTCATTGATCTGATTCATGTTATCAGAAATAATTCTTGTTACTTCTGAAAGATTCTGCATTTCCTTGATAACCTGTTCACCACCAACGAGCATTTCTGCAGAGCCATTCTTTACTTCTACAGTTGTGTCACTGATAGCGCGCATTGCTTCGAGAACCTGCTGGTTACCTACGGTCTGTTCATCCATTGCGTTGGCAATAACAGTTTCCTGTTCACGAACCTTCTGAGAAAGCTCGTAAATATTTTCGAAGGCAGCCTGTACGTGATTGATATCAGTTGTAATTCCGGCAATAGCTTCAGAAAGAGAGCGGAGGTTTTCGTCGATAGCCTTACTCTGATCTCCAGACTGTTCAGCAAGTTTTCGGATTTCTTCAGCAACTACTGCGAAACCTTTACCAGCTTCACCGGCATGAGCAGACTCAATAGCGGCGTTCATAGCAAGGAGGTTTGTACGGCTGGCAATGCTCTGAATGATACTTGAAGCCTGGAGAATACCTGCTGACTGCTGGAGTACAGCATCTGCAGTTTTAACGGCTGTCTTAACCTGCTGCTGACCTTTATCAGCTGCATCAGTAAGAGAGTTTACTACAACATTGTTCTTTTCAAGAATCTGTGAAACGCTGGCAATATTTGCAACCATCTCTTCTACAGCGGCAGAAGACTGTGTAACGCCTGCAGCCTGAGATTCAATAGAATTGTTAAGGGCACGAATATTACCCATAATCTGTTCGATAGAAGAGTTAGATTCTTCTACACCAGCAGACTGGTTTTCAATTTCCTGCTTCATGCTTGAAAGTGATTCAACAATATTTGCAACGTTTTCTTTTGTAAGATCCATGTTGTGAACAAGGTCATCAGACTGATTTGAAGTCTTTCTTGTTGAAACATCGATTTCGCGAAGCATATCTCTAGCCTGGTCTTTAAATGCATTGATTCCCTGAATAATGATACCAAGTTCACTACGATGTGTTGGTCTACCATCTGCAACAGTATAATCTTTCTGAGAGAGTGCTGAGGTAATGGCTGCAATCTGCTGAAGACAATGAATAATATCTGCAACAAGAAGTAATGTAGCTACAGTAAAGTAAGCAACGCTATAAATCAGAATTGGAGTGATTCGTTTGTAAACAACTGAAGGACCTGCTGCAAGGTTTGCAGGGGTAAGAACAGAAATAATCAGGAATACACAACCAAGAAGTGCAAATGTAAGTGTAAGTACGTTTCTCTGAATGATATTAAGAGGAAGCTCTTTGTTATTAAAAGGAATAACATAGAGTTTTGGTTCAATAATACGAATATGAAGAATATAGAACAAAAGACTTACATCAAAAAGGGATCCGAGCATCAAAAGACTAAGGAAGATTCCTGGATCTCCACCATTAAATGCAGAAAGATGTATGCCATGATTTCGTACATAGATACCCATAACCTGTCCAATAAGAATCATGGAACCAACTGGTATTACAATATTAAAAAGGTCTACAAGTTTAAGCTGTTTATTGAACTTTTTAATTCCTTCTGGAGTAAGCTGTGCTTTCATGATTATATAGCGCAACAGAAATGTCATACATGCACCTGCAATTACGACAAGTGCAACCATTAAGTTGATTATTGGAGCTCCGAAAACAAGTCCAAAGTCATCCATGCTGAACAAACCAGTAATTAAAGCAACTGGTGTCATTACCATAAATGGTGTAGCATATAGAAGGAAAATCATTAAATATCCGTACCACGGAACATAGATGCCATTAGCGTAAGTTTTTTTTGAGCTCATAAAATCTCCTGTTTTTTTGTTAAAATTTTTATTAACAATAATCCTTTATATTATACGGCATGATTCAAAATAAGTTAAGAATTATTTTGACCAGCCTTTTTCCTTGCAGATATAAATGGCTCATGATAAAATTATGTTATATCGAAAAGTTCAGACGTAAACTTGTGATTTAAGGATGGGGGGAGAGAATTTATTACGTCAGGTATTCTGGAGGATATTTGAGTGTTTTACTATAAAAAATCTCTTCTTTTAACCTTGTTTACAACACTATCAATATTCTGTATCTATTGTATTTCAGCTACTACAAATGGAAACTCCGGAATTCTGACGATGGGAAGTTTTACAATTCCGATTGTCTCTTTACAGGGTATTATTGCTGCCGTTAATGCTTTGTGCTGTATCATAATGGTATTTATAGATTTTAAGAAGGGCAGCAAAATTGCTTTTACAATAATGGGCATATCGATTGCTCTTGCCCTGATTCCTATTTTTACCGTTCATTCTCTGGCACCACTTCCTGGAATTGTATCTAATATTGTTTCTCTTGTTTCAATAATCATCATTTATTCCTTCTATAAAAGATCATCAATGAACAGCCTTACAGATTTTATTACAGGCTTACCAAACAGACGTTATTATGTGAAAGAAGTAAATGAAAGACTCAGCGTAAAACAAACTTTTTATCTTGCATGTATTGAGATAGAAGATTTTAAGAATATAAATGATGTATATGGAATTCGTGCTGCAGATTTTATTTTAGTTGATACTGCCAAAAAACTGAAAGGTAAGCTTGGTGAGAACGAAATGCTTTTCAGAATTACCGGCGGTCTTTTTGCAATGCTGCTGAATGAAAAAACTGTACCGGAAGAAAAACTAAAAAATGTAATCCGTTCTGAAGTTATGATGCTTCCTCCAAAAGAAGGTGAAGATCTGCTTGTAAAAAACAGTTGTATTGTTTCTCTTGCAGCAGGTATTGTTCATATTGGTTCAAATGATAATTACAAGGATTCTGCTTCTGTTATGCGTGATGCAGAAATTGCGCTGATGGAGGCCCGCAAGTTACAGAATCAAAAAATGTGTCTTTTTTCTGATTCATTAAAGAAACAGGATTTTGAACAGAAAGAAGCAGAGTTTCTTATAAAAGATGCAATGCAGAATAATTATTTCTACCTTGTATATCAGCCGCAGTTTACTACAAATGAAAAGAAACTCCGTGGTTTTGAAACTCTTATTCGTTGTAAAAAGCCGGACGGTTCAATAATTAGTCCTGCAAAATTTATTCCTGCTGCGGAAAAAACAAATCTAATCACTTCTATTGATGATTATGTTTTGCGCCGTGCTATGACAGAGTTTAAGCCTGTTGTTGTAAATGAAAAAAAAGATTTTGTTCTTTCAATAAATGTTTCGGCAAAGAATATTGGAACAGAAAATTTTGCACAGAAACTTAAACATATTATTGATGAAATTCAGTTCCCTCCAGAAAATCTTGAAATTGAAATTACTGAATATTCTTTTGCAGAATCTATGGAGACTACGGTAGAAAATATCCTGTCGCTTAAGAGTCTTGGAGTTCAGATTGCCCTTGATGATTTTGGAACCGGTTATACTTCAATTGCTCAGCTTATGAAGCTGCCTGTAACTCTTTTGAAAATTGATAAGAGCCTTATTGATAATATTGAAACAGATCCTGTTATGTGTGACATGGTTGATTCTGTAATTTATATGGGCCATATCATGAATTGCGAAGTTATTTCAGAAGGTGTTGAAAATGAAAATCAACTTGAAATTCTGAAAGAGCACAAGTGTGATTTTATTCAGGGCTTTGTATGGGGTAAACCTCTGGATTTTGATTCTGCTGTCAGCTTGTGTAAGGATACAAAATAAATGAAATCCAGAGCCAGTTTCTCAAAACTATCAGTTTTAGTTATCTCTATTTTATTACTTGTTGTTAACGGCGCGCTTGGAACAATTTTAATTCTTCAGTCACGTAATGATTTACGCCAACAGATGCAGGGGCGTATGCTGGATATTTTGAATAGTGCAGCGTCTCTCCTTGATGGTGACGTGCTTGAAAAACTTCAGAAAGAAGATGAAGATACTCCTGAGTATCAGTATTCACTGGGAATTCTACGCGCCTTTCAGGATAACTTTAAACTTGATTATATTTATGGAATCCGGGATATGGGAAATAAACAGTTTTCGTTTACTATTGATCCTGCTCCTGTTGACCCGGGTGAATTTGGTGAGCCGATTGTTTATACAGATGCTCTTTATTCTGCAAGTCTTGGAATTGCGGCTTTTGATAAAGAACCGTATGAAGATAAATGGGGACGATTCTATAGTGCTTATGTTCCGGTTTTTAATTCCAAAGGAAAGGTTGGTGGAATAATTGCCGTTGATGCTGATGCAGACTGGTATGAAAAACAGCTAAGGGAACATATTATAACAGTTCTGATTATTTGTATTGTTTCGCTGCTAGCCGGCGGCATTATTGTATTTCTTGTAATCAGTAAATTACACAGACGGTTATCATTTATCAATATAGAGATGAATCTGCTTACGGAAGAAGTTGATGAGCTTGCTCATGCATTAAAAATAGTTTCCGGTCGTCGTTCTGATTCTTTTGAATATAATGATTCTTACAAACTGTATGAGGAGGATTCTCAGTCTTTAAAACGAGATGAATTTGAGGAACTGTATAATTGTTTAAAATATGTACGGAACGAACTTCAGCAGTATATTGATGATGCTCATAAGATGGCTTATACTGATGCTCTCACTGGAGCTGCAAATCGAAACGCTTATGTAGAGATTATTAAAGAACTTGATGCACAGATGGCAGAAAGAGAACTTGATTTTTCTATTGCTGTTTTTGACATTAACGGACTTAAGCCTGCAAATGACAGTTTTGGCCATGACTATGGTGATATGCTGATTATTACTGCTTCTGATATTTTAAAAGACTTCGTTGGTTCAGAAAACCTTTACAGAATAGGTGGAGATGAATTTGCTGCTGTATTAGATATATCTGATGATAAAAAACTAGATGAAATTTTTAAGGCTATAGATTCTGCAGTTGCAGAAACAAATGAAAAAAATACAGAGTTTAATTCAGAGGCTCCGCTTGCCATTTCAAAAGGATATGCAGTTTATGCTTCTGGAAAAGATTCAGATGTGCAGTCGGTTTTCCGCCGTGCAGATGAACAAATGTATTCAGATAAAGCTGCCTATTATAAGAAGCACGACCGCCGCCACCGATAGCATATCTATTGAGACAACTCTTCAAAATCATTATAATCAATCATTACTTTCTATATTATTGATTTTTTGAAATAACGAGGTTTTTTATGAGTGAAGTAAGAGTTCGTTACGCACCTTCCCCAACTGGAATGCAGCACATTGGTGGTGTTCGCACTGCACTTTTTAATTATCTTTTTGCACGTTCACAAAACGGAAAATTCATTCTTCGTCTGGAAGATACAGACCGCACCCGTTATGACGAAAAATATGTTCAGAA
>JAEEGJ010030619.1_pt1 | contig 10499 bp, 2 predicted proteins | sample 8958761 | NCBI WGS metagenome assembly JAEEGJ01 (sample SAMN16246546, study PRJNA631951) | gut metagenome | biome: gut microbiome; feature: rumen; material: RS-attached | host: Bos | place: Iran: Karaj | collected 2018-10
TGTAAAAGTGTCTACACAGTCCTGTGTTATGAATACATTTGTTGTTGCACTTTCTCCAGTGCCTGTTGTTACCAGATAATCAGCATTACCCGAATCTACCCAGGTATTTGTTATAAAGCCATCGTAAATGTTTACTACTTCACTGAAGTAATAACAGACGTTTTTCATAAAATGCTCATCGTCAGATGCGTTGCTGAAATAGAATTGGACTGTGTAACTGCCGCTTGGCATTTGCATTGGAGTTGTTGTGCCACTAGCAGTAAAATTAAATGTTTGTGTATATCCACTTGTATTTGATGTATCAAAAGTAAGCTTCTGATGATATCTTATTCCGTTTTTTGTCCAATATACCCGTGCAGAACGGATTTTATTATTTGAAGTTATATTACCATTATCAACACTTACCGGCAGAGAAGCCGTACCTGTTCCAAAAGTGTTTGCCACAGGCTTTACAGTTATGCTTATTGATGATGGAGTTGTTGTTCCATCCGCAGCTACAGTAACAGAAATGCTGCCACTAAGCTTTTTTGCCGCTGGACTTTCTGCAGTATTTGGTGATGATGGATTTGAACTGTTTTCTACACCGTTTGCGGTAAAAATGTAGTTTCCAGACTTTAAGCGTACAGAAAAGTTTGTTCCACTCACTGTACACTCATATTTTTCCCCTGAGGATTTTGATTGTGCAGTAACAGTATAGTTATAAGTTGCAGTGTTATCTGTACTACTTGGAACCGCAGTTCTTTCTGCAAGAAAAGCCTTTTCCTTTATGCTGCCGCTTACAGTAACCAGCCCATTTTCCGCTCCATCACTCTGCTCCGAATCCTTTACATTATGATTAAAAAAAGAACAACTACTTAATAAAAAAGCCAGTAAAAAAATCCTACAAAAAATTGTTTTCTTCATATATGTTTCCTTTTTTTATTCGTGATTAAAAGCCTAAATCCAGATGCGGTTTGTTAGAATCTATAATCCAATGTGTATAAAATCTGCTTGAATCTGATTTATCATTTTGGTCATCACTCCAGCTATTTAGAGCAGCAATAGTCGCTAAATAATCAGACGAAGAAATCTTTTTCATTTGCACATCGGTCACATTATTTATAACATCTCCAAGTGTAAAATAATTATTATAGAATATTTCATCTGTACCAGTTACAGCATTGATGACATTAGATATATTTACTCTGCTAAGAATTGCGTATTTTCCACTTGAGTAAGTACCACTGGTACGATTGTAGTTGTATCCCAAAGAACCTGCATTTACATTATTCATTATTTCAAGATCAGTTTGTTCTGCTCTTACAATAATTCCTGCAACATTTCCACTTGAAGTAGTTTTTGTATAAACTGCTCCAGTATTACAGCAATTATACACATTAACAGCCTCGGTTGTACTACTGCCAGTTGAACCGATTATTCCACCAGCATAATATTTTCCCATTATCTTTCCTTTATTTTCACAATTATAAACAGCATTTCGTCCATTGCCACCATGTATATATCCTACTATTCCAGCAGAAGCTGCATTATTACCTGCTGAAGAATCGAAATCTGTAACGTTTCCTTCATTTTTCAAATTATAAAGTAAACTTGAATAACTTTCTCCACAAATACCACCTGAAAAAATCATGCTTGACGGTATTCGACTATCTACAGTTCCTTTATTTACACAATTCCGAATAATTCCATCTTCAATATAGTTTACAATTCCACCAACATGGCCGCTACCGTTAACATTCCAGGTAACATTTGCCGCATTAATACAGTTTTCAATAACTACAAGATTACTATCCGAACCTTCTGCCTTTCCAACAAGCCCAGAACATGCTGATATATTTGCTGTTTCTGTGTCACATTTTGTGGTAACATTTTTTATTACAGCCCCATCTGCTATATATAGAAATAAAGAAAGCCTAAGATCACTTGTAGAATTACCTGTTCCTGTAAAAGTAACAGTATCATACGTTATAACATTTCCTAGACCATCAAAAGTTCCTTTAAATGGTCTATTAGAAGAATCGTAGGAAGTAAATATTCCTATAGGTGCAACTTCCCCACTTAAGGTTACATCATTTTCCATATAAAGAGTGACACCTTCAAAATTAAAAGAATCACTTGTAGCATTAACTTTATCTGACAGAGCGGCAAAATCTTCCTGTGTTCTTATTGAATAAGATTGCCCCGATGAAAGTGTTGTATTATTTGCTATAGCTTGTGATATTGTTGTGAGCTTTTCACCATTTTGTATAACATAATTTGCAGAGCTTGTATTTCCGTTTTTCTTATCATAGGCTTTAACTAAAAGCTCGTAGTTACCCTTTGGCAGCTTTTCATAAAAATGAAGCTTAAAGGGATTTGAACTGTCTAAAGAAAAAAACTTTGGTGTATTTCCAGCTTCCGTACTTTCTGCTTCAATCTCTCCGCCAAAACTGGAAAGAGTATAAGACATTTCAACATCATTTGCAGATAACAAAGAAGAGTTCTTGAAAACAGAAACTAAAATAGTGTTATTCTGACCATACGAAAGCTTTTTTCTGTTCAAAGAAATATCAAGCTTAGACAAATCATAATTTGGTGTTACGGAACCAGACTGACTTGATGCGGCTATAATTCTTGCTTCATTACTGTTTAATTCTGAATCTACAATACAGGAAGAATCATCGTTAAAAAAGATTTCAGTTGGATTAGCAGGATTATTAAATACGGAGCTACTGTAGTCAGAAGTAAAAGACAGTCCACCGCCACCAGAAATTGAACTTGCATCTGCCCTTGTTATACCGATTTTGCTGCCACTGATGTTACCAGTAACAGTTATATTTTTATCTTCCGGAAGATAGACATTACACTCTTTAAATCCACTGGCACCATCGCTGCAATAGTTATCTGTAATCTGATTTATGCCTTTTATTTCGAATGCAGTTTGGATTGTACTTTGTGTACCTAATCCAATTCCACCTGCAAGGCTTGTGTTAGAACTTTTATTATTTTTAATCACTACATTTTCAAATTGCACAAGTGGGAAATCAGCCGGATTTGAACCGCTTGGTCTGCTTTTTACTGTATTAATTTGTATTGCACCGCCAGCACCAAATGCAACATTGTTTGTAAAAGTACTGTTTTTGATTATTACATTCATATTATCATTGGTAGTGTCGCTATGAAGATTTACCATAATTGCACCACCAGAACCATTATTTTCTGGATCAGTTATAGCATGACTTCTATATCCACTATTACCATCAAAGACACATCCATCTATAGTTAAACCACCATAAGCATAAATTGCACCAGCATTACCATAGGTACCATGACGAGCTTGATTGTTCTTAAAAACAGTATTATATGCCGCTAATGAATTGTGTTTTGCAACAAAAATTGCACCACCAGAATCTGCTATTGTTGTATTATCTTTTAAAAGACAATTTTTTAGTGTAACTCTTGCTCCTGTAAAGGTACCGGCATTCTCTCCTGTATTTGCAGTAGCATTTTCCATTCCTATTACAGCTCCTGTTTTTTCTGAATACGCTCCTGTTAAAATAAGGTTTTCCAGCGTAAGATAAAGATTTGCAGAACTTCCATTCAAATAAAAAATGCCACCTTTATTTGAACTGCTTCTATTTACATTTATTGTTCTTTTTTCAGAAGCTGAATCTGAACGTATTGTTAAATGAAGAGGTTTTCCATTTTCAGTTATAATTTTAATTAGAGTTCCCTTATTCGGGCTCGTAGTAGAATAAGATGAAGTCGTAGAAGCTTCAACAAAATCATCAAGCAAACAGATTGTATAATCTCCTCCATCATTTACTCTTACAGCTTCATCAACGGCAGCCTGTATTGTTGTAAAAGGATACCTTGAGGTTCCATTTCTGATTGTTTCTGTAGAACTGAACTTTACATAAAAAGTGTGTGCAGTATTGTATGCAATTGTATTTGCTGTAATTTCTATTTTATCATCTGTATTATTATGCCAGGTACTTGTCTGCATATTTTTATAAACATAAACTGTTTCTTTTGGAATTGTATAAACAGGATAATATGGGGATCCTGCTGTTTCTGCAGTTTGAATTGCAGAATAATTTTCTTTATAAAAACTAAGTTTTACATCATAAATGCCGGCAGGAACACTGATTACGCCACCACTTGCAGTATTCACTTGAGTTCCACCACTTGCAGGAGTATCTTTCATTGTAAAATGTGCAGTTGCAAGTGCATTTTCTTCGCCTGTAAAATCTGTTCCGCGCTGCAATACCTGCTTAAGACTTGTTGGTGTACCGGAAACCTTCTGCTGCCATTCGGCAATAATTGTATTTATTGAAGAATAAACTTTTATTTCAAGGTTTAAGCTGCCAGTATCTTTTAATAATGGTTCAGCAGTTATATTTATTCCTGTTTTAGATTTGTTTGAGCTGCCATCTATTACAAAAGCTTCACTTCTACCTTCCAAAACCTGAGTAGATGAATCTTTTGTAGTTGCATTGTTATAACCGCGTGCTACAAGAATCCAGGTTCCCTGTGTTAATGGGACTGAGAAGGAAACTTCGAGTGTAACGGGATCCATTGTAACTGTGCCATCTTTATACATTGAACCACGGTATGCTGTAACTGTATACCAAACGTTTGTGCCGGCAATTGGCATGTTAGGGATTGCATAGCGCGAGATTGCAGAAGAATTGTCATATTCGGGCTCGACCCGAATATCTTCTGAAAAAATTGTACCAGAAACTATAACTGAATCAGCATCCTGGGAACTGTTATTTTTTTGCGAGAATAAATTACGGCAGGAAAGCAGCGAGAATAAAAGCCCCGCAAGTAATCCTGCATATATAAGCTTTATATTTATCATTTTTACTTTTCTCATCATTGTAACTGTCCCCTCTCGTTTAGAGCTTTTGTTGTGTTAGTTGCATCATCAAGCTTTATAGTAAACTTATCGTAACAAGCCTTTACATTTTTAATTGCACCATCTAGAACTTGTGAGCCCGAACTTGTTGCATTTTCTGCCACATATCCATTTGCTGGAGTAGAAGAATCAGTATGGAGAATTATTGTGCCAAAGCTTGCCGGCTCTGAGGTATACTGGCTATTCGAACTTCCAATTGTATTTATAGTGTACAATTCATTTGCCGTGTATAATTCAATAGGCTCGGCAATATTAAAGAAAACTCCAGATGGATTTGCACCACTTGTATATGGTTTTTGCAGATAGATTTTACCGTCTGTATAGAACTTACCGGAAACATTGATTCTATCCATACAAACTCCCGAACTATGTGCACTTGCATATATTGCATAGGCATTTGCAAAATCCCCGGAAACTGGATTATCTACAAGTTCGGTAACAGAAAAATCTGAAATATTTGCAGTTCCACCTTCTAAATACAAAACAGATAAAGAAGCATTATTAAACTCTGAAGCATTATTTGATTTCATATAAAAATGAAAATTATTTATAGTAACACATCCGCTAGCATAACAATTAATGATTCTGCAATCACCGTTATTAATTCCATTATAAGAAGGGTTCCAAACATGTACATTACTTATCTGCAGATTATTACTTGTTGATTCTATTAATGAAGAAACTCCGTCTTCTGTATTAGAATCTGGTACAAAAACATTGTTATTAAAGAAAACATTTTTTATATAAGAATCTTTATGCAATGAACCATCAGCTAAAATTAATAAACCAGTTTTAATATAGTTGTAGCTAAACTTTGATGCATATGAATTACTAACAGGAGCAGGATCCCTACCATCCAGAATAAACTTTGTTCCATTCTGGACATTTATTCCTCCAAGGTTTCCATAAAAAATAGTATTATACGCCTTAAACTCCGTGGCTTTTGTACCGGATGATATATCTTCTTCATCAGAGTCTATTTTTATAAAGCTTCCCGGTGCCATTAACATACCTAAACCATCAAAAAAATCTGGAGCACTATTATAATAAGCAGCATCTGAACTGCCCGGAGTAAATGAAGCAGATGAAGAAGCCCTTTTTCCTATAACAGCATTATTCAACAAAAGCTTAGAGTTTTTATTCAAAAAAATTGCAGCGCCATCAGTATGATAACCACCTTTAATTTCAATTCCACCCTTAGCTTCTGTTCCATCAAAAGTAACATCTGCATTTTCGCCAATATAGATTACACGACCTCGTTTTTCTTCCGGCAATAGTTCTGCACCGGAATCTCCACTGGCACAATTTGCATTAATAGAATATTTGTATTGTAAAGTTCCTGTATTGTAATTTGCAAACCGAAGTTTAATAGGTTTTGCATCCGGATAGGCATTTATACTTATAAAAGAGTTACCAAAATCAGATACAACTGAATCTGAACTGGAGATTTTATACTTTGTTTCCTGCATTGTTTCTTCTGTAGCAAGAGCGTTTCCCATAAGATAAATGTTGTAATCGCCTTCTGCCTGGCTTTGAGCTTTATCTATTAAACTTTGCAAATCATTATCGTTAATAGGAGTGCGAAGAGAATTACCTGGTGTGAAATAAAAAGATTTTTTATTATCAACTGAAATAATTTTTTTGATGACTGTAAGGCTTTCTCCGTTTTCATAACATTTAATTCCCTTGTAATTAGTGGAAGGAAAACTCAATAAAAAAGCACAAGGTTCTGTTAAAGCACTGGCACGAAAAGTGATAATATCCGTACTACTATTGTAAGAATAATCAGTAGCTCCCATTGTTATTCTTGAAAAGTCTCCATTGTCATTCAATCCTACTATTTTTTCACAATTGACATAAATACTGGCAGGACTTGTTACATCTTTAAGTTCACCTTCGTCAAGCAATACCTTAAGCTTTATGGTTTCAGAACTTGTTGAGCCTACAGGAAGCAAGGTCCTATCAAGGAAAAAAAGCACCTTTACATAAGACAAATCCCAATATTCAGTATATTGATTTCCATTGTATTTAGCGGTTGCAACAAGCTTGTAACGTCCTGTTGGAATTGTGTTGTCTGTAGCAGAAATTGAAAACTTAAGTCCTGTCTGAACTGGAGTGTCCGAGCCTGATAAGTTTTCAGTATAAGGTTCAACTTTCCAGGCTGGGTCACTTGTATCAGCACCTACCGGAACAAGGCCTCCATTTTCGTATTCAAGCTGGAGAGTAAAATCTCTGGAATTATAAGCAGGCTGAGTTAAAAGTGGTTGATAAGAAGAATCTTGAATTGATGGAATAACATAAATAAAGGCACTTGAATCTTTATAGCCAATCAAATAGCGACTGTTATTACCATCATACTTTGCTCCACCATAGGTATTGGTGTCAGTCTCCGTATTGCCAGTGGCTGCAAAGGTTATCTCAGGAATCATTTCTGCATATATATATCCCTGGCCGCCTTCGTTATTCCAGGTGATTTCATCAGCAAGGTAAACATTGTAACCGCTGTCGCTAAAGAAGATATTAATTAATGTGTCTGTTGCAAAAAGGCCGCCAGCTCCATTGGCATATCCGTTTGTAACAATGCATGGAGTTTCAAGGGCACTGGATGTATCGGCAAAAGAAAGTCCAATGCGGCTGTCTGTTGTAAAGCTTCTGTGTATTTTAAGAGGAGCGGTTGCAGCAGTAGTGCCTGTGTTTGTTTTTGTTGAAAAATAAATATTCTGAACGTTTCCTGTGATTAAAACTTTATTTTTTAGTATGATGTAACCTGCTGTCCAGCTTCCGCCTTCCTGTTTACAATCACGCCAGACGCCTCTTCCTGCAACAGGAGTATTTCCGTTTACTCCTGCCCTGATGATATTTATGTTACCAAGTATAAGTTCTACCTTTTCGTTTAGATAAATACCGCAGATTTTATTAATTGTACTGTCGCCGGCATTAGTATTAAGGTCCAGCTTTTTTAGACCGTTCTTTCCCCTGATTGAGATTTTAAGCGGCTGACTTGGATTAAGGGCAACTGCATATTTGTAATTTAAATATTCGGAACCGGAAGTCCCAAAGGTCATAAGAGATGAAGAGTTAGAGCTTGAATATACTATATCATTTGCCAATACAATTTTGTATTCAGCTCTATTTGCCGCTGTAGTTGTTGTATCACTGTCATTCTCGGAAATGATTTTTTCCACAGCAGCCTTAAGCTCAGCTGCATTTGAAACCTCGTAATAAAAGCGTTTATAAAGGTCCAGACATTCCTGAGTAAGATTAAAATTGGCCTCATTTGTAACTTGGGCACCGGTAGTTTTTACCGTCATATGCTTCTGATTGGCAATGGAACTACCTCCGGTAACTGTACCATTTTTTACCCAGGTATTTGTTTCCTGATTACTGTAAACATTTATGATTTCTTCGCAGCTGTAAAAAGGCACAGAAGTGTCTGTAATATTGGCCGAAGCTTCTGTATAAAAATCAAAACGAACATTGTGAGCACCAGCTGGAACCGAAGTTGAATTATTCCATGTAAAAAGGAATGTATGACTGTCTGCAGCAGATTGTACGATTGTTTGTACATCAGTTTCTGTAGAACTGTTAGAACTAATTGGAATCTCTACTGCTTTTATAGTATTGATTGTGCCTGTAGCATCAGTAATTGTAAGGTTTACAGTTCCATTTGTACTGGCTGTCATTTTTGGCCTTACTGTAATCACTATATCGTCTTTATAACCTTGCTGCGCGTGAGTACCAGAAGGTATTTCTACCTGAGTTCTTTCACTGTTTATTGTTGCATAAGTTCCACAGTCTGCACTTAAAAGCCAGTTTCCATTCGTAAGCTTTATTTTAAAACCAAGACCATCAGAAGAAGGAGTTGTTATCTCTCCAGTAATACTTCTGCCATCAGTTTTTTCAGTCCAATTACTGCCGGAAACTTCTGCCTCCTTAGCAGTTACAGTTCCTTCTGTAATATCGCCTATTGTAATTGCATTACGAGATAAGTTGCCATAATTTTCAGCCCTCAGTATATTTTCTGGAGCATAAGAATAATTTGCAGCTATTGTTCCAGAAATCTCGTACAGCTTTTCACCATTATCTTTACTGTTATCATTATTTGAAGAAGCATTGCTGCAGGATAGAAGACCTCCAGCAAAAACTAAAAGAAAAGAAGTTGCTAAAAATATAGCTTTTTTCTGATTCAACTTTCTCATATAATACCCTTATCTTATCTATTATATCATTGCTTTTCTATATTTAAAAGTACTTATTTCACAGGTGCTTATTTTATATGCCGCCTGAATATACTTGTGAATATAAAAAAAGGCGGTATAATAAAAGCTATGATAGAAATGCCTGAGATTACTAAATTAGAAGATGGCGGCTGTATCTGGTCGCATGTGTTTGAAACCTTTACTGCAACTGTTTACGTACCGGTTGCAAATAAGGATTTGCTTTCTGAAACGCTTAATTACGGCTTTATGGCTCCGTACCTGCTTGTTTTTGCAAAACAAAAGCCTGATTATAACACTGCCATTTCTTTTGCACGCGAAAAAGGTTTTGAAGAACTTGCAGCCAGCTTTGCTTCGAGCGTTGTATTTATTTACCCTGAAACAAATGGCTCTAACCCGACAGAAGTATGGAAAAACGCTTCTCCAAAGCTCTTTTCAGAAATCATTACAAACTCACGCATTCATCAGTATTACGAAAACGGCGTAGTTAAAGCCTGGAACCGTTTTACAAACAAAATTGACGGTTACTTTATCCGCGGTGCAATTTTCAGGACTTGTCTTTTTGGTTATGGAGCTGGAGCTGATTATATTGCTAAAAACTGTCTTAATCATTTTGAAGGCGACGGGCTTTGGGGAAAAGCTGATATTGCGCCTGTAACCTGTTTTTTTAACGGACTTTCCAGTGACTGCGAACCAGCTCTTACAGCCGACGATATTCCGGTTGTTTCTTACGGTAACAGCGCCAAAATCAACGAGCTGTTCCGTAAAAACTGCAAATACTATATAGAAAGAAAGGAATCAGATATATCTCCTGCCACACTTATAAAGGACTACTTTGATTTTGCAAGACCTTTCCGCCGCATGATTGGCAAGCTTGATATTGATCCTGATCTGGAAAAAGACGGACTTATTATTGAACCGGGAATTGAAACTGTAAAAACCTCACCAGATAATTTTGGGGATGACAAAGGGACAGCAGAACACAAAATCGGTTACTTTGCCTTTTATAACGAAGGGCTTTATGAACAGGAAAAAGTGCCTCTTGTACTCGGCTTCCATGGCGGCGGAGACAGCTGCTTCTTTTTCAGTACAATGGCGGGCTGGGCAAAAATTGCTCACAGGCACGGTTTTCTGTTAGTCACTGTAGAAAATCACTTAAACAGCACCGCCACCGAAATGGTAGAGTTTGTAGAAAAGCTTAAGCTCAAATACCCGATTGATGAAAATCGCATTTACGCAACCGGCTTTTCTATGGGCGGAATTAAAACCTGGGACATTATTCAGGAATACCCTAAGCTTATTGCCGCTGCCGCTCCAATGGATGCAACTGTTGATATCGGCGAAAATGTTTATTTCCAGAAAATCGATAAAGAAGTGAATAC
>JAEEGJ010030621.1_pt1 | contig 10499 bp, 11 predicted proteins | sample 8958761 | NCBI WGS metagenome assembly JAEEGJ01 (sample SAMN16246546, study PRJNA631951) | gut metagenome | biome: gut microbiome; feature: rumen; material: RS-attached | host: Bos | place: Iran: Karaj | collected 2018-10
ATGTCTCTGGATCGAGAATTACAGTGTCAACTCCCTGCAGCTTCTTTCCGACAGAGGAGCACTTCTTCTCCAGGGAAGGTTCGTCATATGTCGTCTGCGTCATACCGGGCGATGCCTCAGTAAGCCCGTAGACGATCGTGATCTCCTTCATGTTCATCTTTTCGACCACTTCTTTCATTGCCGAGATAGGACAGGGGGAACCTGCCATGATTCCTGTTCTGAGCGAAGAGAAATCGAATTTGCTGAACAGCTTGTGGTTCAGGATGTTGATGAACATCGTGGGCACACCGTATACGGATGTGCATTTCTCCTCCTCGATGGTGGTCATCACTTTGATAGGATCGAAGACCTCGCAGAAGCACATGGTGACGCAATGGTTGATACATGCCATCACACCCAGCACACAGCCGAAGCAGTGGAACAAGGGTACATTTATGCAGAGACGGTCGGTGGGGCCATAGTTCATATTGGCTCCGAGCCAGTATCCGTCGTTTGCGATGTTGAAATGAGTGAGCATGACTCCTTTGGGGAATCCGGTCGTACCTGATGTGTACTGCATCATGGTCACATCGTGAACATCGACTGAATCCTTCCTTTTGCAGTACTCTTCCTCGCTTACCGTTACAGCAAGCGATTTGACCTCGCTCATCGAGTACATTCCGCGGTGCTTCACCGGCCCCAGGAAGATTACCTTCTTCAGGTACGGATATGTCCTGCTGTGGAAGTTCTCTCTGGGCTGAGTTTTCAGTTCCGGGATGAGATCATAGACTGTCTGGACATAGTCGGTGTCCCTGACTCCGTCGATTAAGAATAGGACATCCATGTCGGACTGCTTGAGGACGTAGTCCAGTTCATCCTTCTGATAGTTCGTATTGATTGTACGCAGGATGGCCCCGATCTTTGCCGTAGCGAACATGAGTGTGATCCAATCGGGAACGTTGGTTGCCCATACAGCTACCTTCATTCCTTTCTCGACACCCATTGCCATGAGTCCTTTGGCGACACGGTCAACTTCTATACCCCACTGAGTCCATGACAGACGGAGTTCCCTGTCGACATAGACGATTGCGTCGTTGTCCGGGTGCTCCCTTATGCATTTGTCCAGAAGGTCCCCTAACCTTTCATCGCTGGTGATGTTCTTCCTTGGTACGCATACCACGATATCACCTCAGAGGGGAGTGTACAGGACCGCGTATATCTCCGCAGGTCCGTCTATCGCACCCACATAATGGGGCACGACTGAGTTGTAATACGCGCTGTCCCCGGGCTCGAGGATCTTCTTCTCCTTTCCGTAGATGAAAAGGATCTTTCCAGAGACCACTACGATGAACTCCTCGCCCTCGTGCGTGCTGAGTTCTGGCGTATCCTCGATTCCGACACGGATGAACATAGGCTCCATATGCCTGTCCGTCTTACCCTTACCAAGAGGGAAGTACTGGTAGTCACCCTTGTCACCGTGAGACGATGCCTCAGGCTGCCTCTCCGCGTATCTGACAACGATTGGGTCTGGATTGAACTGATCGTCCGTAAAAGTTCCGACCCTCTGACCGAGCGAACGGGAAAGCCTGATAAGGGATCCGATAGGGGGGTATGCGATACCTTCCTCGTACTCCTTAATGGACTGCAAACTAATACCAGAGTTAATGGACAACTCTTCCTGAGTGAGTCCCAATTGTTCTCTGTACTTGCAGATTCTCTTTCCTACTTTGTTCATGTCGGCCATATTTTTGCCTCATTCCACCGTATAAAGCGTATATAATAAATATTTCGCACCTACGCACTAATTATAAAGAGAATACGAATATGCCAGAAGCATGAGATGTCTAGAAAGGAGAGTCACGGTTGTATGCGGCCACTATGGGACCGGGAAGACCAATCTCTCCATCAATCTGGCAAAAGATGCTTCAGCATAGGGTAAGAAAGTCACCCTTATCGATATGGATGTGGTCAACCCTTACTTCAGATCGTCCGACTACGCGGATATTCTGACAGACGCGGGAGTACGTGTGCTTGGCCCTAATTTTGCCAACTCAAATCTGGACACCCCGTCCCTCCCGGCGGCCATAGGGGATGCGATCACTGATGATGAGTGTGTGATCATAGACGTGGGAGGAGATGATGCAGGGGCTACAGCCCTCGGCGTGTACAGCAGACAGCTTTCAAAGACCGACCCCGACGTGATGTACGTGGTGAACAAATACAGATCCCAGACCACTACGCCGGATGAAGCGTTCGAGATCCTCCGCGAAATAGAGAATGCCGCACACATCAAGGCCACCTGCATCGCCAATAATTCACATCTCAAACAGCTCACGACAGAAGAAACGGTGACAGATTCCATACCGTTCGCAAAGAGCGTTTCCGAACTAACGGGACTGCCCATCAGATTCCACACGTCACCTGTCGGAGTTGTCCCATTAAATAAAATACCATTATTATACCAAGTGAGCGTCTTCGTAAGGACGCCCTGGGAAAAGGCAGGTAATTGAATTGCCAAAGGTAATCGTTGACAATGACAGATGTAAGGGTTGCGAGATGTGTGTCATCGCATGCCCAAAGGAGATTCTAGCTCTGGACCACGCAGTGACGAACAGCAAGGGATATCATCCCGCACATGTGACTGATGTGTCCAAATGTATCGGATGCGGATCGTGCACCGTGATGTGCCCTGACTGCGCCATCAGAGTGGAGGTCGAGTGAGATGGCAGACAAGGTCCTGATGAAAGGAAACGAGGCCATCGCAGAAGCGGCAATTGCAGCAGGATGCAGGCACTTCTTCGGTTACCCCATCACACCTCAGACCGAGGTAGCTGCATACATGTCAAAGAGGATGCCCAAGATCGGCGGAGTCTATCTTCAGGCTGAATCAGAGGTCGCATCCATCAACATGGTCCTAGGAGCAGGAGCTGCTGGAGTCAGGGTAATGACTTCCACATCATCTCCAGGAATCAGCCTGATGTCCGAAGGGATATCATACATAGCAGGATCCGACGTTCCCTGTCTTATTGTCAACGTTGAGAGAGGAGGACCCGGTCTCGGAGGTATTCAGCCCTCGCAGTCCGATTATTTCCAAGCGACAAAGGCTACCGGTCACGGTGACTTCCACATGCTCGTATTCGCCCCCTCCACAGTCCAGGAGACGGTCGATCTCATCTCAGACGCCTTCGATCTCGGAGACAAATACAGGATGCCTACCATGATCCTGTCCGACGGATTGCTCGGACAGATGATGGAGCCCGTAGTACTGCCCGAACCCAAGGACCCTACAGACAACAAGGATTGGGCAGTCAAGGGACACCAGGGACAGAGGGCACACAATGTTGTAAACTCTCTGTACATCGACCCCAAGGAACTCGAGGAACTGAACTTCAAGAGATTCGAAAAATACAAGACCATCAAGGAGACCGAACAGAGGGCGGAAGAATATCTGGCGGATGATGCAGACGTCATCATCGTAGCGTTCGGAGCCTCATCCAGGATAGCTCATTCAGCAGTTGATATGGCAAGGAAACAGGGCATCAAGGCAGGACTCATCAGGCCTATCACGCTCTGGCCGTTCCCCGAGAAGTTCATCAAGAAGCATGTGGACCACGCAAAAGCGTTCCTCTCTGTTGAGATGAACATGGGACAGATGGTGGAAGATGTCAGGATGACTGTCGAGCATAAGAAGCCTGTCTACTTCTTCGGACGCACAGGTGGAATGGTGCCCACACCCAAAGAGGTACTTGAACAGATCGTCAAGATCAATGGAGGTAGATGCTGATGTCAAAGGTTATGGGAGAGAGGCCCAAAGCGTTACTTGATGTGCCTCTGCACTACTGCCCGGGATGTACTCACGGAATCGTCCACAGGCTTGTCGCTGAGGTAATCGATGAACTCGGTATTGAAGGAAAGACAGTCGGAGTCGCTTCGGTCGGATGCTCGGTATTCACTTACAACTACTTCGGATGCGACATGGTCCAGGCACCTCACGGACGTGCACCTGCAGTCGCTACCGGTGTCAAGAGGGCCAGACCCGAGAATGTTGTATTCACCTATCAGGGGGACGGAGATCTCGCTGCCATAGGTATGGGAGAGACGGTCCATGCCGCGGCCAGGGGAGAGAACATCGTTGCCATATTCATCAACAATGCGATCTACGGTATGACCGGAGGTCAGATGGCACCCACAACCCTGCCTGGACAGGTCACTCAGACCACCCCGTATGGAAGGGACACCAGCGTCGCAGGAAACCCCATAAGGGTCTGTGAGCTGCTCTCATCGGTAAAGGGAGTCGCACTTGCCCAGCGTGTCACCGTTGACAGCGTCAAGAACGTCAAGGCTGCCAAGAAAGCGATCAAGAAGGCCTTCGAATATCAGATGGCCGGAAAGGGTTACTGCATCATAGAGGTCGTTTCGACATGCCCCACAAACTGGGGAATGTCCCCCGCTGATGCACTCCAGTGGCTCAGGGACAATATGCTCCCATACTATCCGCTCGGAGTCTACAAGGACGTCGGAGAGGAGGGAGAGCAATGAACGACCTGAACATCCTCCTGGCCGGATTCGGGGGACAGGGCATCCTGTTCACCGGAAAGGTCATCGCCTATGCAGGGCTGATGGAGGGCAAGGAGGTCTCATGGCTTCCGTCCTACGGCCCCGAGATGCGCGGAGGAACCGCGAACTGCAGCGTCTGCCTGTCCGAGAACAAGATCGGATCGCCCCTGGTCACCAACCCCGATGTCCTCGTGGCGATGAACCTCCCCTCGTTGGAGAAGTTCGAGAACGACGTCGTCCCCGGAGGGATCATCATCGTCGACTCCTCGATCATCGCTAAGAAGGTCCAGCGCACGGATGTCAAGACCATCTACATCCCCGCATCGGAGATCGCAGAGGAGAACGGCATCAAGGGAGCCGCCAACATGGTCATCCTGGGCAAGCTGTTCAAGGAGACCTGCTTCTGCTCCGAGGAGAACCTGGACAAGGGGCTCCAGAAGAGCATCCCTCCCAAGAAGGCCGCCCTGATCGACAGCAACAGGAAGGCCATTAGGCTCGGAATGGAGAGCTGATTCAGAACGGCGGGGGTCGCCTCCGGGCGGCTCCTCTTTTCCCCTCGGGGCCCCCTGCCGGAAAACCCTTCGGCTCCTGCCCTTTTCAATCCTCCCTGTGCGCGCACGCTACACGCGCCTTCTGCGAGTCCATCCTCTCCTCTATCGCGTCCAGGATCCTGAAGAGGTCCTCCCGGGTCTCCGGCTCCGTGGCCAGGATGCGGCGGTACGCATTGCACATCCTGCACCCGGACACGAACTTCGGGGCGATGCTCCGGAGCTTCCTGACGCCGACCTCCTCCCCCTTCTCCTCTATGACGGCGTCGGAGAGCTCCCTGCACCATCTGATTTGGTCGGAGACAGTGGGGTCCGGGAGCCTCCTGCCCTCGCGGAACCAGGTGTCGATCTGGGTGACGAGGTACGGGTTCCCTATGCCTCCGCGGGCGACCATGACGCCCTTGGCCCCGGTGGTCCTGACGGCGGAAACGGCGTCGTCCAGGGAGAAGATGTTGCCAGAGATTATCAGCGGGACGGGGATCTCGGATTGAAGCGATTCCGCCAAATCGAAATGCGGGGTCCCGGAGTATCCTTCCTTCACGGTCCTGGCATGGAGCGTGACGGCGTCGGCGCCGGCGGAGATGACGTTGTCCAGCACGTCGCGGAAGTTGATCGATTCCATGCTCTTGCCCAGGCGGGTCTTGACTGTGACCGGGATCCCGGTCCTCCTCTTGACCGTCTTCACTATCTCCCCGCATCTCGCGGGATCCTCCATCAGGGCGGACCCGGAGCGGCTGCGGAGGACCTTAGGGACCGGGCATCCCATGTTGATGTCGATGAAGTCGATCCCGGGGTTCATCTTCAAGGCCTTGGCCGAAGCCTCAGCCAGGCTTTCCGGATCCCCGCCGAAGAGCTGGAGGCCGATGGGACGGTTTCCATTGAAATCGAGGTACATGGACGCGGTGCGCTCGCTGTCGTGGATCACGCCCATGCAGGAGGTCATCTCGGTGAACGAGACGGCGACGCCGAAGGGCTTCATGAAGTCCCTGTAGCTGGGGAACGTGAACCCCGACATCGGGCCGAGGGCCACGCGTCCGTCGACGGCTATGTCGCCTATCCTCCACATGCGTCGGGCGATGCCGTCGTCCCTTATCCGTTTTCCCCGTTCCGGCGTTCAGGATCACGACGGACAGGAATATCATCGCCACGCCCAGGGCGGAGAATATTGTGGCCGTCTCCCCGAAGAGGACGGGGCCTATGATGGAGGCCGTGGCCGTCTCCAGGAACATGATAATCGAAACCGTCCCTATGTCCAGGCCCTTGAGGCCCTTGGAGTACAGGTAGTACGGGAGGGCGGTGAACACGAGGCCTATCGCCAGCGAGGCGATTAGCACCGACGTGTCGGAGAACATGATCTCCGCCGTTCCCACGGGGTCCGAGAACGGGATCAGGATGGCGGTGCTGAGGACGAACACGTAGAGGAGGGCGGTCATCTCGCTGTGGCCCCTGTCCATGACGAGCTTGAATGTGGCGGCGTGCAGGGCCTCGCCGAACCCCGCTCCGAGGCCGATCGCTATGCCGATCATGCTGACCTCGCCGACGCCTGTCATTATGCCTACGGCGAGGGCGCAGCCGGCGGATCCGATGACGGCCGCGACGATCCTGCGGGCGGGTATGCGGTCCCTGAAGAAGAGGTAGGAGATGGCGAGGGCGAAGTAGCAGTTGGTGCTCAGGAGGACTCCCGCAGCGGAGAACCCGACCATGGTCTGCGCCTGGATGTAGAGGACGTCCATGAACACCTTTGTGAGGGCGGCGGGAACTACCAGGAGAAGTCCGCGGAGGTCTATCTTGAAGGCCTTCCTGTCGAATAGCGCCGCCGCGGCGCACATGGCTAGAAGGCAAATCAGGGCCCTGACGGCGTTGATCTGGACCGAGTCCATGCCGGCGCCGGCCAGCCTGTCGGTGCAGATGCCTATCATCCCCCATATCACGGCGCATGACGCCACCGCCGCCATCGACGTCGCCTTTCCAGCCACGCGCGTCGTACAGGCATCTTGTATAACTACAATGCGGAGTGACACTCGGATCCGGCTTTCGTAGTCATTGCTAAATAGTATCCGAATCTCCGAGGTTCCGGTGACCAGGGCATGAAGGTGTTCGTGTTCAACTGCCGCAGGTTCGACGAGGAGGAGCTTTTCGTGAGGTATGCCGAGGAGTTCGGCATGGAGCTCGGTTTCACCGAGGAATCCCCCACCATGGACAATTGCGACCTCGTGAAGGGCAGCGATTTCGTCTCGATAATCACGACGGTCATAACCGCGGAGATGATGGACAGGTACAAGGAGCTGGGGGTGAGGATGATCTGCACCCGCACCATCGGCTACAACCACATAGACATCGGCCATGCCAGGAGCATAGGGATGGCCGTCTCCCACGTCACTTACAGCTCGGACGGGGTCGCCGAGTACACGGTCATGATGATGCTGGCCGCAGTCAGGAAGCTCAAGCGCATACAGGAGCGCAACGCAGTCGATGACTTCAGGCTGGAAGGGCTCATGGGAAGGCAGCTGTGCGACCTGACCGTCGGAATAATTGGCGCGGGCGCAATTGGCAAGACGGTCATGAGGGACCTGTCCGGGTTCGGGTGCAAGGTCCTCTACTATAATCGCAGCCCGTCCCCGGAGGCCGACAGGCTGGGGGAGCGCGTGAGCCTGGACGGTCTGCTCTCGGCGAGCGACGTGGTCTCACTGCATCTGGAGCACAACGAGGCCACCCATCACATAATCGGCGCGAGGGAGCTCTCCCTTATGAAGAGCGACTCCATCCTGGTCAACACCGCCAGGGGCCCGCTGGTCGACACGGAGGCCCTGCTGGTCGCGCTCGACAGGGGAGAGATAGGCGGAGCCGCACTGGACGTCATCGAGGACGAGTTCGGCTACTACTACAACGACTGCAGGGGCATGGACATGAGCGGCCACGTCATGGAGAGGCTCCGCTCGAGGCCGGACGTCCTGTTGACGCACCACATGGCGTTCTACTACGACAGGGCGATCAGCGACATGGTCCGCAACTGCTTCAAGTCAATGAAGGCGCTGGAAGAGGGCTCTGAGGTCCCGTTCCGCCTCGCGTGATCGCCATGAGGTGCATGATCGCCGACGCGGGCTGTGCCGACCTGGGGCTGGCCATCTCCGCGCTCTCGGAGGAGAGGGCCATGCTGGCCTCCTCCTTCCTGTTCGAGAGGGACCGCCGCCTCTCCGCCGTGGCGGGGCTGTTCATGGGCTGGATCTCGATGACCTACGACGTCGTGATAAGGGTAGATCCCAACGGCAAGCCCCGCGCGGTCGGGGACAAGGTCCATTTCAACGTCTCCCACTCCGGGAGATACGTCGCATGCGCGGTGGCGGACGTCCCGGTCGGCATCGACATCGAGGCCGAGGGGGAGAACCTGGACCTTCTCGCGGCGGTTGCCATGCCCGAGGAGAGAGAGGTCTTCTCCCGCATGCCGGAAGGGGAGAGGGAGGCGCTCTTCTGCAGGATGTGGACGGCCAAGGAGAGCTACATGAAGGCCGTCGGCCTCGGGATGTCGATCCCCCCGGAGTCGTTCCGCGTGGTCCGCGACGGCGGCATTTCGGATGTCTGGCTCCCCCGTCCGTATCGCATAAGGGAGCTGGCTGCCCCCGTCGGATACAGGGCGTCCGTCTGCGCCGCCGGTGACCCCGGGGACCCGGCATTCGAACTGATGGACGCGGACGCCATGGCGACTCTTATATCGGGCGACCGTAATCGCCGATGCGAGGCGAACGGATGTCGGATACTCTCAGACTCGTGCTCCTGCGCCACGGCCAGAGCGAATGGAACGAACTCAACCTCTTCACCGGATGGACCGACGTGGACCTCACCGGGAAGGGAAGGGAGGAGGCCCGGGCCGCCGGGAGGATCCTGAAGGAGGAGGGCTTCGACTTCGACGTCTGCTACACCTCCTACCTCAAGCGCGCCATCCACACCCTGAACCTCGCTCTGGAGTCCATGGACAGGGAGTGGCTCCCGGTGATCAAGACCTGGAGGCTCAACGAGCGCCACTACGGCGCGCTGCAGGGGCTCAACAAGTCCGAGACGGCCGCCAAGTACGGCGAGGACCAGGTGAAGCTGTGGAGGCGCTCCTACGACGTGTGCCCCCCGTCCTTGGAAGAGGACGACGCCCGCAGCCCCGCGCTCCAGGACGCATACAGGAACGTCAGCAAGGACGACCTTCCTCTCACCGAGAGCCTGGAGACCACCGTCCGCCGCGTGAAGCCGTACTTCGACGTCGAGATCAAGCCCCGCATGCTGGCTGGGGACAGGGTGCTCATAGCCGCCCACGGGAACTCCCTGCGCGCCTTGGTGATGATGTTCGAGGGTATGGCCCCCGAGGAGATAGTCGGCGTGAACATCCCGACCGGGGTTCCGCTGGTTTACGAGTTCGACCGCGACATGAGATTCCTCAAGAAGTACTACCTGGGAGACCAGGACGCCTTGGCCGCGAAGATGGACGCGGTCGCGAACCAGGGCAAGGCGAAGCGATTCCGAGTGTCAACCGTCAAATACCGCCTATCCATTCGCACGGCTCATGCCATTGATAAGAGACTCTTCGAGCGTCAGGGTGGAGGACGGAACCGCCACCGTCCGCGGATGGGTCCAGGACGTCAGGAACATGGGAGGAATCTCGTTCCTCACCCTCCGCGACAGGTTCGGGACCATCCAGGTCACCATGCCCAAGAAGAAGATCGACCCCGAGCTCTTCGGGCTTCTCACCAAGCTCCCCAGGGAGACTGTCGTCTCCGTCACCGGGGACGTGAAGGAAAGCAACCAGACCGCGCTCGGTCTGGAGATCATACCCACCTCCGCCGAAATCTACTCGGAAGCCGCCGTCCCTCTCCCGATGGGAGTGGTCGACAAGGTCAACGTCGAGATGGACACCCGCCTGAACCACAGGTTCATGGACCTCAGGAAGCCGGAGGTCAGGGCGATATTCGAGCTGAAGTCCATCATGGTCGGGCTGATAGAGGAGGCGGTGAGGGACTGCGGGTTCACCCAGGTCTTCACCCCGAAGATCTCCGCCGCCGGCGCCGAGGGAGGCGCCGAGCTCTTCAAGATCCAGTACTTCGACAGGCCGGCGTATCTGGCCCAGTCGCCCCAGCTGTACAAGCAGATCCTCATGAGCACCGGTCTGGACCGCATCTACGAGATCGCCCCCGCGTTCCGCGCCGAGCGTTCCAACACCAACCGCCATGTCACCGAGTTCATCTCCTTCGATGGGGAGATGTCCTGGATAGAGAACGAGGAGCAGGTCATGGCCATGATCGAGGAGATCATCGACCGCGTGCTCAGGGGCATGAAGGAGAGGGGCGCCAAGCAGCTCGCGGCCCTCGGCAAGGACATCTCCGTCCCGTCCCGCCCGTACCCCGTGCTCACCTACTCCGAGTGCCTCAGGATAGT
>JAEEGJ010030622.1_pt1 | contig 10497 bp, 8 predicted proteins | sample 8958761 | NCBI WGS metagenome assembly JAEEGJ01 (sample SAMN16246546, study PRJNA631951) | gut metagenome | biome: gut microbiome; feature: rumen; material: RS-attached | host: Bos | place: Iran: Karaj | collected 2018-10
AAGCGTGCATCGATGGCACCACCCACGATACAGTTATAGACAACCAGCATACCGCCCCATTCCATGGGGATTTCCTGCTTGTCCTTGATGTTCATCTTGTACTCCTGGTTACCGAACTTGTAGGTGTCGGGTTCGGGCATACCCTCGCGATAGGGCTCCACAATCAGGTGAACCTCACCGAACTGACCTGAACCACCAGACTGCTTCTTGTGGCGATAGTCGGCACGTGCGGCCTTGGTAATGGTCTCGCGGTAGGGGATGCGGGGCTCCTGGTACTCGATCTGGATCTTATCGTTGTTCTCGATGTTCCACTTGAGGGTGCGCAGGTGGAATTCGCCTTGACCTGAAACGATGGTCTGACGCAACTCCTTGCTCTGCTCGATCAACAGCGTGGGATCCTCCTCGTGCATGCGGTTGAGGACAGCACCCAGCTTCTCGGTCTCGCTCTCGTTGAGGGCGCGGATGGCGCGCTGGTACTTGGGAGCGGGATAAGCGATGAAGTCAAACACGTGCTCGCAGCCCTTCTCGTTGAGAGTGTTGCCGCAGCGAACGTCTTTCAGCTTCACGGCAGCGCCGATGTCTCCAGCATGGATCTCGTCGATCGGGGTCTTGTTCTGACCGCAAACCACGTTGATCTGAGCCATGCGCTCCTTGCTGCCGCGGTTCATGTTAGTCAGGTCGGCACCAGCCTTGAGGGTACCGCTCATCACCTTGAAGTAGGAAACCTCACCGATGTGGCTCTCGACAGAGGTCTTGAAGAAATAGATGCTGACGGGACCGTTCTCGTCGTAGGGAACCTCGTCGCCGTTAGTGTTCTTGGGAGCGGGCATCTCGGTCACGTCGGGCACGATCAGGCTCATGGTCTCGAGCAGACGGTCGGTGCCGATGTTCTTCTCGGCGCTGATCAGTGCCACGGGGAAGATGCTGCGGTCAACCATACCCAGGCGGATACCCTTGATGGTCTCCTCCTCGGTAAGGGTCATCTCGTCCAGGAACTTCATCATGAGCTCCTCGTCGTTCTCGGCAGCCATCTCGAGCAGTGCCATGTGGTACTCCTCGGCCTTGTCGGCATGAGCGCCGTCGATGTCGCTTACGGTAGCCTTGCCGCCGTCCTTGGGCCAAGTGTACTGCTTCATGGCGAGCACGTCAACCACGCTGTCGAAACCGGGGCCGGCATTCACGGGGAACTGCAGGGCGACAACCTTGTTGCCGTAGGTCTCATGCAGTTGGTTATAAACGTTGTCAAAGTCGCATTTCTCGTCCTCGAGGCGGTTGATGACAAACATGAGGGGCTTGCCGATGCGCTCCACGGTGCGGAAGTTGTTCTGGCAACCTACATCAACGCCATTACGTCCGTCAATGACGAGCGCGGCGGTGTCGGTAACGCTCAGTGCAGTCACAGCGTTGCCCACAAAGTCATCACTACCCGGGCAGTCAAAGAAGTTGAGCTTCTTGCCGTTCTTCTCAGCATAGAAAACGGTTGAAGACACAGAGTAACCGTACTCTTTCTCAACGGGGGTGTTGTCACTCACGGTGTTACCGCCATCAACGGTACCCCTGCGGCTGATTGTGCCGCCCTCAAGGAGGATAGACTCGGTAAGAGTGGTCTTACCAGCACCCTTGCCACCGACGAGAGAGATGTTCTTGATCTCGTTTGTTTTGTAAACCTTCATTAGTCGATTTTGTTGTTAAATAGTTGTTATATAGTGAATTGTTGTTTTTATTCGCTAAATCAGCGTGCAAAATTAGTCATTTTTGCTGTGAATCACAACATTATTAAAAAGAATTTTATTAACAAAATCAAAATAGGGATATGAAAAGCATTTCTTTGGTGCTTTGGGACATAAGAATTAGCGGGATTGATTAATTTTGTGCCTTGATTGATACCTATGGCCGGAGTTTATGTCCATATCCCGTTTTGTGCGAGTCGTTGCTCCTATTGCGACTTCTTCTCGACGCTGAATCTTGCCAACGCCGGCGAGCGATATGTTGATGCCCTTATCGCTGAGTCGCTGCTGCGTTGTGACGAACTGCAGGGAGAGCCGGTCAGAACGCTTTATCTGGGTGGAGGCACGCCGTCCCAGTTGCCTGTCTTGTTGCTTGAACGGCTGGTTTCGGGGCTGAGGGGCGTGCTTGACTTGAGTGGCCTGGAGGAATTCACAATCGAGGCAAACCCTGACGATGTCACACCGGAGTGGTGCGCAGCGTTACCGCCCTTGGGCGTGAACCGCGTGAGCATGGGCGTGCAGTCGTTCGAGGATTCCATCTTGCGTTTCATTGGCCGCAGGCACACGGCGCGGCAGGCTGTTGAGGCTGTCGGCAACCTGCGTGCGGCGGGCATTGACAATATCAGCATTGACTTGATTTATGGCTTGCCAGGTCAGACCATCGCCTCGTGGACCGACTCGGTGCGACAGGCCTTAGACCTACGCCCACAGCATATTTCGGCCTACGGGCTCACCTATGAAGAGGGCACACGGCTGTGGCGCCAACGTGAATGTGGCGAGGTGGTTGAGGTGCCTGAGGAGCAGTGCCTGGAGATGTATCGCATCCTTGTCGATGAATTGCTGGCCGCCGGTTATGAGCACTATGAGATTTCCAACTTTGCGCTGCCAGGCTGTCATTCGCGTCACAATTCGTCCTATTGGAACGACACACCCTATTTGGGCTTGGGGGCTGCTGCCCACAGTTACGATGGTCGCATCAGGCGTTATAACCCTCACGACCTGCAGCGCTACATCGTTCTTGTTTTGGCTGGGGAAACGGCTTGTGAGCAGGAAGAGTTAACCCGATGGGAACGCTATGACGAGCGTGTGATGCTGGGCCTGAGAACATCGCGAGGTGTGGATGCGGCTCGCTTGCGAGAAGACTTTGGCGACGAGGCATGGCGCCATTTCGTTCGTGAGGCGGAACACCACATCGCTGCAGGAAATCTGCAGGTGTCGACAGACGGGCAATATGTGCTCACCAGCGAGGGCATCATGCTCAGTGACAGTGTGATGCGTGACCTCATGTGGGATGAATAATGTCAGATGAGGTGATTTTGCTTGGGTTTTATCCGAGCCACAGGCTCGGACTCCATGACAATCTTTCAACAGGGAGACGGTGCTAGAACTCTTCGAGGATGTCTTTCAGTAAAATGGCGAGTGGGCCTTGAGTTTGCTCGGCTTCGACAATTGCTTTGAGCGAAGCGTTAGCCTGTACCTTTCCTAGCAGTATCAGGTTGAGCATCAGGCGGTAGCCGGTGTATTTCAAAAGTGGGTGCTCATCAGCGATGAGTTGACGAAACAATGTATCGGCGTCCTTGATGTTGCGCAGCAATTTGTGGCACAGGTTGTCGGCGATTTCGACCGTCTCGACACTCTGGCACCATTCCAGGGCCTTATCGATTGTCATCAGCAGGGCAGGGTAGAGCATGGGGGCTGCGAGTCGGCACTCGCGGGAGTTGGTGTCGTTCCACAGTTCTTGGGCGAGAGCCTTCAGGGTTTTGTTGTCGTTGATGCTCTCACGCTGCCGTTGCGCTATGTTCATGATGTCCACGAGCAGGCAGCCCATGATCATGTTGTGAGGGTCGCCAGCCTTGCGCAGCTTATCGGCCACAATCCCGTTACGAAAGGCAAAAAACTCCTTCCGCATATTCCTCACTATTTCTTGTATCTCTGAATTCATTTATAATAAACTTTGCGCCTTAGTGTGGTGCCAGTTTCCCGGCAAGGAAGCGTCCTGTGTAACTCTCCTTGCACTGGGCAACCTGTTCTGGCGTGCCGGTGACGACGATTTGTCCGCCGTTTTCCCCGCCTTCGGGTCCCAGGTCGATGATGTGGTCGGCGCACTTGATGACATCCAGGTTGTGCTCGATGATGACCACCGTGTGGCCGTTGCCGATGAGCTGGTCGAACGAGCGCATCAGCGTGTTGATGTCGTGGAAGTGCAGTCCCGTCGTCGGCTCATCGAAGATGAACAACGTGTTGCCCTGCCGTTCGCCGCTCAGGTAGTAGGCCAGCTTGACACGCTGGTTCTCGCCGCCCGACAGGGTCGATGACGATTGCCCGAGTTTGATGTATCCCAGTCCCACGTCCTGCAGCGGCTTCAGGCGTCGCACGATCTTGTGCTCGTTGTAGGTGTTCGTCTCGTTAAAGAACTCGATGGCCTGGTTGACTGTCATGTCGAGCACGTCGCTGATGGTACGGTCACGGAAGGTCACATCAAGGGCGTTGCGGCTGAAGCGTTTGCCCTTGCAGGCCTCGCAGGTCAGCGTGATGTCGGCCATGAACTGCATCTCGATGGTGATGGTGCCTTCGCCCTTGCATTCCTCGCAGCGTCCGCCAGGCGAGTTGAACGAGAAGAAACCGGCGTTATAGCCCATCTGCTTGGACAGTTGCTGTTGGGCAAACAATTGGCGTATCTCGTCAAAGGCCTTGAGGTAGGTTGCGGGATTGCTGCGCGTGCTTTTGCCGATAGGTCCCTGGTCGATGAATTCCACCGCTTGCAAGCGACTCAGGTCTCCGCCGATGCCGCTGTGGCTGCCGGGGGCGTCGGCTGTCTGGTCGTAGTTGCGTGCCAGGGCAGGGTAGAGGATTTTGCCCACCAGGGTCGATTTGCCCGATCCGCTCACACCGGTGACGACAGTCATCACACCAAGCGGGAACTTGACGTTGATGTTCTTGAGGTTGTTTTGTGTAGCGCCCTTGAGCTCGATGTACTGGCTCCACTTGCGGCGTGTCTTTGGCACCGGGATGGAAAGGGCGCCAGTGAGGTATTTGGCCGTGTAGCTGTTGGTGGCTTGCGACAGTTGATCGACAGGTCCCTGATAGGTGATTTGGCCGCCGTTGCGTCCGGCGTCAGGCCCCACGTCTATCAGATAGTCGGCACTGTTGATGATGTCCTCGTCATGCTCCACAACCACCACGGTGTTGCCCAATTGCTGCAGCATGTGCAGCACGTGAATCAGCCGGTGAGTGTCGCGCGGATGCAAGCCGATGGACGGCTCGTCAAGGATGTATACCGACCCGACGAGCGAACTGCCCAGGGCAGTCGCCAGATTGATGCGCTGGCTTTCACCACCTGACAGGGTTGCCGACACGCGGTCCAGCGTCAGGTAGCCCACACCGACGTCGCACAGGTACTCAAGACGGCAGTTGATTTCGGTGAGCAGACGTTTGGCGACAATGGAGTCGGTCTCGTCGAGCTGCAGCGCTTTGAACCATTGTGCCAGGTCCTTGACGGGCATGCGCACCAGTTCACCGATGGTCTTGCCGCCCACCTTGACGTAATTTGCCTGAGGTTTGAGCCTCGTGCCGTGGCAGTCAGGACAAACGGTCTTGCCGCGGTAGCGGGCCAGCAGCACGCGGAACTGAATCGCATAGGACTTGCTCTTCACCCACTCAAAGAAACCGTCGATGCCTTTCCACTCATTGTCACCCGTGCCATGCCACAGCAGGTCGAGCTGTGATGGCGTCAGTTCGTTATAGGGTTTGTGGATGGGAAAATCGTGCTGTGCGGCCACATGGATGAAGGCGCGTTTCCATTCGCCCATGATTTGCCCGCGCCAGCACATCACCGCGTCGTCATAGACCGAGCGGCTCCGGTCGGGCACGACCAGATTCTCGTCGATGCCGATGACATTGCCAAAGCCCTCGCAGGTGGGGCACGCCCCAACAGGATTGTTGAAGTTGAACATGAGGTCGCTGGGCTCCTCGAAGGTCATCCCGTCCAGTTCGAAACGTTTGGAAAACCGTTGTTCGCTGATGGTTCCGTCCTGCTGCCACACGACAACGATGCACTCGTCCTTGCCCTCGTAGAAGGCGGTTTGCAGCGAGTCGAGCAGGCGCATCTCGTCGTCGCGGTTGTGTGTCACCGCCATGCGGTCGATGAGTAGCCGGTAGTGATGATTCTCGATGGGTCCCTCGACAGCCATGACCTGGGAAATGTCCACAAATTGATAGTCACGGTTGACAAGTCGGGAGTAGCCTCCCTTGATGAGGATGTCGAGCTGAGTCCTCAAGTCACGGCCTTCGGGTACATGAATCTCGGTCAGCAAAGCGATGCGGGTGCCGTCAGGCTGCGTGTTGATGTAGTCGATAATGTCGTTTGAAGTGTGCTTTTTCACGATTTGGCCTGAAACCGGTGAAAAAGTCTTGCCCACACGGGCAAACAGGAGCCTCAGGTAATCATAGATCTCGGTGCTCGTGCCCACTGTGCTGCGCGAGTTGCGTGTCACGGTGCGCTGCTCGACGGCGATGGCGGGCGGCAGGCCACGGATAAAGTCGCAGTCGGGCTTGGTCATGCGGCCCATGAACTGGCGTGCATAAGATGACAGGCTCTCCACGTAGCGGCGCTGCCCCTCGGCATAGAGCGTATCGAAGGCCAGGGATGACTTGCCTGAGCCCGACAAGCCTGTCACGACGACAAATTTGCCGCGCGGAATCGCCACGTCAACATTCTTGAGGTTGTTGACGCGGGCTCCCTTGATGATGATGTTTCCTTCTGTCGCCATTGCCAATAAATTGAGCCTGCAAAGGTACGGCTTTTTCACGAGAAAAACAAATTATGCGAGCTGGCGCTCGCAGATTAGAGATTAGTGGTTAGTTAGGAGTTAGAAGTTAGGAATTATTGGCATCCGCTTCCTGCTTCGAAACCACGAATTATTCTGATTTATCTGAATGAGGCTGTGTCATAATTCTCGCCTAGAACTTTGATCGGCCTAACGGCCGAGAAATTAAACAAAATTAAAGTTAATTTTTTATACGAATTTTTGCTTAATTTCTCCGTGCGCAGCACGGATCACATAACAGGCCGTGAATTATGACACAGTTCCTGTTGTCTTTTCTTTGTTTGTTTTTGTTGTTTTTACGTTGTTGCCAGGCGGACGGAATGGTGTGTTTTTTGGTGCCGTTGTCATGTTTTTTTTGAAATTATTTGCCTGAATTAAAAAAATGGAGTAATTTTATTGCCCGAATCAAGCGTCACGGCACGCATGTGGCACGATAATTGCTTGATAGAACATTACTAAGACATTATTAACTGTTTAATTAGCTTTTAGAATAATATGAAACCGATTAACATTGTTATGGCAGTTGTGGGCGGTGCAATCGCCGGCGCTGCAGTGGGTCTGCTTTTTGCCCCCGAGAAAGGTGATGACGTTCGCAAGCGCATCGCTGATGCCCTGCGTGAACAAGGCGTGAAACTGAAAGGTACAAAACTGGACAACCTGGTAGATGACATCGCCGAGGAGATAAAAGACAAGTTGGATTAATAACCTGATTAACAATAGATTGAGACAATGAAAGGATTAAGTGTATTATATGCGTTCCTGGGTGGTGCCCTGGTTGGCGCATCGGCTGCTATCCTGTTTGCTCCCGAGAAGGGCTCCGACCTGCGTTCTCGCATCAAGGAGATGCTCAAGAAGAACGGCATCGACTTCAGCGACGATGAGGTGGAGCAGCTGGTGAAGCAAATCAGCGCCCAGATTGAGGACTGACAAAATTGCACACTTTATTGACAGGTGGTGTCACCCTGTAGTGACACTGCCTGTGATGAAGTGCGTTGTTGCCAGTGCCAACAAAAACAGAGAGATAGAGGACGATCCTAACCCCTAAACCTCAAGGACGCGTTGAGCGGGCCTGAATACAATGTATGAACGAGATAGATTATAAAAAACTGTTTACCGAGGCGCGTAAGTATTTCTCGCTCGAGTGGGATTACACCAAGCTCACTGCTGTGGAGAAGCTGGCCGTGCTGCTGTCGGCAACGGCATTTGTCGCTGTGGTCATCATCATCGCAACGTTTGTGGTGCACCACCTGTTCACGGCGCTCGTCGGCGTGCTGGCGTCGGCACTCGGATGCTCGTGGGGCGCGCACTTGATTGCTGCCGGCATACTGCTGATATTGTTGCTGGTGGTGTTCGCTTTCAAGAAACAATTGATTGTCGATCCCGTGGCGCGTTTTGTGAGCAAGTTGTTCCTTAAACCTGGAGACAATGAGTAACGAGTCCCTCAATAACACTGCGGGCAACACATTGCCCCTGACCGATGCCCCCGAAGACTGGCGCGGCATGACGCTTGACGAGCTGCGGCGTGCCCGTGGCAAGGCGCTTGTTCGCCGTGAGGTGGGCCGGGCGTCGATGCAGTATAACATCGATGGCATGAAAAGCAATGTCGCCGCCAATGGCGTGCGTGCGCTCATGTTCAGCTCCGATACCGTCAGCCACTTGAAGACAGCGGACTATGTGCTGTTGGGCTTCAGGCTCGTGCGTTGGCTCATCAGTCTGCGCGGCAATCGTCGTCGCCGCCGCTGAAAAACCTCGTCGACAAGAGGTGAGAAAATCAAGAAAACAGCCCGAAATCGGCTAAAAATTTCAGTTTTTTCTAAAAAAAAGTTGTTGTTTTTTTGATTTTGCCTATATTTGCAGCCCGAAATCGTGTGATTTCGCACCAGAGAGATTATTAACATTAATGATATTATATAACTAAAACAGACTGCCTATCGACAAACATTACTCATTATTGACCAAAAATAAATAGTAATGAAAATGTATAAGGACAAGAGCGATGAGCAACTCATTTCGCTGTATGTCGATGGGAACAACGAGGCCTTTGATTCGCTGCTGGAGCGACACAAAGACCGTGTTTACATGTATATATATCACGCGGTGAAGAACGAAGAACTCGCCGACGACATTTTCCAGGACACCTTTGTCAAGGCCATCATGACCATCAAGCAGGGACGCTACGTCGAGAACGGGCATTTCCCGGCATGGATCACACGCATAGCCCACAACCTGATCATCGACTACTACAGGCAGGTGAAGTCCGAGAACCTGCAATCCACCGACGACGAGGACGTGAACATCCTTAACCGCAAGGAACTGTCGGACGGCACGATTGAGGACAATCTGGTGACTACTCAGATACACAACGACATTCGCCGCCTGGTGCGCGCATTGCCCGACAGCCAGCGCGAGGTGCTCGTGATGCGCTACTACAAGAACATGAGTTTCAAGGAGATTGCCGATACCACCGGCGTGAGCATCAATACCGCTTTGGGCCGCATGCGCTATGCCATCCTGAACATGCGCCGCATGGCCGACGAGCACAACATCGTGCTCACCCTGTAACTTCGCTCCCATCACGGGGAAAAAAACAGGCACAACAAGTGCAATGGCTCGCCAGGGCAGATTTGCATTTGTTGTGCTTATTGTTTTCATTTTAAATATATTACTTTCTTTTTTTTGCGATTTTCGGCAGGAAATTTTGTGTATCGTGGTAAAAGTAGTACCTTTGCAGCCGCTTTTGAGAGAACTAAACATTTAACAGACAATACAAACCAAGTAATGAACGTAAGTTTTGAACAGATTGACGCGGTGAACGGACTGCTCACCGTTGACATTAAGAGAGAAGATTTTGCGGCTGATGTAGCTAAGGAAGTGGCCAAGATGGGCGTACGCCACCCGCTGAAGGGTTTCCGTCCCGGTAAGGCCCCCAAGTCGCTGCTCATGAAGTTTTACGGTCCCAGTGTGACGGCCGACGTGGTTGACCGCATGGTGGGTCGCGCTATGTATGACTACATTCGTGAGAACAAGCTCCAGGTGCTGGGCGAGCCCCTGCCCAACGAGACCACCAAGGTGGACCTGATGAACGATGAGGAGATGGCGTTCAAGTTTGACTTGGGTATGGCTCCCGCTATCGACCTGAAGTTGAACAAGCGCATCAATGTGCCCTATTATAATATTGAGGTGACCGACCAGATGGTCGACGATGCCATTGCCCATGACCGCAAGCGCCTGGGCACCCTCGTCGATGGCGAGGTGAGCGACAAGGAGTCGATGCTGCGTGGCTCGATGATCGAGCTTGACGAGCAGGGTAACGACAAGGAAGACGGCATCAAGGTGGAGCGCACGGTGATCTCGCCGCGCTACATGGTTGATGACGATGAGGCCGCCAAGTTTGTCGGCGTCAAGGTGGGTGACACCTTCACCTTCAACCCCCACAAGGCCAACAACGGCAACATCGCCGAACTGGCTGCCATGCTCAACGTTGACCGCAACCAGGCCGACGTGAAGAGTGACTTCCGCGTGACCATCGAGGAGATCAAGGTGAACAAGGAGGCTGAAATGAACGAGGAGTTCTTCAAGGGCGTTCTGGGTGCCGAGAGCGAGGTCAAGGACGAGGCCGCCTTCCGCGAGGCTGTTCGTGAAATGATCAAGCAGGCTAATGTTCCCGAGAGCAACTACCGCTTCACCGTTGACGCCCAGCGCATCCTGACCGAGAAGGCAGGTGATCTGCAGTTACCCGAGGAGTTCCTGAAGCGTTTCCTCAAGGTTCGCCGCGTGCAGGACGAGAAGGAGAACACCGAGGTGACCGACGAAGAGGCCCAGAACATGTTCAAGCAGTTGCGCTGGCAACTCGTCAAGGACTATCTGGCTCAGGAACTGGGCATCAAGGTCGAGAAAGAGGACATCGACACCGCAGCCTTCATCTTTGCCCAGCAGCAGCTGTC
>JAEEGJ010030626.1_pt1 | contig 10496 bp, 7 predicted proteins | sample 8958761 | NCBI WGS metagenome assembly JAEEGJ01 (sample SAMN16246546, study PRJNA631951) | gut metagenome | biome: gut microbiome; feature: rumen; material: RS-attached | host: Bos | place: Iran: Karaj | collected 2018-10
CATGTCGTCTTCGTCGGCATCTTCTCCGTCTACGCGTAAGCCTGCACTTTCATCATCAATAATGGTGCCGTTTCCAACAAGGTTTATGTTTCCGTTGTCTACAATAATTGCGTTAAGGGCACGAATACAGTCACGGCCGGTCTGACCCTCTACTGTAACATTCAAAGTAAGGTCTGCAATTCTTATGTAATCCTTGGTGTAAACCGCATGCTTGTAGCCGGTATTTACAATGTTCAGCGTTCCGCCGGCTTTTGTAGAAGTTTCGCCGGTAAAGATAAGGGCGCCTTTTGCATAAATCGAGCCTTTCTTATCATCATACATTGTGCTGCCCTGATTAAGAAGGCGGGTGTCGGTAAGAGTGTTTGTAGTGCCTGCAGGAACTACAATAAAGGTTCGGGTTTCTTCTGTACTGAATCGTAAAACCGAACCGCTGCCATCTGCACTTGTAATATTTACATTGTTCAATACTACAGCAGCATCGGCTTTTTTGTTTTTAATAAAGACTGTGCCCGTAAAGCTTCCCGAAAGTACATATTTAATTTTTGACTTTCCCTTATACTGGATTTCTACGCCCTGCGAAGACTCATCCTCTGCAGAGTTTTCTGTTTTCTTAATGGAAATTTCCTCTGCATTGGCGACGCCTTCAAAAGAACTGGTCCAGCCGGAACCGTTAAAGGTAATTTTAACAGTACCGTCTGCCACAAAGTTTTCGTAAAGGTCTTCTGCAATAACAGCACCGGCCCGGGCACTTGTATTATCTACATAGCTTGCAGCATTACCTTTTTCATTTGTACAGCTTATAAAGATAAGCAGGATTAAAAATAAAGATAATAAATTCTTTTTCATATCTGTAACTCCTATAGTTATTGGATGGTTTGTGCTGTGTATGTTTTGGCAGCACAATTTGTTTTCTGCAAAGAAATATAGCGAAAAAAATTCTAAGAATCTTGAAAATGCGATAAGTCGATTCTAAGAAAACTCTTAGGAAAAACTTGCCAAATTCTCATTCACTGTGGAGGTTTATGTTGTATACTAAAGCCATGAATTGCTTCAAGAAGAGCTATATTCATTTTCTTTTTTTCTCCTTTTTTATGACTATGCCTTGTGCAGGTCTTCTGGCAAACCCTGGTCAGGAGGATTTTCCTCCTTTACCTCCTGATCAGGATAAGCCTTTTTTTACTAATCCGGAAACACCACGTAAAGACGCAGACAGCATTATTCATTACAGAGGTAACCGTATGTACATGGAAGATGTTGCCTTTGAAATTGCAGATACAAAATGTGAGCGTCTGAATGATAATACAATAATAGTAGAAATAATTTTTACTCAGAGCATTAATCCTCGTTCAATGGGACTTGAATCTATTTTTATAGATGGAGAACCTTTACCGGACGGTACAAGATTTTTGTTTAACCGCAGGGGCGATACGGTCAAGGTCTTTGTTATAATGGTTTCTGATGAATTTTCTATGAGGGTTCAGAATATACGATCCTTTAATGGTAATCTTATAGAGCCCGCTGTTTTTATAGTAGATCTTCCGGAAGAGCAGGAAGATTTTGAAAATCAGGAAGAAGAGGCTCAAGAATTTCCTGAAGATCAGAGTCTGCCGGATATACCGGAAGAAGAATTTACAGACGAAGCAGAATAAATATGTTACAATAAAAACTCGAGGTATTCATGAAAATTCTGATTGTAGAAGATGATACAGGAATTTCTGACTTTGTAATTCCTGAGCTTGAACATGAAGGCTATTCCACTTGTCTTGCGGTAACAGGCCGCGAAGCCCTTGAAAAATTTGAAAGTGAAAAACCTGATTTAGTTTTACTGGATATTATGCTTCCTGAATTAAACGGACTGGAAGTTTTGCGCCGTATACGCGCTGTTTCTACAATACCTGTAATTCTGGAAACTGCCCGTGGCGAAACAATAGATAAAATTAACGGGCTTAATCTTGGAGCCGATGACTATATTCCAAAGCCCTTTGAAATAGAAGAACTGCTTGCACGCATAAATGCCTTGTTCAGAAGATTAAGCTTTGCTCACCCGCGCGAAACTGCTGTATCCTTTGCAGACCTTACCTTAAATATTGACCGCATGAGCTTTACAATAAATGAAGCAGAGATTCCTCTTTCCAAAACAGAATTCCTTCTTTTAAAACTGCTTGTAGAAAATCAGGGTAAGGTTTTAACAAGGTCTCAGATTATTGACGAAATATGGGGTAAAGACCACTTTATTGATGAGAATACCGTTGATGTTTATGTTGGTTATCTGCGCACAAAAATAGGCGAGCATTCCAAAGGCGAATACATCAAGACTGTGCGTGGCGCCGGATATATGATGGGCTGATGAGGTAACGGGACAATGCGAAAATCCTTTGCAGTACGACTTTCGTTACGTTTTATGTTTATTCTTACAACAGCGGTTTTTCTCCTGTCCCTGGGCTTTCTTTTATTCGTACGCTATCTTGTAAAAGTTAATCAGACTGCACAGCTTAAGGCTGCAGAAAAATCGGTTTTTGAAAATGTAATAAATGAAAACACTGTAGATATTCCTTACTACATGACCTATATTGTTTACAATACCAAAAACGAAAATCTGCTTGCAACAAATGATCCGTTTCTGCCACTACTCAAACCCTCCGAAGGAAAAGCTCTGCGTTATTTTGAAAAGGATTATTTTTTTGACGGAGACCTGGATATCCTTTATTATGCAGAATCTCACTATATTAAGAATACCTGGATTGTCTGTGCTGTTGCCTTTAATATAGAAAATGATTCCTTTAGCTTTATTTTTTCCAAGCTTCCGCTGGCGCTGCTTTTAATGGCAATTCCGGTTTTGATTTTGTCTTTCCTTGTTTCTCTGTTTATTACAAAAAATACAATCAGTCCTGTAGTAAAAATCACCCGTTCTGCACAGACTATGACAACAGAAAATCTTGATGGTCAGCTGCCGTTGAGTGGACGTGATGACGAAATTGATGAGCTTTCAAGAACGTTTAATGAACTGTTTTTGCGTATCAAGGCAGATTTTGACCGTGAAAGACAGTTTTCGAGTGATGTTTCTCACGAGCTTAATACACCGCTTACTGTAATTTCGGGGCAGGCAAATCTATTGCTCAGATGGGGCAAGGATAATCCCGAACAGCTCGAGAAATCTCTTAATGCAATAAAGAATGAATCTAAGTCCATGCACGCAATTATAGAAAACCTTCTGCAGATTTCGCGAATAGAAAGCGGAAGAATAAAACCAGAGTTTTCAGATGTTCATATTAAAGAAATGTATATAAGGGTTGCAGATGAATTTGCTGCCGTTGCACCATCTGTAAATTTTGGAATTGTCTGTGATGAAAAAATCGTTGTTAATACAGACCCCGAAATGCTGCATCAGATTCTAACTATTCTTGTTTCAAACAGTATTAAGTTTTCGGGCGAAGAATGCACTGTAACTCTTGATGCCGGTAGCAATGAAGATGGTGCTCTTCTTAGGGTAAGCGACGACGGTCCGGGTATTTCTAAAAAAACACTGCCTCATATTTTTGAACGTTTTTATCGCGGAGACGAAGCACACACAAGAAGTGCAGGCGGCTCCGGGCTTGGTCTGTCCATTGCAAAAACTCTGTGTTCTGCTCTTGGTGCAAAGATTACCGGCGGAAACGTAAAGCCACATGGAGCTCTGTTCGAAATTCAACTGGGTCATTGAATCCACTCCTAAAATATGTTACTATCAATCAATTATATTTTTTCTTCTTGAGGATGTTTTATGAAACAAACTGGTGCACAGATTATTGTAAAGCTTTTGGAAATGTACGGAATTAAAACAGTTGCAGGAATTCCCGGTGGAATGATTCTGCCTCTGTATGATGAACTGAATAAATCAAAAATCCGTCACGTCCTTGTGCGCCAGGAACAGGCTGCGGGTTTTATTGCTCAGGGAATTGCACGCTCTACAGGTAATGTTGCTGTATGTATGGCTACCAGTGGACCAGGTGCGCTCAATCTTTTAACTGCAATTGCAGATGCACGTGCAGATTCTGTTCCAATTATTGCAATTACAGGTCAGGTAAATACTACACAAATCGGTACAGACGCTTTTCAGGAAGCAGATACCTTTGGACTTTCTTTTCCGGTAACAAAGCATTCTATTCTGGTAAAAACACCGGAAGAGCTTTTGGAAGCAATTCCTCGTGCTTTTGAAATTGCACTCAACGGTAGACCAGGGCCTGTACTTATTGATATTCCGCGTGATGTTCAGCTTAAAGAATGTGAATTTGACGAATGGCCTGATATTTCAAAGGTTAGAGTTCATGATATAAGATTTCATACTCCAATTGATGAATATGCCCAGAAGATGGGAGATATTTCTTCTCTGCTGGCCGGTGCTAAAAAGCCTGTACTCTTTTGCGGAGGAGGCTGTAATTCAAGCGAGGCCTCTGCCGGTATTCAGGGCTTTATAAATAATTATGAACTACCTGTTGTAACAAGTCTTATGGGACTGGGTTGTATTCCAAATGATTCTCCAGCTTTTATTGGAATGGTTGGTATGCACGGATGCTATGCTGCCAATGTTGCCATGAATGAAGCAGATGTTGTAATTGCCGCAGGTGTACGCTTTGATGACAGGGCAACCGGTCTTGTAAGTAAATTCTGTCCTAATGCAAAAATAATTCATATTGATGTTGATGCCGCAGAGGTTGATAAAATTCTTGAAGCTTCAATCTCTGTTGTTGCAGATGTTGAATCTGTATTCCCGGTGCTGGCCCAGCTTGTTTCTGAAAAGAAAATTAAAGCAGAAGGCGGCTGGCTCAAAAAGATTCAAAAGCTCAAGACAGAAAATTATTCTGTAGAAAACGGTCGTCCAAAAAACGAAAAACTTACAAATCCTCGTGAGCTTATTGCAAAGCTTCCTGAATATGCTGCATACTCCGGTCTTAATCAGGGCGATTTGATTGTTACTACAGATGTAGGCCAGCATCAGATGTGGGCTGCTCAATATTATCCGGTAGACCGTCCTCGTTCCTTCCTTACTTCCGGTTCTCTTGGAACAATGGGTTTTGGACTTCCTGCTGCTATTGGTGCTGCTCTTGCAAATCCGGAAAAACGTATTGTATGTATAAGCGGCGACGGTTCAATCATGATGAATATTCAGGAGCTGGCAACCCTGCGTGAACTTAATCTTGGAGTTACCGTAATTGTTTTGCAGAACGGAACTCTTGGAATGGTTTACCAGCAGCAGAAATATCTTTTTGATAAAAACTACAGCGCTTCTGTATTTGATCAGAATCCGGATCTGCTTGCAATTGCAGCTGGTTTTGGAATTGAAACTGTAGATGCTGATACAGACCCTGAATGGTATAAAAAGGCCTTTGACTGTAAACGTGCCAACAAGCCTTGCTTTGTACGCTGCAGTGTAGATTCAGAAGAAAACGTACTTCCTTTTGTACCGGGTGGTCGTGCAAATATTGACGCTATCAGGAATTAGTATTCTCTGAAGGATCTTCCACAATAAAGAAGCTTATCTCACTCTTCCAGTCAAAAATTGTTTTGTCGCAGGCTGCTATAAGAAGGTTTACAATTTTCTGAAGGTCTGCGGTTCCTACTGCACTGCTTATTTTTGCAGCATAGGCAGAAGTGTCTTTTGTAAACCATTTTTCAATTTCGGCTGATGTAATTCTTCGTTTTTCGGTTAATTCCTGAGTTGCAACCTTTACTGTAAAGCCTTTTTTGCGGAAGGTGTTTGCTATAAAAAGACCATCCCAGGAGAACAGCGGATTATCTCTGTCACCAAAGAATTCCTGTTCTGCTTCTTCCATTTTGTTAAGGATTGCTCCAAAAGGTTCAAGACTGTCCTGGGTAAGAATCTGTTTGCGGACAATCTCGCTTATGTGCTGGCCCTTACATGGAATCTTTTGCGAAATGATTACCTTAAAGCCTTTTGCAAGCGGTGATTCGTATGAAAAATCGCCGGATTCTTTATCTGCATCGTCTTCATGGTCAATTATGTCTTCGTATTTTTGTGGAGTTAAAACTGCACGGACTGATTCTGCAAGGGCTATAATACTTGGCTCGCTTGCAAACGGGTCTGTAAAGAACAGTCGGTCAAAAATTGCACCCTTGTACTGAAAATTTACAAGGACGTTGTAAAAATCTTTTTGGGTAAGAAAATCGGAGGTTAGGGAAGTGCCGCGGAACTGTAAAATAGGTTTGTCCAGGTCTCCAAGAGTGCGGCAATACTGTTCAAGAATCTGTTTGCCTTTTTCGGTTTTACATACTCCGCAGGTTACGCCTTCAGGGGTTTTTCTTGCAATATCCCAGAGCAAAAGTCCAGAATCTGCATTCCAAATAAGGCTTCGGTGATGGCGTGTAAGCTGTGCCATGCTTATCATTGTATCGCGTATGCCAAGGAGAATCTCTGCGCGGTTAGAATCCAGGCGTTGTCTCCAGAAGCGTTCGGCTCGGTCAAATACCAGCTCGTTTGCAGCATTCTTTGGACTAAAGGTAAGGTTTTCTTCTTTTTTGGTTTCTCCGTTCTTAAAATGCTCGTTTATCCACCATTCGCTTATTGGAGAAGCGCCAAACTCTGACTGTTCCTTTGCCGCAGGCTTTTTATAAAGATTTATTGAGCCGGTGGTTTCAGGAGAAGTAGCAAGCTCGTCGGAGGTATATTCTGTACCATTCTGTGTTTTTTCCAGAATCTGTGCAATCTGTATTTCTCGGCGAGAAAGTACATCCTCTCGGATTGTAGCTTCGTAACCCTGTGTGCTTGGTGTGTAAAATACGCGCCCCATGAGTGTATCCGGCAGATACTGCTGTGCAACCCAGTGGTCGCGGTATGCATGAGGGTAGAGGTAGCCGGCTCCATGTCCAAAGCCTTCTGCATCGCGGTTGTTATCGCGTAAATGATTTGGAACTTCTGCATCTTCTTTTTCTACGCTTGCAAGGGCATCAAAAAAGGCCATGGAACTGTTTGATTTAGGTGCAGTAGAAAGATAAAGCGCTGCATGTGCTAAAAAGTACCGGCCTTCGGGCATGCCTACGCGGTCAAAGGCCTGGGCACACGAGTTTACGACAGATATTGCGTTTGGATCTGCAAGCCCTGTGTCTTCGCAAGCAGAAATGAGCATGCGGCGGAAAATAAAATGAGGATCTTCTCCTGCAGCAACCATTCTTGCAAGCCAGTAGCAGGCAGCGTCCGGGTCCCTTCCACGCAGAGATTTTATAAAGGCGCTTATTATGTCGTAGTGGTAGTCTCCGTCGCGGTCATATAAAACAACCTTTTTCTGGATGGACTCTTCGGCGGCTTCCTTGCTTATATATATCTGTGAACCATAGGCAGGCACTGGCGGCTGTGCATAAGGCTTCCATTGTTCCGGTGTAGTTTCTACTGCAAGCTCAAGCGCATTCAAAAGGGAACGTGCATCTCCATTTGCAGTTTCTATAAGATGTTCAAGTGCACCCTCTTCAAATTCTACCTTCCAGTGTCCGTAACCCCGTTCTTCATCTGTAAGTGCCATTGTTGCGGCTTTTAAAAGATCATCGTAGGTAAGCGGCTTAAGCTGGAATACACGTGAACGCGAAACCAGAGCCTTGTTTACTTCAAAGAAAGGGTTTTCTGTAGTGGCACCAATAAGGATGATTGTTCCGTTTTCTACCCAAGGCAAGAGGGCATCCTGCTGGCTTTTGTTCCAGCGGTGAACTTCATCAACAAAAAGAATTGTGCGCTGGTCATTGTACTTCTGGCATTTTTCGGCTTCTTCTATAGCCTTGCGAATATCTGCAACACCTGTAAGAACTGCATTGAGCGTAATAAAATTAGACTGTGTATGATTTGCAATTACCCTTGCAAGAGTTGTTTTACCGGAGCCCGGAGGTCCGTAGAAAATTACAGATGTAAGCTGGTCTGCAGCAATGGCACGACGAAGCAGGCGGCCTTTTCCAACAATATGGTCCTGACCAATATATTCATCAAGGTTGCGCGGACGCATACGGGCTGCAAGAGGCTCTGTTTCGTTCTTTACCTGTTCAAATAAACTTGCCATCTGTTATTCGCGGTTCCAGTTTCCTCTGTCTGGATAGTAAGACCAAAGTCCTATATTGCTTGATGACGCAGAAGCAGAGGTTCCAGCCCCTCTATAAGTTATTGTTGCATATATAGAAGCGTCTGCTTCGGTTTTTGCAGGATCTGCACACAAAAGTGCCATAACTATATAAGCAGCAGTAAACTGGTATTCTGCATTGTTTGTAAATTTTGCAGTTTCGTTCTTTGGTTTTTTGGTTTCGGCGTCAAGCTCTATGCGCTCAATTCCACCGTTAGAAGTATAGGATGCGTTGTAGCTGCCTTCTCCAATAATTACAGAATCTGCGGTAACTGCAAGAGATGCAATTGCAGAGCCTGCAGTTAATATATCGGTGAGCGAGGTTCCTGAACCTTCAAACAGTTTAAGGTCTTTTGTTGAATTATAATCCTTGTCTGACGCTGCAATGCAGGCATAGGTTGCAGGAGTATCCTTTGTTTCGTTTGTGCAGACTACCTGAGCATCTGAATAGTAAAGTGTGTCTCCTATATAAAAAGCAGAATTAATTCTTGTGTTTGCTGCGTTTTCTCCTGTTGGAGTATAGGTTGCAATGTAGTTTGTAGTATCAATGGAAGCTTTTGTAAGAGCAGTTGCTCCGTTGAGCATATAGTAAGAATCTTCGCTTGTTTCCGGATTTGAAGAACGAAGGAAAGCTATTCTATGCTGAGGGTTTGGTGTGTTTGTAAAAACCAGATTAAAATAGGTTTCAAAGGTTCCTTCTTCGCGGTTCTGTTTTGTTGCAAAAATTGTTTCCTGGTTATCCTTTGCAAGATTAGTCCAGTCTGTGGCGGTGCCTTCAAAGATTCCTGCAAGAGGTCTTGTCCACAGGAAGAATTCCTTTGGAAGTACAATACCGTAATCATTGTCTGTTTCGTAGCTCGCAGTCAAAAGATAGATATTATTCTTGTCCGAAATTACACGCAGAATCTGCTGGCCAATATGTCCTTCTGGTGTAGAGGCACTTGGAAAATAATTATAGTAGTGAAGCTTGAACGGAAGTGCAGAATACTGACTCCATTCACCATGCTTTTGTGAAGAAAGCTTTTTATACATAAGCTGACCGTTTCCATTTAAGAAAAGATATTCTTCTTCGCCAACAAGACATCGTGCAATGGTTGTTATGTTTCCGCTTACTGTTGCTTTTTCCGGAGCAACGTCGTGCATAATTCCGTAGAAAATTGGATCCTGGCAGGAACTGAATATAATTGAAAGTGAGGTAATTGCCAGTATAATTGCAAGCTTAATTGATTTTCGTGTTCTATTCATTTTATATTTGTCCTTGTTAGAAGTGATATCTAAGGCTTATATTTGCGGTTTCAAACAGTCCGTTGAAATTCTTTGACGGATCCTTTGGAAACCATTGTGGAATCCATACAAAATCTGTAGAAAGACCAAGAGAAATGGAATCTGAGATTCTGTAAAAAGCACCTGCCGAAAGCTTTGTAGCCAGGGTAGGGAATATTTCCATGTTCTGCCAGGTCTGTGTTGCAAGACCAACCTGAGCAAACAGTGGGAATTCAAATTTTCCTATATAAGGCTGGTACATAATACCAAAGGTAATAGGAATCATTACAAGTATTTTTTCACCGATTGACTGGTTGTAAGTAGCCGAAAATTCTCCGCCGAGTGCAAAATTCTTGGTAAGAAAACGGTAATAACCTATGGTTGCTTCTCCACCAGTTTTGAGCTGGTGCTGAAAATTTAATGGAATAATGGCTCCAAGAGCAAGCTTTAAAAACTGATCTCCGGCACCATTTGAATCATAGACATAAACATCAGGAAAACCGTCTTCATCAGTTGCCGGTTCGTCACTTTCCTGAGCAAAAATCAAGGTTGTAAAAGTTAATAAAATAATAAGAATAGAAAAAAGGCGTTTCATATTGCTCCAAAATTAATTTTATAATATCCTTTTAAATATACAGTTTTTATGGCTGTTTATCAATAAAAGGAAGTAAACAATAAGAGGTTACATATGAGTGCTGTTATAATAGATGGAAAACAGATTGCCGCTGATGTTCGTGCAGAGGTTGCCGCAAAGGTTAGCGAGCTTAAAGAAAAGGGCATCGAGCCTTGTCTTGCAGTAATTTTGGTTGGAGAAAATCCTGCGAGCGTGTCCTATGTTACAGGAAAACGTAAAGCTCTTGCAGAAGTTGGCATGGCAGACAGGTCTATCCAGCTGCCGGAGACAACCAGTGAGGCTGAACTTCTGGAGTTGATTGCCTCTTTGAATGCAGATGCGTCTGTGCACGGAATCCTTGTTCAGCTGCCGCTTCCAAAGCATATTGATGAAGACAAGGTTATTATGGCAATTGATCCTTCTAAGGATGTGGACGGTTTTCATCCTGTGAGCGTGGGTAACCTTATGATTGGACGCCCGGGCTTTTTGCCATGTACACCTCGCGGCATTATTGTTCTGCTCAAAAA
>JAEEGJ010030629.1_pt1 | contig 10495 bp, 4 predicted proteins | sample 8958761 | NCBI WGS metagenome assembly JAEEGJ01 (sample SAMN16246546, study PRJNA631951) | gut metagenome | biome: gut microbiome; feature: rumen; material: RS-attached | host: Bos | place: Iran: Karaj | collected 2018-10
CTACGGTGGTCTGCCCATTGCCAAGAACACTAACCTCCGTACAGGTCTTTATGACAAGGTGGTTACTGGTCTGCACTGTGGTATCAACCTGCGCTTGATGCGTTATTCTGACGTGCTGCTCCGTGCTGCTGAGTGCGAGAATGAGGTGAATGGTCCTACGCAGCAGGCTATCGACTGGATTAACCAGGTTCGTACACGTGCTGGTTTGAGAAACCTGAATCTCGCTGACTTCAACTCTCAGGATAAGCTGTTTGAGCAGATTGCCAACGTGGAGCGCCCGAAGGAGTTTGGCTGTGAGACTGGCCGTGGTTTTGACCTTATTCGCTGGGGATTCTTCTACGACAATGGTCGCCTGCAGCAGCTGAAGGAGCATGGCGCCTTCAACTTCTGGACCAGGGATAACTACGAAAAAGGTAAGATTACCTATACTCCGAAGGATCCTGTAGAATATAGCTTGTGCAGCAAGAGCTCTTATGATACTTTCGTCGATGGTCATGAGTTCCTGCCCATCTTCCAGGGTACGCTGAACGACAACCCCAACATGGTGGGTAACTCGGCCAACAATAGTACGAGCAATGCAAGCTTCTTCTCTTCGATGGGCTGGACCATTCATCCGGTGACAGACCTTTAAACAATAATAAATCGTTAATTAGTAAACAGTAAATATTATGAAACATCTAAATAAATTTGCATCTGTTTTCTGCGCTGCTGCTCTTGGCATGCTGTCGCTGACGGGCTGTGAAGGCGGTGACCTGTATAACGTAGATGCTCCCGACTGGCTTGCTGACAAGATTGCAGAAATAGCCGAATCGAAGACTCCCTCCGGAGACGATGAACTTGAGGGAATGGAAGAAGATGTATATACCATTGGTGCTACAGACTACAGCACAGGTTGGTGGGCTCAGTTCTCCAAATATTATCAGATTCCTGCTGGTGAGAAGTGGAATGCCGTGTTCAACCTGAACATCAACCCCGCTGCTTCGAACACGTATAAGAACTTCGCCCTTATTATTTGCAACGACGAGGACCGTGGTGCTGCCAACTATAAGGAGTATGGTGCCATCCGCTTCGATAATCAGCCCAGCGGTAACTCTGAGTGGGGTGATTATATTGACCGTAATCTCGTGGTCAGCACGCTGACGTTCGAGACCGATACTGATAAAGGCGTTGAAAAACTTGGTGGCCGTGTTGTTCTGACCATCGACCGCACTCAGGGAGGACTGATTGTCAACATAACCAATGGTACGGTTACGAAGACCTATACCCAGACGACTGAGCTGGTAAATCTCAATGCCGACGCTTCCAATGAGACCATTCGTGCATTCCTTGTTCCCGAGGGGTCTTACATCAGCTTCCAGCAGTCTAATATAGAACCGATAGGTGGCTATACCTCCAAGGAGGATAAGCAGCCGCTGTCCATGACGCTGAATGGCGCTCCTAAGAAGGTACTCCTGGGTACCACGCTTGAAGAGGCATTTGCCAATGTCACCGCTACTGTTCATTTCGAGCAGGAGGTATCTAAGGACGTGACAGCAGCCGAACTGACCTTCCAGACTGTTCCCGATATTAATACGCTGGGAACCAAGTCGCTGGTGGCTGTTTATAACAAGACCTACAAGGGCGAGGGTGCTGCTAAGCCCGTCATCGCTTCTGTTCAGTTCGAGGTTGTTGACAAGATGTACACGCTCCTTGGTGCTGCTGATAACTCAACACCGTTCTGGGGCGCTCATACCGACAATATCAAGATTAATCCCGGAGAGACCTTTGTTTCTACCTTCACGAACTACACCAGTGGCGCTAACAACTGGAACAACTTCTGCGTGGTTCTCTGCAGTGCTGATGGTAGTACGGAGTATGCCGTGGTACGTGCCGACAACTATGGTTGGGGTACTGGCTACGATGCTTGCACCCATGAGGGTAACCAGGGCGACTGGGCTACATGGCTCGCTGCCATGGACGGTGCCAAGGTGACACTGGCTGTTACCAACAACGGAAAGGGTACGGCCGATATCGAGGCTACTATGGTAGGCAATAACGGTGAAATCTATACACAGGTATATAAGGGCATCAATACCGTTGATCCTAACAACTGCTACTTCAACCTGACCGTTGACAACTGTCATCTCGAGTTCGACGATGTGGTTGGTGCAGAAGACAACTCGTCTCCTTTCTGGGGTGCGCATTCTACTGACATCAGCGTTCCCGTAGGCAAGACAATCACTCAGCGTTTCCGCAACTACACCAATGGTGCTAATAACTGGAACAACTTCTGCGTTGTGCTGACCCGCGAGGACAACAGCGAGTATGCTGTAGTACGTGCCGACAACTTCGGCTGGGGTGCAAGTTACGATAACAATAGTAGCCTGGTACTCAGCGGCGGTCAGGCTGACTGGGGCACATGGCTCGCTGCCATGGACGAAGCCTTGGTAACTGTTTCTACTACTAATAAGGGAGGCTCTGTTGACGTTGACATCGTGATGATTGGCAATGATGGCAAGGAATACATACAGTATTACCATAACATCACGCCCACCGACGGTGACAATGTACGTGTTCGCTTCACAGTTGATGGTTCTCACTTGGTATTCGAATAATGTTTAAATGAATTGTATTATGAAAATTATATCAAAACTATTAGCGCTGTTTGCCATCGGAATGATGGCAACAGCCTGTAGCGACAACATTAACGAGGTAAATTACCCCTTAACGGTTACTACTCCCACCGTGTCGTCTGTTTCCGGTAGCTCTGCTATTGTCACGCTGACGGCAACCGGCTCACACATCACCTATCGCGGTGTATGTTTCGCTACTTCGCCTAACCCTACTGTTAATGACGAAAAAGTCTATGGCAGCAGTAAGGAAATGGTACTGACTGTAGGTGGCCTGAAAAAGAGCACTACCTACTACGTACGCGGCTTTGTACAGACCAGCTATGACGTGGTTTATTCCAATGAGGTGTCTTTTACGACCTCGGCTGAAGAGTCTGTTGATGACGATCCACAGACAGAAGGACCGTCGGCTCTGAAGCGTGTCAGCGTCCATGACCCCAGCATCGTCTGGGATCAGGCCACCAGTACTTACTACGTCTTCGGTTCTCACCGTGCAGCTGCCAAGTGTAGCAACTTGATGTCGTGGACGGCATTTACGGCTCCTTGGGCCACAGCAACCAGCAACGATGCTGCCAATGCCGATGCCTTCACCACGCCTCAGGTAACCAAGGTCAAGAAGGGTGGCGTTGAGTATGACCTCAACTTCAATGCCTTTGCCTGGTCTGCCCGTGGCAGCGAGGGATACAACGTCGATGGTATGATGTGGGCTCCCGATGTCATCTATAACAAGAAGATGGGCAAGTACTGCATGTATCTCAGCATCAATGGCGACTACTGGTATTCCAGCATCATCCTGCTGACTGCCGACAATATCGAGGGCCCCTATCGTTATCAGGCTCCTGTCGTCATGAGTGGATTCCGTTCAGGCAACTCTTATAAGGACACCGACCTGGAGATTGTCCTGGGTACTCAGGCTTCGCTGCCCGAGCGCTATGCTCCCAGCGACAACTACGGCAACCATTGGCCAAACGCTATCGACCCCTGTGTGTTCTACGACGAGGATGGCAATCTGAGAATGTCATACGGCTCTTGGAGTGGTGGTATCTTCATGCTCGATCTTGACGAGGAAACAGGTCTGCGCGATTACGATGCCACCTACGCTGTCAGCGAGACGTCCGACCCGTACTTCGGCAAGAAGATTGCTGGCGGCTACTATGCTTCGGGAGAGGCCAGCTACATTGAGTATGTAGGCGGCTACTACTTCCTCTTCGTGACCAATGGCGGTCTGGAGGCAGCTGGCGGTTATCAGATGCGTGTCTTCCGTTCGCTCAATCCTGACGGACCGTATGTTGACAGCAAGGGCTCTACGGCACTTCTCGACAAGCGATATACGAACTTCGGACCGACGGAGGACGACGGCAACCGTGGTGTAAACATCTTCGGTGCATACTCGAAGTGGGGCAACCTGCTCACAGGTGGTGCCGACGCTGCTTCCGGCGAGCGCGCACAGGGCCACAACAGTATTATTGCTGCTGAAGACGGCCGCACCTATCTGGTATATCACACCCGCTTCCAGAACTGGGGCGAGGGTCACCAGGTACGTGTTCACCAGGTATATCAGAACGAGGAAGGCTGGCTCGTTGCCGCTCCGTTTGAATATACCGGCGAGGGTGTCAAGAGTGCCGGCATTGCTGCCGCACAGAAAGTGGCTACGGCCGACATTCCCGGCAACTACAAGCTGCTGACTCATATCTACGGACTGGATCATGCTTCAAAAGAATATGCTGTTCCTGCTGACATTACGCTGAATGCTGACGGTACCATCTCGGGCGACGCTACTGGTACGTGGTCTGTCAAGGCCGGTACGTCTTACGTCACCTTCAACATCATGGGTCAGGAGTTCAAGGGTGTCATGGTTCCGCAAACCCTGGAGCCCAGCGACGAGAAGGCACCAGCCTTCACCGGCCTCTGCTCTAAGACGGGAGTCACTGTTTGGGCATATAAGTATGCAGAACTTTAATCGAATCCTTATCAGTAGTGTGGTGCTCATTATGATGGGCACCACTCTTTTTGCCCAGCCACTTCCCACCGAGGAGATAAGGAGGACACCTTTTGTCCACGACCCGGTGATGGCATACGAGAATGGCATGTACCATATCTATGCCACCGGTATGGGCATACAGCACATGACGTCAAGCGACCGCACCACATGGCAAGTGTCTCGTCAGCCCGTCATGACCGAGATTCCCGCATGGACCCACGACTCCGTACCTGGTTTCGAGCGTCATGTCTGGGCACCCGACGTCATCCGGCATCAGGGCAAGTGGTGGCTGGCCTACAGCTGCTCCACCTTCGGACGCAACGGCTCCGCCATCGGACTGCTGTCTGCCGACAGCCTGAATGGGACGTGGAAAGATGAGGGATGCATCGTCTGTTCCCGTGAGGGACGCGATGACTGGAACGCCATCGACCCGAACTTTATCATCGATGAGCACGACACACCTTATATGGTGTGGGGCTCGTTCTGGGATGGCATTCAGATGATACGGCTCGACCAGACCATGCATGTAGCAGCCGGTGTGAAACCCCGTACCATTGCCCGACGCTATGCTCCTGGGGTAGAAACTCCCGAACCAAATCCTACCAGCCAATACGCCGGAACGAATGCCATAGAGGCTCCCTTTATCATGCAACACGGAGACTTTTACTATCTCTTTGTGTCATGGGACTACTGCTGTCGTGGCAGTAAGAGCAACTACCGTGTTGCTGTCGGGCGTAGCAGGTCGGTGACCGGTCCGTATCTTGACCGTCAAGGCGTGGACATGCTGCAAGGCGGCGGTACACTTTTTTTGCAGGGCGACAAGCGGGAATACGAAGCAGCCGGTCATTGTGCCGCCTATACCTTTGGAGGTGAGGACGTGTTCATCTGTCACGGCTACAGCATCGCCCTTGATGGAGCCTCCGTCCTGGTGCAGCACACCATCAGGTGGACGGATGACGGATGGCCGACCATAAACTGATAAAAATCAAAATCAATTAAAATGTAGGTGGGTGACCTTGGCCGCCACGTTCGGTGACCCGGGTCAACAAGTTGACGAAACGGCACCTCGAGAGCGTGGATACGGCACATTGAGAACGAGGAAACGGCACATTGAGGGCATGGAAACGGCATTTAAGTGATGCGTTTGCTCCCTACAAATCAAAACGGACGGTGTGTCAAAGCACGCCGTCCGTTTTTCTTGTCCTTCTCCACCTGGTGTGAACACAAGGTGGAGTCAGAAGTAGTTCCTTACTTTACAATCATCTTTTTACCATTCTGTATCACAATACCCTTATAGTTTGCATCTACGCGGCGGCCGCTGAGGTCGAACATCGGAGCATCCTGCGTAGCATTCTGTGCGTCAATGGTTGAGATACTGGAAGCAGGATCTTCTGAAATCTTAGCGCTAAGCAGGTCAAGATGACCACATTCAGTTGACAGGAATATACGGATATTCTGTTCTCCGTCACCATAGTTGTCAACGTATGTCTCTTTGTACTCTGTTCCGGAAACAGCTCCCGTGATGGTTGCGGTGATGGTAACCTTTGCACCCTCACGTTTAATGTTCATCTTCACGTTAGCACCATTCATGTCCTCTCTGAATATAGTCCAGTCTTCGGGATAGTTCTCGCTGGTAAGTTTTGTTGCATCGAATCCGGCAAGGCCAAAGGCATCTGCACGCAGGACGACATGTTCTGTGTAATCGGTGCTGCCACGGTCTTGATCATTGGTTACGAACAGTACCCAATTGTGCCAATTCTGCACGCCACAGGTGTAGTTGTTGAATTCAAGGTCAACGCTTTCGTTCTTCTTTAAAATGAAGTCGTCAGAGAACATGGTGTTAAACAATGTAGTATTGTTTTCCAGACCGATGAGTTTTGTGTATTCGAGCCTTTCGGTTGCCGCCGTTGTTGTGGCAGCATCGTCAAGAATCAGATGTCCTTGTTCAACAGACAGGAATGCCCGGATGTCCTGTGTGCCATCACCGCAAGGCAACACAAAGAAATGGCGGAATTTCTTATTTTCGGTTGTCGTGACATCAGCAGTCAACAGGACATCAGCATCCATACGTGCTATGGTCAGTACAACCGTAGCGCCGTCTAAGTCGTTTTTGAAGTTGTCCAAGTCATAGTTGTTTTGATTGGTTTTGAACCAGTTGGTGCTGTTGTCATTGGTATTCAGCGTTCCTTGCCATCCATAGCCAGTAGCCTGTATGGCAAGATACTCGGAGTATCCATCAGTGTCGCGGTCTGCATCTGTTGTGATGAAAGTCAGCCAGTTATGGTAAGTTTCGTTTTTGCTGGAATAGTTCTCAAACTTTAGTGTCAGGGTTTTGTTAGGCTCAATGGTGTAATAGTCCGAGAAGGCCGTCCACCAGCCAGTCGTATTGTCCTCCTTACCAATCAGACCAGCAGGCGGAATGTAGGTATCTTTAAGAGTTGTTGCATCATTGTTAATGACAAGATGTCCACCTTCGGTGGTCAGAAATGCACGAATATTCTGCGTACCATCTCCACAGTTGATGACGAATTCTTCAAAGTATGTTGAGCCGTTCTTGGCAGTAATGTCCGCATGAATAGTTACCACTTCATTTAAGCGGGTTATAGTCATTACTACGTTAGAGCCATCCATTTCTTCTTTGAAGTTGTCCCAATCATAGTTGCTGGTAAGTGAAGTGAACCAGTCGTGAGTTGATTCTGGTCCGGTGTTTAAACTGTATTGCCATGCCCAATTATCGGCACGTAATGCGACATACTCCGAATAATCCGCTTGCCCACGTTCTGCATCAGTTGTGACTACTGCCAGCCAGTTGTGGTAATTTTCTACTTTATCCGAATAGTTTTTGAACTCAAGTTTTAACGTTTTGTTCGGCTCAATGGTGTAATAGTCAGAAAAAGCTGACCACCAACCCGTCTTGTTGTCTTCTGCACCCACTGTTGTGGTGTTTTGTGCTGTGACACTCAGGCTACACAATACTCCCCCTAATAGAAAGAGGAAAGCTTTTTGTAAAAAATGTTTCATAATGAAAATGTTTTAAAGTGTTAGTAGTATAATATATTATTGTTGTTTGCAAAGAAAGTATTTCCTCTGGCTCCCGTCAAGGAGAGCCAAAGGAAACATCCTTATTTGAGTATTATCTTCTTGCCATTCTGTATGACGATGCCCTTGTACTGAGCATCCACACGGCGGCCAGAGAGGTCGAACATTGGGGCGTCCTGCATAGCAGGCTGTGCGTTGATAGCAGAGATACCAGTGGTTGTTTTGTCGCTTAGAATGTCCAGATGAGCGCCTTCTGTCAGCAGACGCGCGGTGATGTCGTCTGTAGCAACAGCATTGGAGAAGGTGTAGGTCTCCTTGAACTCACGGCCTGCCACAGAGGTCATCCGGGCCTCAATGTTGATGTCGGCACCGCTCCGGGCGATGGTCATCACCACGTTGGCACCATCCATTTCCTCGCGGAACACGTCCCATTCGGCATAATCTGTTATATTGCAGGTAGCCTCGCTCCAGAACTCACCCCATCCGGCCTTGTCTGCACGCAGGTCAAGATAGTTGGTGCCTTGCTGCATTTCCAGCACCCAGTTGTTCCAGTTGGCTATCTTATTGCTGTAGTTGACAAACTGCAGTGTCAGCGTCTCATTGGGCTTGATGGTGTAGTCTGTTCGGGCTCCTACGCCGAAGCCACCTGTATTATTCTCTACACCAGCCAGTGTGCCGTTAACGGTTTCCGTTTCCTCAACGCTCGTTGCATCGTTGTCGATGATGATATGTGCATGGTCAACGGTCAGGGTTACCTTGATGTCCTGGTTGCCATTACCGCACGACATGACGAAGTAGTGCGTCAATTTCTTGCCGCCACTGGTGGTTACATTTTCGCTGAGTATCACGTCGCTGCTGTTCGGCAGTCGTTTGATGGTAAGCTCCACGTCGGCTCCGTCCATATTGTCCTTGAAGTTGTCCCAGTCGTAGTTGTTCAGGTTGGCAGTGAACCATTTATTGCTAGCCTGGCTATTCGTTGTTTTGGTTTCGTCACCCCAGCCGCCTTCGGTCACTCCGAAGCAGTCAGCACGCATGATGAGATACTCGGTGCTGAAGTCGTCGTTGGTTAGACGAGTGGCCCAGTTGCTCCAGTTCTCAGCCTTGCTGGAGTGGTTCTTGAAGTGGAGTTTCAGTGTCTTGCCCGGCTCAACGGTGTATATATCGGAGAATGCTGTCCACCAAGGCGTAGAATTATCCTCGGCACCGATGGTCGTCTGTTTCGGTAGTTGGTAGCCCCATACGGTGTAACCCTTCTTTCCTGCGTATGCTGTGAAGCAGATGGACTTGTCAGACGTGCCGTCGATGGTCTGCTCAACCACCACACCCTTGTAGTCAACACCCTCAACGGTCAGTGTGATGTACGATGTGCCACTTTCGGTACTCCATAATCCCGTAACGTCGCCACTGATGGTTCCGCCACGCTCCAACTTAATATTGACGGGCGTTGCCAACTGCTTGTTCTTGTGGTCGAGGTTGTAGGTATGTATCAGGAGCTTGTAGCTGCCTGCCACCTCGTCATCGCTGAATGCCTGCGAGCCGGCAATGTCTGCATCGGTAGCCGTTTCGCCTTTGTATTCAAACGGAGCAGCACAGAGCCATCCGTCTTGGTTGAGGAACAGTTGGTGAACGCGTACCTCATGCTGCTCGCCGCGATCCTGAAAACGTGTATGATAAACAAGGTACGTACGGCCATCTTTCACCAATACTGAATTATGACCTTGTGAACGCTCGCTTGAAGCTCCAACAGCCACGTTGCCCCATTCACCATAGGCACCGAAAATGTTTTCGCCGCGGTCGGTTTTTCGCGTGCCGTCAGGGCCATAGTTCACACGTGCAGCATCGTAGATGGCAACGGCACCTGAGTGATAAGAGTCTGTGTAGGGACCGTCAGGATTAGATGAGCGGAATATGCGCATCTGATAACCGCCATTGGCAACTAGTCCGCCATAAGTGATGAAGAGGTAGTAGTAGTCACCGATGTGCTTGATGTAACTTGCCTCACCTGACACTTGGAAACCGCCGGCAATCTTCGTTCCGAAATAAGGGTCGCTGGTGTAGTTGTCTCCGCTGCCGGTAATTGGATAACTGACGTTGTAGTCACGCAAGCCGGTGCTCTCATCGAGTTCCAGCATGAAGATACCACCATGCCAAGAACCGTACGACATCCACAGTTTTCCCTGTTCGTCATAGAATACGCAGGGGTCGATGCAGTTAGGCCAGCGGTGGCGCCAGCCATTCAGGTTGCCTACATTGTAGCGCTCAGGCAGCGAACTCTGTTCACCAATCACCTGTTCCAGATTGGTCTTCTTGTAGTCGAAAGTGCTGTTGAAGAAACCTGACATTACAATAGGAGCCTGATAAACATAAGGCCCTTCAATATCGTCGGCCGTCAACAGTACGATGCTACAGTTGGCATTGTCACCGTTGATGCTTAGATACATGCACCACTTCTGCATGATGGGATTCCAGATGACATCGGGAGCCCAGAGGTTACCGGAAATGTCATAGCTGCTGTTGCCAAGGGCTGACCATGCCTTCGCATCAAAGTTTGTAAAGTCATACTCTGTGCCACCCTTCGTGTACTTCGTTACTTTCTGGGTGCTGAATGCATTGCTACAGTTAATGTGACTGTTTGTTCCATCACCCCAGTTCACTTGTACCGTGCTCCAGTAGTACAGGTCGGTCGTCTTCGCCCAAGCCTCATGGCTGCCGAAGATGTAATAATACTTGCCGTCGCCGGCATCAACGACGGAGGGGTCATGAACTGAAATGCGAGTTTGTGCTTTTGCACTTGTGGCGGTGAGGAAAAGGGCCGCCAAAATTAGTAGATAGTGCTTCATTAAAAAAATGTTAGTAGTTTTGATAC
>JAEEGJ010030632.1_pt1 | contig 10494 bp, 11 predicted proteins | sample 8958761 | NCBI WGS metagenome assembly JAEEGJ01 (sample SAMN16246546, study PRJNA631951) | gut metagenome | biome: gut microbiome; feature: rumen; material: RS-attached | host: Bos | place: Iran: Karaj | collected 2018-10
TGTTGCCTTAAATTATCTTCCTTTGCTGCTTTTGTTAAGTGCAAGACAATGGAAAAAGGTTATAGGCGTTATAATTTTTTATTCTGTGGCATATTTGCTTTCTATGTTAGTCTTGCCTCACTGTAAGGGTCTTTTAAACTTTTTGCTGCTGGCAATGTGCGGAATTGTTCTGCGCTTTCTTCCCGGGATTATGACCGGCATGTATGTGGTTTCTACAACAACTGTAAGTGAATTTATTGCAGCAATGGAACGCATGCATGTGAGTCAGAAAATTACAATTCCGCTGGCAGTTATGTTCCGCTTCTTTCCAACTGTGTTAGAAGAGGCTAACAGCATAAACAAAGCCATGACCATGAGGGACATAAAGTTTGGCGGCAAAAAGGCCTTTAAAATGATTGAATATCGCCTTATTCCAATGATGACTTGTTCTGTAAAAATCGGGCAGGAGCTTAGCGCGGCTTCTCTTACCCGAGGACTTGGTGGACCGGGTAAACGAACAAACATCTGCAAGATTGGCTTTGGCTGGTGTGATTATTTAACTTTTATCTGTCTTAGTGGCGGACTTGCTTTAGTTATTTTACGATCAGCAGGTGTTTTATGATCTTACAATTTCTATATGCTTTTCTTGCGGCCTTTTTCTATGCAATAAATATTCCCTGTTCAAAGCTGCTGCTTACAAAAATACCTGCGGCCTGCATGGCGGGCTTTTTGTATTTAGGGGCAGGGCTTGGCATTGGAATTGTATATCTTTTTCATTTAAAAAATCAAAACAAAACAAAAAATCTTTCAAAGGCAGATTTGCCCTATACGCTTGCAATGATTCTTCTGGATATTGCAGCTCCAATTTTACTCATGCAGGGCATAAAAACCGGAAGTTCTTCAAGCGCGTCTTTGCTTGGCAATTTTGAAATTGTTGCAACAAGTATTATTGCTATGGCAGTTTTTAAGGAAAAGGTAAGCGGCAGACTTTGGATTTCTATTATTTTAATTACTCTTGCAAGTATGATTCTTTCTTTTGAAAGCCTTGCCTCCTTAAAAGAAGGGATACTTGAATTTTCAACCGCCTCTCTTTTTGTTCTTGGCGCAACCCTTTGCTGGGGAATTGAAAATAACTGCACAAGAAGGCTTTCAGAAAAAAACACATACCAGATTGTTACGGTAAAGGGACTTGCAAGCGGAACCGGTTCTCTTATTGTTGCCGCATTTCTTGGTGATTTTAATTTTACAAATACAGATAAAATTTTTGATGTCCGTTTTATTCCTCTGGTTTTCCTGCTTGGTTTTATTGCTTATGGACTTAGTATTTTTACATATATTCGTGCCCAAAAATATCTTGGTGCTGCAAAGACATGCGCCTTTTATGCGGTAAATCCTTTTGTGGGAGCCTTGTTGTCTTTCCTCCTGCTTGGCGAAAAATTAACTGCGCAGTATTTTACCGCCCTCATAATTATGATTATTGGAATTGTTTTTTTAATTATAGATACCTTATCTTTGGAAAAGGATATGACAAATGATTGAACTTAAAAATATAAATTTTGAATACACAAGTGCAGAAGGAGCTGCAGGCGGTCTTGATGAAAAGCTTTCTAACGGAAGTCTTCGCGGTGTGAATCTTTCTGTAGGCAAAGGAGAATTTGTCCTTCTTACAGGCGGCTCCGGTTGTGGGAAAACTACAATACTCCGTCTCATAAACGGGCTTATTCCAAACTTTTTTGAAGGCAGACTCGAAGGTTCTGTTACTGTAGATGGTTTTGATGTTAGTCATGCCGAACTTTATGATACTGCCAAAAGTGTGAGTACAGTTTTCCAGAATCCCCGCTCCCAGTTTTTTAATGTTGATACAACAAGCGAGCTTGCCTTTGCCTGCGAGAATCAGGGAATGGAAGAAAGCGAGATTCTTTGCCGCATTGATAATACTGTCGCAGAGCTGCATCTCCAGCCTTTGATGAACCGCAGCCTTTTTGATTTAAGCGGCGGCCAGAAGCAGAAAATTGCCTGCGCCTCTGTAGCCGTTGCAGGCAACAAAATAATTCTTCTTGATGAACCGAGCGCCAACCTTGACCTTCAGACAATTGATGAGCTTGCAGAACTGCTCAAAAAATGGAAAGGGGAGGGCAAAACAATTATTGTTGCAGAGCATCGCATCTCTTATTTGTGGGATCTGGCAGACCGTACTGTGATTTTAAGTGATGGAAAAATTGCACGGGAGTTGTCTCGGGCCCAGATGAATAAAATAAGTGAAGAGGAGCTGCATAGGCTGGGGCTTAGGACGAATATGCAATCTGTAAACGCGGTCCCTGAGCCAGTCGAAGGGCGGCAACAAGAAGGGGTTCTCACCCTCCAGAACTTCCGTTATAAATATAAAAACGGCTACCTGGCCCTCAACATCCCGCAAATGCAGATTCCGGTCGGTAAAATCACTGCAATAACCGGCAACAACGGCGAAGGAAAAACAACACTCCTTAACTGTCTGTGTGGTCTTGGGCATCGTTCAAAAGGCACACTCGAATATAACGGAAAAATCTACAACCGCCGTCAGCGACAAAAGCTCATCTACCTTGTAATGCAGGATGTAAATCATCAGCTGTTTACAGAAAGTGTGTTGGACGAAGTTTTAATCAGTCAGAAAGAAGAAAACGAAGAAGAAGCCCGTCGAATTCTTACTTCCCTGGACCTGGCAACTTTTACAGACCGTCATCCTCAGTCACTTTCCGGCGGACAAAAGCAGCGTGTTGCAGTTGCAAGTGCCATAGCAAGCGGCCGCGACATCATGCTTTTTGATGAACCAACAAGTGGTCTGGATTACACTCACATGCTGCAAATAGGACAAATCCTTCGCTCGCTCCAGCAGATGGGAAAAACCGTAATAGTAGTTACTCACGACCGTGAGCTCATAAAAGAATGCTGCGACGAAGAAATAAGGCTAAAGGATTTTAATCAGATTTAATCACCCTATTGTACAAAGCTTGCCACGCAGAATATATCCTAATTTTGTATAGCAGGCGTTTGATGCAGTGTAATCTGCATCGGTGTAGAGAGTTGGAAGCAGGCCCTGTTTTACCGCTTCTTTACTAACCTGATAAACAAGATTTTCTGCGTAGTGGCGGCGGCGGTAGTCTTTAAGAGTGAAGACAAGGTTAAGGCTTGCAAGGTTGTTGGAAACCCTGAAGTTGCAGCTTGCAACAAACTTGCCTTCTGCGTTTTTCCAAAGGTACATATGGCCGTCTTGGATAATAGTCTGTGAATCTTTTCTATAGGTCTCGCGGTCCTGAACATCAAGATTAAGTTCTGTGTGGAAGTTTTCTTTAAAATTGGTGAGCTCTTCTAAGTCTTCCAAAGTGCAATGATGAAGTTCGCCGTCGACCTTTGTGAGCGCTGACTCATCAACAAGCTTAGGACAATCATAAGCAAACATGTTTTTCAAAATAGAAAGCTTCTTTCCTTCTCCTTCAGCGCGCTTCATAAAATATTCTGCAAGCTCATACTTCATAACTATGCCGTGGTTCCCGTCCAAAAATCCGTGCTCGCCAGAAAGCTTCCAGGCCTTATCCATTTCTTCAGGAGTTGCATCATCAGCAGTCCAGATCCAGACAGGAAAAGGACTTTGAGAATAACAGATAATCATGCGGCTGTGGTCAGTCAAAAGCAGAGTACAGTCTCTTTTCAAAATGCGTGCGAGAACAAAAAAAGTGTACTTGTCTGCTTCCAGAATTTTAAAATCTCTTTCGTCTGCAAAAGTGTCCATATGTTATCTCCTGTTGAGTGTCGCCTGCTCTGTTCCCACACAGCTTTATTTTTTGTAAGTTCCCCGAGGCTTTTATAAAGTTCTGCTTCTGTCATAGTTTCCTCAGCGTTTTTTCTTACTGATTCCCAACACAGCCCATCTGAAGAATGGAATGCGGCTTATAATCTCGTTCAACGCGTAGCCCAGTGCGAAGCTTGCCGCAAGGCTCAAAATGTAAATTGCCCATACAGGAATGCCTTCAGATTTTCCGATTAGAAGAGCTGCAATGGAAAGACCAAGATAATGGAAAACGTAAAGTCCCCAGCTTCGCTTATTGAACCAATTTGTAACATTGTTTTCAAAATTAAAGAAGCGGGCAAAACCTCCGATTATGGCAAGACTCATAAACCAGGCAAAAAGTGTAAAAAGCGGACTTCTGTTTATAGGAAGGTCGGCATAATTCTGTCCGAAATAAAGGATACAGAATGCAATGCATAAACCGCAGGCAACTGTTGCAAAGAGCGGGAACCATTTTTTCACTCTCTCAATAACTTCGTCGTGAGAGAAAATAAAGTAACCAAGGAAGAAGCAGCAGCCGTAAAGTCCGAAGCGGTAAACAACTATAAGAGGCGTATTCAAAATCTGAGCGGCACCCCAAACAAGAGCACCCAAAAGAATCAGAACAATCACGTTAGTTTTTTCGCATAGCTTCCAGAGATGATCCTTTTCAATTTTTCTTACAACAAGGAGAAGCAAAGAAAGTAACCACAAAACTTGAATGTACCAGAGAACTCCCGTTCCAGAAAGAGCCATAATCAGGTAACGGACGAAAAGAGGTGCCTGGTCAAACTCTCCGCCGTATCCACCAAGACTCATGTTTACATAACCCTGAATAAACTGAAAAGCCAGAAGTCCAATTGTGGAAGGAACCAGAAGCTTTCTAGTGCGGCTTCTTATAAATTCCTTGTTTGTATGATTTTCAAGATACAGGCGCGAACTGATTCCCGATACAATAAAAAGCAGCACCATCATCCAGGGATAAACAATGTACATAAAAATATCAAACCACTGAACGTCCATGGAAGTAATTTTTCCAACAACGCCAACAATTCCTTCTGCATTGTACATGTAAAAAAGATGATAAATAACGACAATCAGAACTGTAACCCATCTGATATTATCAAGCCAGTGTTTTCTCATTTTCTCCTCCAAAACTCTGTTTGCGATTGTATAACAAATCTTACATTCGCAATTAATCCTAACATTAATTCTAAGACGAAAAATCTTACTTGTCTATCAATTAAAGTATGCTTTTTAGAGAAAAAATGTAAGCTTTGGTTGCAATTATTTACAAAGCCATCACATAAATCTGGCATGGATTTGCTTCGTCCCAGAGAAGAGGGAATACTTCAAACTCCTTAAAGCCGCAGCTGATGTAAAAGAGATTGGTCCGATCGTAATCTTCATACATTCCCATTTTCACAGTCTTAACCTGCATGAACTCAAATCCCTGGGCCTTTGCAACTTCTTTTGCTTTTTCTACAAGCTGGCGGCCAATGCCGTTTCGATGGAAGTCTTTCATAACTCCCATAACGGCAAGTTCTACGGTAGCATTTCCTGTTTTCTTCAGACACAGGAATCCCTGAATCTTGTCATCTTCCTTTGCGGCCAGGAAGGTCCAGTTTACGCAATCGCGGATATAACCTTCTCTGCTCTCTTCGACTTCAAACCACTCGGTAAGAGCCTCAAGTACTTTTCTTGCAATAGCCTGTTTTTCTGATGTGTCTTTAATTTCTGTAATCATTTTTCTCTTCCTTTTCTTAAGCACATGATTTTTTGATTCTCCCCATCGTTTTAAACAGATAAAAATAAGCCAGAATTGTCATAATTCCAAATATAATAATTTCAACAAATGAACCGCCTGCATCTGTTACTCTCATACATATTGCCATTGTAAGAACTGCAGTTACAAGAGTTGCTGCCTTTACAATTATCACCGGTCCCAGAATAAAGCCGAGTTTATTCTTAGTCTTCAACAAATAAGTAATGACAAAGCAGGCCGGCACAATAAATCCTAAATCCATAGCCTGAATTACCAGTGTCGTACAATTATCCAGTCCTTCAGGAACAGTTCTGTGGATCAGACTCTGAAAGATTCGTCCTGACCACATAAGGAATAATGCAACGCCACAGAAAATCAAAAAGACACGAAGTCCCTTTGTCTCCATCTTTTCTTTAATAGTTTCTATCGCAGCATTTTTATTTAGATTGATAATACAGACAACAAAGCCATAGAAAGAAAGCGTCATATTGGCCACATACAAAAGAAAGATGCTGTTGTAGAACATAAGAAAGGCATAGCTCATATACGTATAGAGCATATAGCCAAAGATGCCCGTCAAAAGAAACTCGCCGATAACACTCTTTTTTCTGAACATCACAAGAGCAGCTATCATAGCAGGAACAATCAGAATCAGCGTTACCATATCCTGCGCGATTGCCTGAATTGCAGAGGAATATGAGTTCATGGCATAAAGACCTTTTCCGTAGAGAGTGACCTCGTTGCCGAATGTTGATAGAACAGTTTTATCTGTGACTTCGCCACCTGTGATCAGTGGCACGATACTGCAAACCACGGCAATTACTATTACTAAAATTGAAAGAAGAGTTATTGTGTTTGTACTTTTGTCCTGTTTATTCATGCTTCACCTCTCAGATTCTTTTCCATGGCGATAATTGTCTGGATGGTAGTTTTAATATTTTTCTTCAGAAAAATCAACTTTTCCGCTTCTTATGACTTCTTCCAGATTCATATTCAAATCTCCATGCAATTGGTAATATATTACTCTTTTTACAAAAGTAACATATTACCTAATCGCTGTCAAGACTGAATATCGGTGGAGATTTCAAGTCAGACTTTAAATCCCCGCCGATATAATCTTTTCCATATAAATCATATCATACCAGCGGTCAAACTTTTTGCCGCAGGCGTGGAAGTGACCAACTTTTTTGAAGCCCATCTTTTTGTGAAACTTCATGCTGTCAAAGTTAAGATATTCATCTGCCTTTTTTGGCGGAACGGCAATGCAGGCATAGAGATTTCTGATTCCCTGCGCCTTGAGCCTTTCTTCGAGGGCAGCATAAAGAGCCTGGCCACAGCCACCACGGCGTCTTTCCAGATCAACATAAATAGAAAGCTCAACCGAATGTTCGTAGGCTTTTCTTGCATGAAAAACTCCGGCGTATGCATAGCCGATAATTGTTCCGTCTACAATCGCACAAATGTAAGGATATTTTTTTGTGACATTTACAATGCGCTCGCGGAATTCTTCAATTGACGGAACTTCATATTCAAAAGAAATTGCTGTGTTCTTAACATAGTAAGAATAGATTTCCAAAAGTCTGTCGGCATCTTCTGGTGTTACACAACGGGTTTCTATCATTTTTGGTTTCATGGTATTTACCTATTATAAAGATAGGGATATAATATAAATAAAAGGAAATATAGTCAATGAAAAGTATTTTGATTAAAGATACCACAAAAGAAGAACGGGAAAAGATTGTCGCTGAGGCACTTGGCTGTGGAAGTGATTGTTCAATGTGCTGTGCCTGTGGTGGAATGGAAATCGACTATCAGCAGTACATAGACGGAAAAAAAGAAATTGCCCAGCTCAATGCAGAATACCGGGCAAATACAATGATCGGGCACTAGTGACGTCTGAATAATAAATTATATCAAACCGTAATTTCAAGCAGAAAATTTCGAACAGGATGGCTCTTTGACAAAAGAACAAAATGCATTTATAATTTATATTATGAAGAAGAGACAACAAATAAAAGCAATCTCCTTACTGATTTTTTTTTCAATCCTATTTTCAGCCTGTAAACATGACGATACCGTTAATTTTGAAATTGGTGAAATCACCTTAATAGACTCAAGTCAGATTTCAGCCTTAAAAGGATATTATCCCGATGGAAAACTATGTACAATTCAACTCAGCGAAGATGAATGGCAAATGTTTTGGGCAGAAAAGAATGATTATCTGACTTTGGCATCAACTCCTTGGCCAGAAGATCACTGTTCACAAGTAACCAGTTCAAATCTAGTTTTTGGTAAAGACTGGCTTAAAAACAACAGTGCGCAAAAAATTGCAGATTTTAATGAAAACGGTTCGTGGTTCATTGGCGTATTTCCATTGAATGAAGAAAACGACGGACAATATGCAGGTTTTTTTCATGCAGAAAGTCACTATGATAACAACGGAACAGCACATAAATCAATTGGAGTAGCCTATTCTGATGATTATGGAAGAAACTGGAATAATGTTCAGCCTGTAATCCTTTCAGAACAAGCAAAAGGTCAAACTCCTGCCTGGACAGGAATTGGCGATGGCTGTGTAATAAGAAACAGAACAAATTCTCATTGGATTTGCTATTATCAGGGAAAGACAAATGTTAACGGTTCTATAAATAACCGTCTATGTATGGCATCCTCAAGTGATCCGGAAGGAAAATCTGGCACATGGAAAAAGTGGGATGGTACAAATTTTTCTATTTCAGCTTGTAATACAGAAACAATGTCAGGTGGCATAGAATGTGCAATAAAAAATTTATCAAAAGTTCCTGGCGCAAATCCGAGTGTTTCCTGGAATGAATACCTTCAAAGTTATGTTATGGTTTACGCATCCTGGTCACATGAGATTTACATCAGTTTTAGTAATGATGCAATAAATTGGACCACTCCCGTTTACGTTATTGGGTCTTCGGCAAATCCATTATGGTATCCTAATTTAATCAGCGAAAAGGGTGATACGGTGTCATTGAAATGTAATCGAATTTATTTTTCATACCAACAGGATGAAAATGGAATTAGAAAAATTGCATACGTACCTATTGAATTTTTTTAATACTAAGTAGAAGTTATTAACTTGCTCTCTTGCGCGAGCGATGCATACCAACGATGATTCAAAATCATGTGTATTGCCCACAAAATGAACAGAGCTACTCCCAGAATCTCATGTACAATGCCGGCAGGAAACAAATACGCTCCTCCCATCAAAATGATTGAAACTAGAGTCATAAGAATATCTAATGGCAGACGAAATGTATTCCAATTCTTCTGGGACATATTTTTACTCCTGTTGCTCCTCATCATCATTTAATGCTGCTGAATCAAAAGGCAATTCCTCTCGTATATTTTGCGGAAGCACACCGGCTTTTTCCATAAGTTTAGCGGCCCTAGTACGGCAGAGTCCGCATTTTGTGCGCTCGTAGAAAACTGTAAGTGGTTCTATGCAATCTGGCGTTACATTCTCTTCATAGGTTTTTGTGACATCAATAACATCGTGGTGTGCATCTTCAAAATTTTTTATGGATTTTAGTTTTCGGACAATTTTCGCACCGTCACCTTCGCGATAATTTTTTCTAAGCAGGGCAAGATAAAAAGGTGAATATTCGTCTGATATAAGAGCTCTTTCTGCAAGTCTGCGGATTTCTGTAGAGGCAAAAAAAGAAAGCACATCAACCAAGTAGTTGTTGAAATAAGAATTTTTGTTTTTTGAAAATAGGGGAATCAAATCATCAGCATTATAAGGATATGGAACTGAAGAAAACAATCGGAGATATTTTGTTAATTCCTTCTGAGTTTTTACCTTTGTCATTTCATCAGCAAAATATTTTGCTTCGTCGATTGTAAGATTTTTAGCATATCTCCGGGGAACAATACCACGCTCGAAATAAAAATATTTTTTTACACATTCAAAATTGTTTTCTGGTTCATTCTTTTTCTGTTCTGCTTTTCGTTCTTCAAATTCTTTCTTACATTTTTCAATTCTGTCTAAATACGTGCGGATGCCATCATCAGATTTTGAAAGTTCAACAAGTTTTGATTGCACATCTTCAGATTTCATTTTTGGAACACAGATCATATAATAATCATCTTCGTACCAGTCATCGTGAGAATTGAACGACCTGCCAAATTTCCTTGCCACACGAACCATACCGTCAAATCCATCAAGTTTTATGATTGCCGATGATGGAAAAGCATCATATAAAGTTTGTTCATCACATTCGTCAAAACGCTTCCGAAGAATCTCCCCAAACATAGGTTCAAACTCATGAGCGATTTTTACTGCAGTATGGCAAAAATGGATGAAATCCCAATCATCCGAAATCTCATCTTTTTCAAGATGTTGCTTCAAGGTTTCAAATACAAGTGCCCTCTGTTCCTCCGAAAGTTCGCGGACAAACTGCATTGCGTATTCGCTCCTGTCGCCTTCGCATTGCGGGTCATAGCCGTAATTTTTCAGACAAAGCAGGATTATTTCGCGTGTAAAATCAATGTTCTTATGTTCACGAAAAATCAGAAATGCTCGGCCAGAGCCGAGTTGTGCATTCTTCCAAAATTGCGCATGTATTTGCCTTGATGTTCCCATTATTTCAAAAGTTCCTCAACATATTTCTTTATATCACTTTCTTTGCCGCGAGTAAAGTCTTTTCCACCCTTGAATGATACATCCTTGGCATATTTTGCCAAATCTGTGCCGCTTCGTCCAAGTCCGCTTCCACCACTAGTGCAGAAGGTAACAAGTTTCTTTCCGTCCCATTTCTGGCTTTCAACAAAGGTAGAACGCCTTGCCGTTTTCAAAAAGAAATATTATGACCTGGCCTATGCCTTCCGCGACAGACTTGCTCAGATGCTTGGCACTACGCAGGAGGCGGCCTACAAAATCCAGCTGGATGTTTTATTTTATGCTTCATCAAATGCAGTC
>JAEEGJ010030634.1_pt1 | contig 10494 bp, 8 predicted proteins | sample 8958761 | NCBI WGS metagenome assembly JAEEGJ01 (sample SAMN16246546, study PRJNA631951) | gut metagenome | biome: gut microbiome; feature: rumen; material: RS-attached | host: Bos | place: Iran: Karaj | collected 2018-10
CAAGATTCATCTCCAAATCTGGGTGAATGAGCACGGTTAATTCGTATTCTCGCATGAACACTCCTTTGGTTAAAGCAGAAGCATGTTATTCTCTCTGTTAGAGTCATCTTCTGCTGAGCTAATATTGCGATTATTTTATCACAAATTAACAGATTACGCAACAGATTAATTAATAATAAACCGGTCCGTCGTCCGGAAACGGATCGTCGGCGCCAAAATCGTCGCCATCATCGAAATCATTAAAGCCGTCGCCATCATCATCGCGCGCGCCATACGGGTTATAGCCAAGGTCCTGTAAGAACCGCGATGGGAAGTTATAATTGCGTCCGCCAAACATGAAACGCGAGTTCGCGTAACTGAGGAATAGGTCCTGCATCGCACGCGTCATACCGACATAGGCAAGGCGTCGCTCTTCTTCAACATCCTCCGCCGATTCATCCATCGAGCGCACGTGTGGCAATAAACCTTCCTCGAGGCCGACAAGGAACACCACCGGAAACTCCAGACCTTTCGCAGCATGCAAGGTCATCAGCGTCACCGCGTCTTTCCCTGCCTCTTCGTCCGACGACGACATCAGCGCCGCGTCCGCCAAAAACTCGTCGAGCGTCTCGTAAGTCCCCGCCTCGCCAATGAGCGCGGTCACGTTTTCGTTGCGCTCCTCAGCTTTGAGTTTGTCGCCATCGTTCAAATACCCACGGTAATCAATCTTGCGCACCAATTCCTCGACAATCTCCGCCGGATTCACGCCATCAGCGTTCTTTTCGCGTAAATCGTTCAGAACCTTGGCGAATTTCTCGTAAGCCGCCGCCGTTTTTGGCGTCAAACCCGCCATATCGCCAGCGAGAATCTTCTGTACCGACTTTTCGCCAATCCCACGCGTTGGCACGTTAATGACACGCGTGAGCGAAACGATATCTCGCGGGTTCACGATTAAATGCAAATACGCCACAATGTCCTTAATTTCCTTGCGATCGTAGAAGCGTACCCCACCGACCAACTTATACGGCAACCGATAGTCCATGAAGGCTTTTTCAAATACTTGCGACTGCGCATTCGTCCGATAAAGCACCGCAAAATCAGACAGCGGGCGATTCATTTTGCGAATCGTCGACGCCACAAAACGCGCCTCATCCTGCTCGTCGCGCGCTTGATGAATCGTCACCGGATCTCCCTTCCCTGACTCCGTGAACAAAACCTTATCACTACGTTGGACATTCTTCGTAATTACCTTTTGAGCGGCATCCAAAATATTTTGCGTCGACCGATAGTTCTGCTCCAGCTTAATTACCTTCGCACCTGGGAAATCCCGCTCAAAGTTGAGAATATTCGTAAAGTCCGCACCGCGCCACGAATAGATCGACTGCCAGTCATCGCCGACGCAGCAGATATTGCGTTCATCATTCACCAGCAATTTGACAATCTGGTACTGAATATGGTTCGTATCCTGATACTCATCAATCAATATATGCTTAAAACGCTGGCTCCACTTCTCGCGAATATCCTTGCGTGTTAAAAATAGTTGCGCAACGTAAAGTAACAAATCATCAAAATCAACCGCATCCGCTTCCTTGCGCATCTCTTCGTAACGCTCGTAAATCGCCGCAATATCGCGTTGGTTCGGATAATAGGCATCCGCCATCATTTCATCTGGCGTTTTACCCTCATTTTTCGCCTTCGAGATTGCCGCTTCTGCCGCTTTTGGCTTCACGCGCTTATCGTTAATGTCGAGCGCCTTCATTGCTCTCTTAATGAGCGCGAGGCGGTCATCCGTATCATAAATCACGTAATTCTTGCTCAGGCCCACATTCTCGGCCTCAATGCGCAAAATTTTCACGCAAATCGAGTGGAAGGTCCCCATCCATGGCATGAAGCTATACGAGTTCTCATGGTCGAGCAAATGCGCCAAGCGCTCCCGCATCTCGCGTGCTGCCTTGTTTGTAAAAGTCAGCGCCAAAATCTGGCTCGGTAGCACACCGTTTGCAATCAAATTCGCGATGCGATGCGTCAAAGTCTTCGTCTTACCAGAACCCGCGCCCGCCAAAATTAGCACCGGCCCAGACAAAGTCTCGACCGCCTCTTTTTGCGCCGGATTTAGCCCTGCCAAAATTTTAGTCATACATCTATTTTACCATCAAAAAGAGGCGCCCGCGGCGCCTCTCCTGACCATTATTTCTTTACGACGGCCATGTCACCGTTTACACTAAGGCACTCTTCGCCTTCGTATGCTTCTTTCAATTCTGCAGTATTAAAGCTATCACACCATGGCCCTTGTTGCAAAGCCGTAAAGAACTTCCAATCTCCATCTCCGACCTTGCGATAGAACAGCGCCACCGCATCATCCTCACTAGCAGTAATGAGTTCATAAGTGCCCGCCTTATTTTTGGTTATTCCTTTCGTCTTTGCGCCAAGATAACCAATCGCTTTACCCTCTTTTTTCTTGTAGGCATCCGCTAGCGCTAAAGTCAGACTCTTATCGTCTTCGGAATACCAATTCTTATCCGCACATTCAAATGCAAAGCCTATTCCAGTACCGTAATAGCAGACAATACTATTGCCCTCATAAAAGGCGTAATGCTCATTACCCCAAGCAAAATAGCCTTTCGGTTCACTAGTTTTCTTAAGACCGTATTTGCTTAAAATCGGCAACACCGCAGCATCAATGACGGAGCGGCTTTTTGCACTTAATTCTTCGTGCGAACCATTAATATCAGTCAGCTCAGAGTCAATACCGTAAGAGCGATCCGTGCGCATAATTACGCCATCGGCAATCGATATTTCTACGCCACTATCAAAACTCTTTACTGCCGTATACCCATCATATGTAGCCGGCACGGCTCCATACACGTCCTTAACCAACTCGCGAATTTTAGCATCATTATCAACGACAACAGTATCGGTATTATCCGAAGCGGCTTCCCTCTTCGCCTCGCCGCCATTATTGTTCGTTAACAAAATCACAACCCAAACACCTAGGCCTACCGCAATCAAAGCGAACACAATCGCCAATATAACGGCACCCTTGCCGCCCTTCTTTGCTGGCTGAGTAGTGCCAACTACCGCAAAATCTTCCATTATTACCTCCTAATTACTTATGCTAATTTTAGCACAAAAAACGCCCCCTAAAGGGCGTTTTAAAAACTACAGACTTTGTAGATATTCAGCGAGCTTTTCGAGCTTCACCTTCTCTTCCGAATCGCGCAAGCGGACCGAAACTTCACCCGCTTCTGCATCCTTCGGACCGACAATCAAAACGCAAGGAATCTTCATCTTGGTTGCCTCACGGATTTTCTTGCCGAGACTCTCATTGCGGTCGTCAACCGTATAGCGAATCGCGCGGTGTTCAAGCGGCTCGTTAAGTTCGGTCTTATCAAGAATCGCCTTAATCTTTTCAGCGTAATCCGCGACCGAATCGTTAATCGTAAGCACGCGTACCTGTTCTGGCGCCATCCAGAATGGGAACCAACCCGCCGTATGCTCGATGAGCACACTCATAAAGCGTTCAATCGAACCGACCAAAGCGCAGTGAATCATTACCGGCGTCTTCTTGCTGCCATCTTCGGCGGTATATTCGAGACCAAAGCGGGTCGGCGTTGCGTAATCGAGCTGCACCGTCGCCACCTGCCACTCGCGACCCAAGGCATCCGTTGCCATGAAGTCCATCTTCGGACCATACATTGCGGCTTCGCCAATACCAATGAAATATTCAATCTTGTGCTTATCGGCCATCGCCTGAATTGCACTCTGCGCCTTCTCCCACATCTCTGGCGTACCAGTATAACCATCACCGTCATCGCGGAAGCTAAGGCGGAGTTTGAGGTTCATATCAATGCGATTATAAAGATCCTGTGCCGCAGCAATCAATTCGCCAAAAATCTGGCCAATCTGATCTTCAGTACAGAACACGTGCGAATCATCCTGCGTAATCGAACGGACACGGCTAAGACCGCCGAGCTCGCCCTTACGCTCGTCGCGATAAACCATCGTCGTCTCGAGGTACTTAATCGGGAGTTCCTTGTATGAACGTGGCTGTGAAGCAAAAATCTGAGAATGATGCGGGCAGTTCACCGGCTTCAAGGCCAAGTGGTCACCAGATTCCTGGCTCACAAACTGAAGCATCTCTGGGAACTTCTCATAATGACCGGAAGTCTTGTATAGGTCCACGAGCGCAATATGCGGAATGCAAACCTTCTGGTAACCGGCCTTCAAGCGATAGCTCTGCGAGAAATCATTCAAAATATCGCGCAGAATCGTACCGCGTGGCGTAAACATCGGAAGACCAGATCCTACGAGATCTGAGAAACAGAACAAATCAAGCTCGCGACCGAGTTTGCGATGGTCACGCGCCTTTGCTTCCTCTTGCTTTGCGACATATTCGTCGAGTTCTTCCTGCGTCTCAAATGCGAGACCATAGATACGAGTGAGCATTTCGCGCTTCTCATCGCCGCGCCAGTATGCACCAGCAACCTTATCGAGCTTAAATGCACCAACCTTACCCGTGTCCTCTACGTGAGGACCCTTGCACAAATCTTCAAATTCGCCAAGCGTATAGAACGAAATCGTCTCATCTTCCGGCAAATCATTAATGAGCTCGGCCTTGAACTTCTGACCATTCTCTTCTGCCCACTTCAACGCCTCGGCACGTGATTTCTCGCTGTAAACCATCGGCAATTTCTGCGCAATAATTTTGCGCATCTCTTTTTCAATCTTCTTCAAATCCTCGTCGGAGACCTTCACACCACCGAAGTCGATATCGTAGTAAAAGCCATTATCAATTGCAGGGCCAACACCGAACTGGATTGTTGTTGTGTCAGCATAAATCCTCTTTACCGCTGCAGCCATAATGTGGCTAAGCGTATGACGTTGCTTCATAACTAGTGATTCTTCTGACATCGCTGCCCTTTCTTGATTAATTAATACCCATATATTTTACCACATTTTCCCCTAGCAGCGATAACGTTTTTACCTTCGCGCCTATTGACTTTTTAACGCGTTTGTGCTATAATAATCGAATAGGCGAGTTCTGCCCCATTATTTTTAATGTCGGCAGCACTTGTACTTTTAAAGAAAGGTGGTACTTATGAATGAGATACCGCAACATAGACAAAATTTCTGCAGCAGCAACATGTATCAAAGACAACATGGGAAACACCGTAGAAATCCTTACCCCCAAGAACCTCAATGCAGCCAAAGCGGCTTTTATTGAGGCAGCCAAAGAACCCTTCGCTGAACAGTTCAAAAAGGAATCCGAAGGGGATATCGGTAACCCTAGCTTCCCGCTCGAGCTCAACCCTCAGTTCATCTACAACGAAGAACTTCTTCGCAAGGTGGCAGATGGTGGCGAAAAGATAGCGGAAGCGCTCGCAATAATCCAGGAGTACGTCATACCGGAAAACCGCAGGGACGAAGCCGTCCTCGAACTTATCGAGAAGCGCGCCCGCAAAGCAATGAAAATTGCATTGGCAGCAAAATCGATTCTCGCCAAAGACGACGAGGCGACAAATAGTGCCCTATCGAGCGTATTTAATTCCCCGTCAAAGGAGCTTTGCGAGAAGGCAATTGATCTCTATTTTGAGAACAAAAAGTTGACGCCCGAAGACAAAGCTAAACTCAGCGTCATCAACACGGAAATCAGAAACAAGCTGTCGAATATCACCGAAATCGGTGCTGAGAAGCTTAGTTGGTTTTTCTACAGAGCGATGCTCTACTTTGACGTTCCCCCTTGGAAAGTGAAGATATCGGACAACTGTGCAGCTATCGACGTCCGCGATATTAACGAAAGCGGAGAACCGATGATAGTCATACCGAAAGACCGTGTCGTTAACGGAACCAAAGCCGCAGAGCTCATTTGCCACGAAATCTTCTGTCATTGGCGCGGCAGCGCTAACGGACAAAGGTTCTTCAAGGAAATTCTGCGCGGAACACCTCTGGAGCCTCTCGCGGACATCCTCGCTAAATCCCCCGATGAGACGCTCTACGAGGGTAAAGCAAAAATGAGTGACGTCTGGGTAAACGGCGGATCCAGCCTCCCCGACCCTCTGACGATAGCCGTTATCGATTTTGCAAGCCACGGATTGTCGTTCGCAGATGTTGCATATCAGGTTTATAAGATCCGTCGTCAGGCAGGAGCTAGTGAAGATGCAGCATTGAAAACAGCTTGGGCAAAGACCTACCGTATTCTCAGGGGCATTACAGATGCCGCAAAGAACAAAGGCTGCTATGCGTTCACGAAGGACGCTGCTTATTTCCTCGGGTACAAGGTAGCACGGGATCATGCAGACGACGAATTGTACAGGCTCTACGCTTCCATGGAGGAAGAAGAAATTCCTGTTTTCGCCAGCCTCTTCCCTGAATTTGCAGCAAGCGCTCGCAGTATTCCCTTCAAAACTCTCATCGACAATGCAATCGATATTGTATTAGAAGGCTAACAAGGCTAGTACTACCACTTTTAAAAAGCTCAGCCGGGTTTTCCGACTGAGCTTTTTTGTGCTATAATCACTCTGTTGGGTCGCTAGCTCAGTTGGCTAGAGCGCCTCGTTTACACCGAGGAGGTCGGGGGTTCGAGCCCCTCGCGACCCACCAAGCATTAAATAATATCCCACAGGGATATTTTTTAATGCTTCTTTGGTCCACGAGCGAGGGGCGAGAACCCGAAGGGTTCGTGCGAGCAAGGAGCCGAGTGAAAATGCGAACTCGTTCGCCGTTTTCCGAGGCGACGCAGCGAATCAAGGCTCCAAAGGAGCCGCTGCCCCTCGCGACCCACCACATCAAGCCCGCGAGGGCTATTTTTGTTGGTTGTCGCACGGGCTCAACTTACGGCAAAAGCTCTTTCTTATCGCCATCAATTATATATACGGACGACTGGTTGAGTAGTAGTACCACATTCCCATCAGCTTCGATACGATTCTTATAAAGCTCCGTGGTAGCTTCGTGCTTCTCAACATCGCAGTGCGGGATCATATACTCGTCAATTAATCCGAGCCCATCAAGCTCTGCCTCAACGCCATAAAGCCCCGGAACCGCTTCTGGGACCAAATAATCGTGGCCGTAGTAACGTAGATTCTTCGTCGTAACCATCGAACCGGCACTGTAACCACCATAGACAAATTTGTCATTCGCTACGCCATCTTTAATAATCTCATCCATGCCACTGAGTTTCATTGCCGTCCTAAGCAAGAATACATTGCCGCCAACCGAAAAGATGACATCAGGGCTATAGCTATCTACGTATGCTTTAAGCTCATCTGGCCTACCAAAATATTCTCTAAGATCAAGTTCCGCCACTTCAAACCCGGCGTCGACCAGGCAACGACTCTTTCGATATAAATAATCTGCACGCTTCTCGGGATCATAATAATCATGCGCATTTCCAATAAACAAAACCTTGCGGCTCTCGCCCGCCATCTTTAGGAGCACGTCTGCATGATTGCCTAATTCTTCGCTTGCTAGATATAGCCTCATTTCACTACTCTCACTTTCTTAAAATTCTTACCATCGAGACCGATATTTACATCTTCAAAAACGTAATTCGCATCCGCCAATTGCTTCGGCGAAAGCACCAACATCTTGTAGCTATCTCCATCCTTTTTCAGAGCGCCAACGCCAACCCAGAATTTCACAATCGACGACTTGGTCGTTCCGAGCGAAATCGTCGAGCCCGACGGCAACGGCTGCGTAAAGACCAAAATCTTGTCCTCGCGGCCCTTATGATAACCGGTACCACCTTTGATCGCGAGATAAGCACTTTCCAATTGGGCGAGCTTTTCCCGCCAGAGCGGATCGTCCGCCTGCCCTTCGGCCAATCGTACGTTTAGCTCTATTGTTGCAATATCTTTTTCATCTACATGGGTCGGCATCTGCGTCTTCGCCAAGCTCTCGGCAAGCTTCGCCTCAAACTCATCGCGCGAAGCGAACACGCTACTTACCGGCGTAATCGTCATCTTCAGATTCGCAGGCTGATATGCCTTTAAATAATCCATCGCCGCCTGGTAAGAACGAATATAGGCCCCTATCTCCTCCGGCGCATAGTGGTCCATTATTTCGACAATATAATCATCGACAAAGAAATCAAACCAAACCCCCGGCTCATAAATCTCGCAAACCGGCTGCACTTACTTTGTGTAATACATCAGAGAAAATAGCGCAGCAAAATCTGCCTCCGGCGCCTCGTCGAGTCGCCAAAGCTTATACGCGCCGTGCAAGAAAGTTAGATTAATCGGCTGGTTGCGGCTCACGCAAAAATGCACGACATCTTTCACGTGCTGAATAAGTGCCTCGTTTGCGGAATACTTGCGAAACTTCTTCGATAAAAGTAACTGAACAATCTGCGCTTCAATATCCTCAGATTTCTGAATTCCTAGCGGCTCTTTCAGCTTCTGAAGCTCGTTCTTTATGTATTGTTCTGCGTTCATAATCAAAATCCTGGAGATGCGAGATGGGCATTACGCCACCGTAAATAGCCTTGCGAGCTATCGCCTATTCTCGGCCATCGCATCTCTATTGTTATATCAAATTTTGGCGTACAACTTTTTGTACTTATCGAGATTATCCTTATCATAAACCGCCGCACGGCTCATGCGAACATAGAGCGCGACGATAAGGAGCGCCTTCTTATACTCCGGCTCATACTCACCAAAGAAGTTCATATAATAATCCATACCAAGCTCCGCAAAAATATCCGTATCAGACAAAATCGCAAAATAAAAATCGTAAAGCCTATCCCCCACTACCGGCATCGGATCAATCACGCGAATCTTGCCATTAGACAACAAGAAATTATGCGTGCCAAAATCGCCATGCATCAAATACTGCTTCGGATGAGCAAAACCAATCTTTTCGACCGCTGCAAGCACCTTTTCCTGCGAAACGTCCGTAATCGTTCGATAGGCGTAATCAATCTCGTCGAGCAAAAACTCACGCCAACTCGCCTTCTCGTCATTCAAGAATCCATACTTATCATGCGGATACTCTGGGTATGACTCAACGATTGCTGCAATCTGGTTCACGGCCTCCTTCGGATCAATAAGCGAGCCGTCAAAATGCTCGCCCTCGATAAACTCAAAACATTCGTAGCCCAAGCTCTCATTCGAACACAAAAGTTTTTGGAATACACCCTCCGGCACGCGCGACAAAAACTCCTTCTGCGTCCGCACCGTCATAGCATCTGCCATTTTGACGAGATATTTTCCGCCAAGACTAAACACCGTCGCATCAGTCGCCCCATCAGAATAGAACGTCGGGACCAAATCGCGCACATGGCAACCAAGTTGTCGCTCAATATCGCGAATTACAACCATTTGCTCGGCATTAAACTGGCTCATTAGCCTGTCGATCAAATCCGCCACCGAATCAGCACGATGTTCCTCGTCAAATTCTTCCACAAAGAACGACGCGGCGCTGCTCATCACATAGCCGTCAAATTCCTTCAACATCACGATATCATTATTACCATCGCCGACCGCGACCGCATGCTCGTTCTCATGCATCGCCGCCAAGCGCTCGAGCGCGCGCTCTTTGCCGGCGTTACCGGCTGCGACATCAAGCAAGCAGACAAAGTCTCCATCCGGCTCAAAATTAATGAGCGCCAACGCCGCATGATGCCCAGTATAGAACTTCAGGTCAGGATATCTCTCGGAGAGTTCCTTCTCCATCCTCTCCATCAGCTCGTCATCGTCGAACCAAATGCGCACCTTCGTCTGCGCACCCGACAGCTCGTCATATTCCTCGCAGTTCTTATAAAAAGTGTAGCCAACATGGTGCCCCGACGACCTGCTATCAACATACTCGACAACTTCTTTTGCAACTTCTTCCGGTAATGTGCACTCAAAAAGTACCTTCCTATCCTTGTCTAGACAAGCCGCACCGTTATCCACTACAACATAGTCAATGTAATCCCAAAAATCCGGAAAATCTTCTGTCAAACTCGGAACACTACGACCAGTCGAAATCACAAAAAGATTTCCAGCCTCACGAAAACGCTTCACAGCCTCCAGATTACGCTCAAAATCACCCGGGATTTCCTCCCGGCTCAAAGTGCCATCAAAATCACAGAACAAAATCATGCATCTATTATACTATGGTATAATGATACCTAGCCATGGGGTGTTAGCTCAGTTGGTAGAGCGATTGGTTCGCAATCAATAGGTCAGGAGTTCGAATCTCCTACACTCCACCATTTAATGAAAAGATGACCGTAGGGTCATATTTTTATTGTCGGCTTACAGAGATCGAGCTCTTAGCACTAGGATATCTCTCTTCGCCCTCGCCGCGCGGTCGCAAGTCGACAGAATAATATATTTGTCGTCGCCAAGCCCCAAACTAGAACCGTCTAACCGGCTATATATTTCGTCTTCGACCGACAGCACCCGATACTCAATCGCCAGCAGCTCATATCCCCCACCCCGCACGAACAATCGCCCAGATTGATGCGTGGCAAAAAACTCGTCATCGGCATATTTCGCTACGTCCGAAAACATCAAATCTCCGTTCATTCGGTGA
>JAEEGJ010030635.1_pt1 | contig 10492 bp, 7 predicted proteins | sample 8958761 | NCBI WGS metagenome assembly JAEEGJ01 (sample SAMN16246546, study PRJNA631951) | gut metagenome | biome: gut microbiome; feature: rumen; material: RS-attached | host: Bos | place: Iran: Karaj | collected 2018-10
CAAATGTCCGTAGGACATACATATCGGTAGAAAGAGCAGATCACCAGGCTAGAACAACCCCGATAGGGTTGCATAACAAACGTTGTCCGCGAATGCGTCATATGCAACGCCTACGGCGTAGAAACCAATGATTGACGGCAATATCTACCGATATTTATCCCCTCTGGGGATATTTTTGTTAAAATTTTAAATCTAATTTTCTATCAATTTCCGCCCGCCAGGGCGTTCAATTAAAAACCTCGCGCAGATTACACAGAAAACACTGATTTGCACAGGCATTCTCCAATCAAGCGAATCTAAATTTATCCGGACATAGCGCGCTGAAGGGGCAAAACAACATAGCCCAAGGCAAGCGCAGCGGCGCCTTGGGTAACGTAGCCGATTAACGTTGGCGCCCTGCAGGGGCAATTCATAAAAACGCAATTTTGTATGAGTTGCGCTTTCAGCGCGCTATGGTGTGCGGGGGTCGCATCACCCAACGTGCCGTTTGCTGCGCTCACTCTGCGTTGGGCTATTGATGGGTTGGGCTTTCAGCCCGTTTTTTGGGGTACTAATTTGCACTTTTCTCGCATCCTACAGCTGGAGTTTGTTTGCGAATACTGGCGTATGGCCTACTGTATGTCATTATTCGCTCATGATATACCGTTTTTTGTGGCCGTTTGCCGATACTTATTGACGGTGTAATCTGCTGATATCATTGTAGATGTAAAAAACATGAAAAAAAACGAGCCAATCTGTTGCACAAAACGTAATTTGCCCTACATTTGCAACCGCAATCGCGAGAATAGCTCAGTTGGTAGAGCACGACCTTGCCAAGGTCGGGGTCGCGGGTTCGAGTCCCGTTTCTCGCTCTTTTTTTTTGTTCTACTATAAGGTTGCCCAGATGGCGGAATTGGTAGACGCGCCGGACTTAAAATCCTGTGTCCAGTAATGGACGTGCCGGTTCGAGACCGGCTCCGGGTACACGTTTAAATCCTTTGTAAATGGGCATTTGCAAAGGATTTTTTGTTTCCGCCTTGCTCAAAATCCCATTCAGTCTAGTTTTTTATAAGTTTTGGTTTGAAAAACAAACCCCTGAAAATGTCCGTAGGACATCCATATCGGTAGAAAGAATTCCACATTCCGGGACAACCCCGTCAGGGGTTGCATATCAATCGTTACACGCTCAAAATTATGCAGCCCTACGGCGTAGAAACCGATGGTTGGCAACCGTTTCTACCGATATTTATCCCCGACGGGGAATTTGTTGTTGCGCGCATCTGAAAAACTCATTTTTCCCGGCGCTCTTCCGCGCAAGCGAAACTCGCTCACCACAAAAATCATCTCCATCGCGGTTGATAAAAAAACAACGCCAGCGACACCGCCTTTGAGCTCATTTTGTCATTTTTCCATTAGTTTAGTGCCAAAAAAAACAGCAATGAAGATTATCCACACCGCCGACTGGCACTTGGGGCAGGAGTTTTTCCAGTACGACCGCCGCGCCGAGCACGAGCATTTTTTTGAATGCCTGCGCCAGATTGTGACCGACGAACGCCCCGACGCGCTGGTGGTTAGCGGCGACGTTTATAACACCGCCACGCCGTCGAACGCCACAATGAAGCAGTTCACCGACAATATGGTGAGGCTGCACAACACACTGCCCGAGATGATGATTGTGGTCACGGCCGGAAACCACGACAGCTGCACACGGCTCGAATCGACAAGCGAGGTGTGGCGGCTGGCAAATGTGCACGTTGTGGGCGGCGTCCAGCGCGATGCCGAGACGGGCCTTTTCATCGCCGAAAGGCACATTATTGAAGTGCCGGGCAAGGGCTACATTTTGGCCGTGCCGTTTATTCAGAACAATAACCTGCCGATTTTCAGCCAATTGCAAGAGGAGGTGGCTAAACGCAACACCAGCGGTCTGCCAGTGGTGATGACGGCGCACCTCACCATTGTCGGCTCCGACCTCACTGGCCACGATGTGCGGCTGATTGGAGGCATCGAAAGCGAACCGATTGAAGCGTTTGGCGCTGATTATGACTATCTTGCGCTTGGCCATATCCACTGCCCGCAGACGCTTAAAGGCAGCCGGGCGCGTTACAGCGGCAGCCCCATTCAAATCAATTTCGATGAGAATTATCCGCACTCAGTGAGCGTTGTTGAGATTGCGCGGCACGGCGAAAAGCCTGTAATTAAGGAAGTTAAGATTGATTCGATGATGCGCTTTTACACCGTGCCCAAAGAGCCGAAACCTTTTGACGAGGCCATTGCCGAACTGCGCGGTTTCAATCCTTCGCAGCCCGGATTCGTGCGGCTTAACCTGCTCGTAAAAGACTATGCGCCGACGTATGCCGAGACCGAGGCGCTGAAAACCATTGCCGAAAAACCTAATCTGCGGTTCTGCGGCATCCGCCTTGAGCGGCAAAAAACTGAGGCACAAACAGCGCGGCAGCAGTTTAATGTTCAGGAAATGAAGAATTTGAACCCGATAGAATTGGCGAAAACCTACTACAGCGAGATTTACGGACAAGAGATGGACGCGACGCTCGCCAACCTTCTTTCGGGAATTGTGGAATCGGTGAAAACCGGCAGTAAAACGGAGGAGCAATGAAATTTAAAAAACTGACTATAAAGAATATAGCCTCGATTGAGGATGCCGTAATCGATTTTTGCGACCCGATGCTCGACCGCGAATCGCTGTTCCTGATTTACGGCGAGACGGGCGCCGGAAAAACCACAATTCTTGATGCCATCTGCCTGGCGCTATACAAAACAACGCCGCGACTGAAAAACGCATCGAACAAGGAAAAGTACTGGGACAACAATTTCACTGGTTCAAAAAAAACAGAACAATCGGAAGTTAACCTTGCCAGCATAAACCAATACTTGAGGAAAGGCTGCCTAAAAGGCTATGTGGAACTGATTTTTGAAGGTAATGATGTCGCAGAATATTGCGCCACCGTTGAGTTGCGCGTTTCGGAGCGCACAGGCAGCATTCAGGCGCCCGTGTGGCGGCTGACGTGCGGAAACACCGAGTTCCGGCTGGAGAAAGACATTGATAATGAGGTGCTGAGAGTTGTCGGGCTAAACTTCGACCAGTTCTGCCGCACAACGATTCTGGCGCAGGGCGAGTTCACCAAATTCCTGAAAAGCAACGAGAGCGAAAAATCCGACATTCTGGAAAAAATCACGGGAACGGACATTTACTCGACCATCGGTGTGGAAATTTTCAACCGCGAGAGGGCAAAAGCCGACGAGTTGAAAGCGGCCGAAAACCTGCTGAACAGCATTTCGCCACTCTCGCAAACCGACATTGAGAACCTGACCGCCGAGCGCAAACAACTCGAAAAAGATTATGCTGAGCTGACAACGCAAAAAACATCTTGCACCAACCAAAAAAACTGGCTTTTGCGAAAAGACGAGTGTGAAAAAAACATCGCCACAGCGCGACAGGATTTTGAGCGGAACAAAAACTTGAAGGAAAGTCCTGATTTTGTTGAAAAACTGAATCTTATATCGGCATACAACAACACAGCCGGAGTACGCCAATCGGTGTCGAGACTAGCGGAAATCAAAGCAAAGCGGAACGATTTGAACGCTGAAGAATCACGTTACAGAAACGGTTTTGCTGTTATGACAAACGGCGAGCTTTTCCGCGACAGAGAAATTGCACAACAAGAAAAACAGTTGGGCGATGTTGCCAAGTTTTTGGCAGCCCACGCCGACAGCGCCACAATGTACAGCGACAGTCAGACGATTGTGGCCGGCCTGCGGCAAAGCTTGACGGAACGCAACGAGGCCGCCACCAACATCGGCAAAGCTGAAACAAAGGAGCGCGACGAGCTGCCGAAAATAACTGACGAACTTAACTCGCTGAACGCGTCGCTAAAAACTCAAAACGTTGAAAAAGAGCGCGTTCAAGGCGAACTAGCAAAACGCCAAAAACAACTTGCCGAGGCAAATGTGCAGAACCTGCAAGCTGAATACGAGAAGAATATCAACCTCAAAGGGCAGTTGAACACCGCGCAAACGGAGCTGACGAATGCTGAAAAAAGTCTGCAACAGGTTTCGGCGACGGGCGCCAATCTTGAAAAAAACATTGCCGCAAACAAAGACGAAGCCGCAAAATTAGAGGCGGCAGCCACCGAGGCTCAAAAGGCGAAAGACGAGGCAGAGAAACTGTTTGAAGCCGCAAAGGCGAGTGTGGGCGACTATGCTAGAACGCTGCGTATGGGGCTTCGCGCCGGCGACAAGTGCCCGGTGTGCGGTCAACGGGTTGAATCGGTTGCCGAAGACGCTGATTTTGAAGCAGCCCTGAAACCGCTGGCCGACAACTTCCAAAACAAAAAAGAGCTTGCCGACAAAACCGATACAAAGCTAAAAGAACTTCAGGCCACCATCAAGGCGCAAACCGTGCAGTTGGCAGAAACACAGACAGATATAGCCGCAAAAAAAGAAGACCTCGCAAAAGCCGCAAGCCATCTGGAACTTGCGTGCAATGCTTTGAATATCAGTGTTGACGCCCAATTGAAAGAAAAACTTGCGCAGTTGACAGAAAAATGCGAACAGACCGTAAACGACCTTTCGGAAAAGATAAAATCGGCAAACGCGGTTCAGGCAGAAATCAACAATTTACTTAAAGAAAAAGAAAAAATAACAACTGCTATTGACGATATAAACAGCAAAATAAACAAACAAAACGAAGCATTGAACAAATGCAAGTCGGAAATTGCCAATCTGCGGAACAACGCCGCGGCAAACCAAAAGAAAGCCGAGGACATCTTGCTGAATGTCGGTCAGAAAATTGTTTATCGCGACTGGCAGGCCGACCTGAACGCCACTATCACAAAACTTGAGGACGAGGCAAAGGATTATCTTGCCAAATCGCAGTTGCAGACCGAACTGACTGCCGACATTGAGCGCCGCAAAGTGGCGCGGAACAACTCGCAGCATCTGCGGCAGCAGATTGAGAAACTTTACCCCGACTGGCAGGCGGGCAACGCTCCGAAAAAAGTGGAAGACATCGATAACACTTGGGTTAAATACTATAACCACGTGTCGAATCTGCAAAACGAACTGAAACACAACACCGAAGATGAACAAACGGAAGAGTTGAAAATTGCCAACTTTTTGAAAACCAACACCATAAATCGCCAACAATTAGAGGAGCTTGCAAAGGTGCCGGAGGAAAAAATCGATGCTCTCAAAAAAGAGACCGACGACCTGGAAAAGGCTGTCAGCAAGGCGAAAGGCGCGTTGGAGCAAGCCGAAAAAACACTGGCTCAACACTTGGAGCAAAAGCCGCAAACCGATGAGCCTCTCACCTTGGACGAGGCTAACACATTGGAAACCAGTTTGACAGAAAAAATCGACAGCTGCAACAAGCGCATTGGCGACATCGACGGGCAATTCCGCCAGAATGCCGCAAACATCAAGGCGCGGCAGGCAAAAGAACGCGAGGTGGAGACGCTGCGCATTGAGCACGACCGCTGGAGCTGCCTGAACAAGCTTTTAGGCAGTGCCGACGGCCACCGTTTCCGCTACATTGCGCAAAGCTACATTCTGAAAGAGCTGCTCAGCAAGGCCAACTATTTCCTGAACCAGCTGTCGTCGCGTTATGAGCTTGATTGTCAGAGCAATTCATTTGTTATTCTTGTCCACGATATGTACTTCGGCGGCAATGTGCGCCCCGTGAACCTGGTTTCGGGCGGCGAGAGTTTTGTGGTGTCGCTGGCGCTTGCGCTGGGCCTCTCAACCCTCAACAGCAACGGCTTTACCACCGACATTCTGTTCATCGACGAGGGTTTTGGCACGCTCGACAGCAGCACGCTCGAAGTGGTGATGAACACCTTGGAGCGCCTTCGCGAAAGCGGCAACCGCAAGGTGGGCATTATCAGCCACGTGGAGGCCTTGAGCGAGCGAATTCCGGTGAAACTTCTGGTGGAGCGCAACACCGGCAATGCGGCAAAAGTCAGAATGATAAAAGATTGAAACTCTGCTGATTATTTTCCCATCGCCTCGCCCAAGTCAATCCTGACAAGCTCGTATTCCGACTCTGATTCGTCGCGGTCGGGGTCTTGCGGGGCGATTATCGCATAGAGAATATTGTCCTTTCCGCAACCCGTCAGACGGAGCGTAGGCTCGTCAAGTTGGAATATACGCAGAAGGTTTCCGTTATGGTCTCTGATGAACAATGTGTGCGGCACGTTGCCAGTACCGTAGCCGCTGGTGGGTTGCTCGCCTTTGTCATAATCGTAATCAAGCGTTACCAGATAGTTTTTGGTGAGCTTGCAACTAGAAAAGCCATCGCGCGAAAATTCTATCATCCATCCGTCCGACATTGTATAATCAATATCACCTTTGACTTCCGTCATAAGTTCGAAACTATTGCCAGCTTTCTTGTACAGTGCAACGTAAGGAAAATAAAACGCATTGCAAACCAGCATTTCCAAATCGGCATCGTATTCAATCGACATTTGCAGAAAATTCATTCTGAGCATATCGTCAACATCAAGGTTGATAACATATTGGCCGAACGGAATGGTATCAGTGCCGTTGATGTATCGGAAAGGCGTGTCCTTGTAGTCGGGGTTGCAATGGACCTGCGACTCCTTTGTGATGAACAATTTGGCTTCCTCCCACGTATCTTGCGACGGAGCTAGCGGAATGATAGGTTTCCTTCCCTCAACGGCATCGGTCAGCGAAATCAAAACCTGCCTTGGCGTATTAAAATCGCGAACATAGATGGTGTCGCCGTTGTATCTAATCACAGTCGGGGTGTTAAATTCATTGGGGCCGTTGCCCTTGCGTCCCATAGAGACCACCTCTTTTTTCTGTTCGGGGTCCACAACGTGGATGAAGTTTCCTTCGAAAGCGCTGAAAGGGTCCACTACATCGGCCCATACCACATACCGGCCAGTATAAATGAAATCTCCTGGCATCGATGTGTAGATACTATCGGTTATCAGCTCATAATCAATCGGTTCGCGCTCAAGTTTCGATGAATCGATTTTTGTGTTTTTTTCTGTGCAGCAAGTCAGCAAGACCAGCAAACTAACGGTTATAGATGCAATTTTCATTTTAATAATGGTTTTGATGTTTTACAAATTTATGCTTTTATCGCTGATTTTCAAAATTTTATTTCTCGGGTTGCTGTGCCGCGCTGTTTTTAGTCAACAACAACGTCATTGCATAAAACAATCCGAACATTATGCAGCCCAGCTGGCGGGTGAGCGTGTCCTCATCGAGCATCGACACAAACATAATGGTGCAGAATGTGACCAGCAGGAAATTTGACGATTTCACCATAAACAGCGGCGCGAACATACAAATCAGCACCAGCACAAAACCTATTAGCCCAAGGCTGATGACAAAGGTAAGATATTGATTGTGCGCCATAAAGCGGTTTTCGAGCTCAAGATTCGAGTTGGTTTCCTCGTAGGCCTGGGCAAACGCCTCCTTGGCACTGCCCGGTCCCGAACCGAGCCACAGATGCTTCTTCACAATATGCAGCCCAGTCTTGAAAAACTCAATGCGCATACTAACCGACTTGCCGTTGGCGTCGTTATAGCGCAGATAGTTCTCAATCTCCCAAATAACTTCATATACGCGCCTGTATATCCCTGATTTTTCAATGTTTATGCAACTGGCATATCCTTTCTCAATGCCTGCAATCTCCTCGTCGGTCAGCTGCCACACCCCGCAACTGTCTTTCGGCAACCCTTTTGAAGTCAGATAGCGCATAAGAGTGTTCCTAATGGGCTGTCCCATACGGTCTACACTATCAATGCATATACGGCTGCGCTTGTTCCACTCACTCTTAAGCTCCTTGTTGCAGATGTATCGATAGACATAATAGCCTTTCTCGGTGGTCTCACTTTTCAGATAGTGGGTGTAGGGATTCCCCTGCTGCGTCAGTTTGGGCAGCTCGGTAGCGGTGTCGCGAATCTGGTGCATATCGGTGTAAACGCTCCTGACGTAAAGCGCCGCCACAACGGCAAAACCCACCATCACAGTCAGAAGACCGTAGAACTGCCAGCGCTTGAAACTGTTGCGCTTGGCCAGAATCAGAACACCCACGGCAACAATGGCCGCAACCCAGCTTGTGGCGGCCTGAATGAGGGTGGTGAAATAGAGCAGCCAGGCAATTATCGCGGCAAGCGCAATTTTTTGCCACATTTTCAATTCCTTACGGTTATCGTACCAGGTGTAGATGATGTAGAAAACCGACATCACACACATCACTCCCAAACGGATGTGCGACACAAAAATGGAAATGTCGCGGTAGTTGGCCACCGGTTTTTTCCGTGGCACATAGATGCCCAAATAAACGCAAAGGCTTATCAACGTGCTGATAATCACCGCAATCACAAAAATGTTGAATATGCCATTTATCTGCTTATGCGACAGCCTCAACGACCCGATGACGAACGGGAAAAACAGCAGCGGCAACATATCAACAACTTCAGTCACGGCGTGGCCGGAATTGGGTGTGCGCCAAATCCATAGCAGATGCAGGACAAAAATGCCCATAATCGGCCACAGAAACTTATTCTGTTTCAGATTGTTCCATTTGTAAGCATAGTTGCCGCTGATTATCCAGGCAATGGGAATGCCCACGGTGCCAAAGCTCATCATAAATCGCGACAGCGGCATTCCGATGACCGTCACCGCCAGCACAAAAAGAATGAGCCACTCGGTGTTCCGGATGGTGAAAACGCGCGTGTAAAGCGACTTCCACATAGTGGATTTGGCTTAGTAATAAACTGTGATATAGCCGTTTAGAGGGTCGTAGTTGGTGGTGCCCTCCTCAACGGTAATCACATAGAAATATGTGCCGGGCGATACCAGCGTGCCTTGCGGATTGTAGCCGTCCCACACAATGTTCTCGGTGCCGGAGCGGCTGAACATTTTGTAGCCCCAACGATTGAAGATCTCGAGTTTGAGACGAGAACCTTCGTTGCACGAAATCATAAAATAGTCGTTCTGCCCGTCGCCGTTCGGGGTAAAAACATTAGGGACCTTGTTCGATGCAGAAATGGTCAGTGTGCTGTCTATAGTGCTTACACAGCCGTTTTTGTCCTCTGATGTCAAACTGACGGTGTAAGAGCCTGGTGCGCCATATTTGTGTGTCGGATTATCATCGTTGCTGGTACCGCCATCGCCAAATTTCCAGGTGTTTTTGAGCGATGATGCGGTAGTTGTTATCTTGAACGACACCATTTTTCCTTGTCCGGAGGTGTCGGCGCTGAAGGCAATGGCGGGTAATTTGTTGATCGTTATAGAGATGCTTTCGTTGACAGTGTCGTTTTTGATGGCCGTCAGCTTGACCGTGTAAGTGCCTGCTGCATTGTATTTGTGCGATGGTTTCTTATCGGTGCTGGTTGTGCCGTCACCGAAATTCCACTCAAAAGAGTCGTACCGGTTGGCCAACGCGTATTCAAATGTCTGGTTTGAGCCCACGCAGGGTTTGCCACTGATTGTTATGTCTTGCGCCGATGCCGACAACGTCAGCACCATGGCGGACAGTATTAGGTAAAAACGCTTCATTTTCAAAAATGCTTCAATAATTTACAAACATAATCAATTTTGAAAAAGGCATTGTTATGATAGGTAAATTTTGTTTGGGCAGGAGTTTTCTATTAATGAAAAAAGGTTGGAAATGCATCCAACCTTTAATCATGTAATGATCAATAGTCCGATTATTTCAGTTCGTATGATTTCAAAGTAATATTGTTCATCATAACCGAATCCTTATCAGATGACGGGAACTCATACCTTGTGTTCTTAACCATCCCCACATTTACACTATAAAAATAATAAAACTTATTTGAGAGCGTATTATTGTCATACAAAGTCATACAATAGCAAATGCAATTGAAAGTTCCTGCAGCAACGGTGATAGATGTGTCCCTTTTAACACAAGTCATATCCGTTTCTTCAAGTTCATAATCAGCGTTATCACCAGAAAAAACTGCCATTTTAGCTTTGTACTTTTCACCTTCTTTAGCATCTATCTTGAATAATACAGACTGGTCAACATATTTTCCATCTTTAAAATGAAGCTCAACAATGCTACCATTTTTATCAGTATTCAGTAAGCCAAAACTCTTGTCGGTTGATACTTCTTTTTCGTAACTGAAGCCAGTTTTACCATCAACGGTGAACGATTTTTCAATGGTTTGAGTAACGGTAGTGCTTTCACCATTTTCTCTCTCAGAATTGTAAGTCCACGTGTTTCCTACAGCGAAGGGCATCAACACATTAGCTGGTTTGTCATCTCCCTCATCTTCACAAGAGACAAAAGTAATTGCACATAATGCGACTAATAATAAAATTGACTTTTTCATAATAATTAGATTTAAGAATTAATAACGGACAATTATAGATAAAATAAATGATACTTATTTACAATATTTCTCCAGCATACCCCGCATTTCGTCGGCCACTTTGTGGGCGGCTTCGGCGGCGCGTTCGGCAAAATCCTCGCCGTTGCTGGCGTAGATGATGG
>JAEEGJ010030637.1_pt1 | contig 10491 bp, 7 predicted proteins | sample 8958761 | NCBI WGS metagenome assembly JAEEGJ01 (sample SAMN16246546, study PRJNA631951) | gut metagenome | biome: gut microbiome; feature: rumen; material: RS-attached | host: Bos | place: Iran: Karaj | collected 2018-10
GTTTTTTTCATAATGTGCTTGTTAGAAAGTCATTTTTAGTGAATCTAATATGTCGAAAAAAATACAAAGGGGAGATATTTGCAAGAAGGATTTAAACGAATATAATCGATTTGACTTATGGAATGCCTTATTTGTTGCCTTCTCTATAAGAGACCGTTGCCTGGGCATCTGGATCTCATACAAGAACTTCTACTGGTCGCTGTCCATTTTCGTCATAGCTCTTGAAGTCGCCTTCTTGCTGGGCTATTTCAAGGCGGGGTTTAAATAAGTTGGAATAGTTAACTATCTAATACTAACTCCTTTATACCACACGAGAGCAGGTATTCATACGTCTTATCATAATACTCCTTCTTCCGTGTAGGATCCTCTTCTTCATTGACCCCATAGGGAACGAAGATAACCATACCTTGTCTCGCTCTGGTGAGGAGAACCCGATACGAATTCAATAGATATCTTTGCTGAGCAGGATTATGTCTCATTACCCACTTTGTTCCCCTGAAATAATAATACTCCCAATCCTGATTGTCTTTGCGACGCAAATCCAGGTCCCAGCAGACAACGGCCCAATCCAACTCCAAACCTTGAATCTTAAACTCACTTGCAACAATTTCCATCATATTTGACGAACGTAAATCTTCTGCTGGTGCAAGAAACCAGTTTACTTCGTCAATCTCTTTGGGTACATATATCCCTTCTGGTTTCAGTCGCTGGGCGCTACTACAGGCAAGTACGCCGCACCGCTGTGATCCTCGTATTTGGCTTTTAGCCCAACTTTTAGCTGTCTTAATATCTCGGGTAAGATAAACAGGATATTTTTCTGAAATTAACTTTAATACGTTACCCGCCTGTTCTGGTTTGTTGTCAAGTAAATAATCTACGAATTGACATTGTTTATCTGCACGAAATGAGCGAATGGATGTTTTCAAATGTAGAGCGTTGATTTCATGACATCTTGGACAATCTTCAATCTTTTCTTTTTCAATACCTTTATCTTCGCTTTGTGAGAATATACCTTTCGAATAGAACATTTCCCAATCAGTATATTCTTCAATGCCACATCTAAACCATTCATTTATACCAACTTCTCCATCATATATATCTTGTCCTAAACCTACGAGACAAATCATCACTGCCCAATCTTGATGTCGATTCATAATCTGATACAATAATGACGGCTCGCTCATTGCCATATACTCTTCTTCGTGTTTCGACTTCATCATATCGGCATCCCATACACGCTGTGCTTCATCAAAAATCAGGATATGCTCAGCTGTAGGAGTTGATTTTGGAGCATTATCCCTTTTGAAACCATAACTTCCTTGGATTAGTGCATTGACGGCTTCGTCTGTATCTTTCCCAACAATATGCATTTCTTTTGCACTTTTCTTCAGTGCCGCTCGTAGAACTTTGACCAGAGGTCCGTTCCCGGATAAATACACACTGAGATTGTTTTTGTCTTTATCGAGGTTCTTAGCCACAACATCGAGCCCGACAAGCGTTTTCCCTGCACCAGGAACGCCAGTAACAAAACAAACACATTTCCGGTTATGTGTTTTAGCATAATCGATGATCTTATTGATCTCCTTTTCGCAAGCGTCGATATTATCCTGTCCTGCTTCAGATTTGGCAATCTCACTGATGTCGTGAGAGGTATATGCTTCGACAGCTGCTGCAATGATTGTCGGCGTCGGATGGTATGGAGAATAAAACCACTTGTTGAAATCTATAGTTCTATCATCTCCATATTTATTTGAAATTTCTTGAACCTTTGGGACAAATGTTTCAATATTTTCTCTTTGTAAATAGACCTGTTTATCTGGATAACAGCCTATTGATTGATGCTTTTTGTATTTTTCCGCATCAGTGGCAATAAGTATGGGGCAAACATAAAGATCTTCTGATGCTTTGTGAAAATTCTTTATATCAATTGCGTAGTCTTCCGCTTGCCTGGCATCTTTAGCGGTGTAAACACTCACGCCGTTTTTAAACTCAAGAGAAAACACCATATGCCTTATTAACATCACAACGTCGATTCTCTTCCCCAGACGAACAATGTCATATTCGAAGATAATGTCCCCAACCATCTCACATTTGCTTAAGCGAGACTGCAACTCCTTTATTTGATTATCCCAGGCATCAGATTGTTCCTTGCCGAGTTCAAAAGCCGCCCTAACAAGTTGACCAATAATTGATGAAGACTCCTCTTTTAGAAATCCTGGAATGGTATTCCAGTAATAAGCCTTTCCCTTTTGAGTTGCAAATGTGTATTTGGGCATGATCTGGGTTTTATTACATCTATTCGTTATGTTTGGCTGTTTCCATGCAAGGGCGGCATTTACAGAGATTAATCCCTCGCCTCATATTCCTTTTTATTTAGGCCCCTTTGTTCTCAGAAACTACTAATTTGACCAATCTATAGCATCAAAGAGTCGCATCCAGTCAGATAAGGTCATACTTTCGCTATATCTGTCTTTATAGAAATCTTCAACTATTCGGAAAGCTACCATTGTTTGCTTGAACGGCGTATCAAGTACCGGGCGTAATAGTCTTAAAAGTTCCGGATTAGCTATTTTTGTTAGTTTGCCGTTTTGGCTTGTATAACATTTTTCATAGTCGATGTCTTCATGTAATTCACCGCTCTTGGAGACGATGATTTCATTACCTGCAAGAAAATCAATATACAGGATCATCGCTTTCTTTACATTGTCTGCGATATGTTGAGAATACATCTGTATTTCTTCGACCTTGCAAAAATCATCCAAGACACTTTTATACTCGCTTATTCGCTCTTTGCTTAAGAATACTTTCCTGTATTGATGAAGAACTCGGTCTTTAATGAGACTTGAAATAGTAGCACTGTAGTCCAAAATATCATCGTCTTCGATGTCTCCTTTCTGTCTCAAATACAGATCAAAGCGAGCCGCATTTTTTCTATCAGTGAATTCTGCAAAAGCACGGTTTGCTTCTTGCCTTGCTTTAGAACCGACAGCCACATATAAAGTATTGTTCTCAAATGCTATAAAGACCTTTGAAAGAACCTGTGGTAAAAGACTCTCATGGAACACCCAAACAATATTTCTTTTGCTGTCCTCAAAATGGATCTCTGAGCGATTCTCTCCAGCCTCGATTTGTTTAGACAACCTTGAATAAAAAGAAACATACTGGCGTGTATTAAGCCGCTGCTTAGCATGATGAGGATTCCACGTTGCATATACTTTATGCTGTGCATCGTAACCGAGAAAGATAAAGTAATACGGCGATTCAATTATACTCTCAAATTCCTCTCTCTTTGGCAGTTGCGCTCGAGTAACATCGGGATTACCAAGATAAGCATATGACAGATTTTTAATGTAGACATAAAGGTATTGCCCTTTGTAGATAATCTGCATGGGGTTGGTAATATCTACTGCAGTAAAATATTGTTCCGTGGACATGATATCACGGAAGCGACTATTCAACTGACGAGGAGAAAGGTCTTTTGACATGATTATAAAAGATCTTTATACAAAGGTCGATTCTGAAGATTAAAAGTGGACTCAGGGGTTCCAATAGGAGGAGTCGAGCCAAGATCAGCATCGAATTCTACTTGATGAATAGAAGAAGGAATATCCTCTTTTTTTATTCGATCTATATCGTTCAAATAGAAGAACAATATTGAATCTTTGGCACTCACATAATCAAAGCATTTCTTATCATATTCTGATATGTTGCTTCCTAGAGTCTGTACCACGATCGTATATACTTTTTTTCTAGAGACTGCTGTAACCTTCTCAAATATCTTATCGCACAAACCTTTTATAGAGTAAGCGCCTTCTCCTTCTCCAGATGTACGGACCTGTATCGATACTACGACCAAATGAGAATGAGCGGAAGGGGTAAGTTGTTCGCTTGAAAAATGATGTGTACGCCCTTCTGTTGAGGTGCTTTTAACTTCGATTTTATCTGGGCCAAGAGTAAAATCATATTTGTCTGTTGGTGACTGGTGCCAAGCAGAAATCAGAGTATCCGGATTCTTTGATTGCTCGATAACCAATAATTCCGCCCATAGGCCCTGAATGCTATGGCTGGGAATCGTGTTAATCTGGGAGAAAATTGCTTTAAGGTTTTCTATTTCAATAGATATTTGCCGACAGGAGGGAAGAGGGTCCATGTCTGTAAGCGCATTGGAAAATATACTAATGAAGAGTTTGCATAAATCAGAATCGGCGCTGTCTAAGGTAATGACCGAATAGACGTCATCATAATTATTCCCTAAGTCATCGGTGATAAGGCATGGACACATGAATTCAACATGCATTATCTTTAACCTTACATCCGCGGTTTCTTGTTTGGATGCGTTTGTCCTAACAAAGAAAACAGGGAAGCCTTCATCAGTTTTTCCGAGGAAATGCTGTGTTTGAAGAACTTTCGTTACACTAAATTTATGTTGTTCAAACTGATTGGCAGGAAGACTGCCGAAATTCTTGATCAGGATATCAGTATTGTTCGGCATGACTACTAAAAGTTTTTAATGTTTGTGCAATAATCGACCGTTAGTTTCTGCGGGAATCCTATGGCAATTGTAACAGCTTCTGGAGTCGAACCGAATGGCTGAGAAATAGGAGCCTTAAATCCAATGCGATGTATTTGAATAGTAACTAATTCGGGATTTACGCAGTCATCATCTCCCGGATAATAGTGAGCATCTCCGGAATTGCTCCGACCAGTAAATACTGGAGCCGATAGCGTATTTGTCATGGTCGCTGATACATTCAATGTCCTTTCTTTTGGCGCCGCCGCCCATGCCATATCTAATAGACTTACGTGCGTGATAGCTTTCTGCGTATTCGCGCCGACAGAAGACATCATCTTTAGATAACGAATAGAGCATGCTAATTTGATTCTATCTTTGAGATCTGCAACTTCAAAATTATCGAGAAAATCTAGAGCTTCCTCAACGGATATGATAGCTTCTCTATGTGATCTATAGTCGGTGTCGTATTTAAACGTATCATAATTAAAATCACCTATATGCTTCTCGCGTAATGCTTTTGAGAGACTCAAGTTACGCTTGATCATATCAACTGACTCAAATGCATTAAATGCACTATTCTTCGCGAGCCTGAATTTCATCACGTCTTTTGGCAGGACGTTGCTCCTTGTAGGACGTAATTTATTTGACATCATTAGGGTTCGTTCGACGCCAGTCAAACTATTGCTTGATTCAAGAACCTTATGTAATTCGTCTTCGTGGCTAATATAGTCGTTATAATAGATTATTGCCTGCTCCGGAAGGAATACTCGACACACTTTGATATAGTTCATCTTATAACCAAAGAAACGACAGCGCTGCTCGATTGTGTCAGCATTAACCGCTCCTTTTGACATTCTCGGCATATATGTCGTAGAAAGATGCTCAATGGTAAACCCTCTGTTTAGCATCTCGGCTCCGACAAGAATATGTGAACATTTGGAGTCCCATGTGATATCTGTCTCATCTGCATCCGAGGTCATTAGGTGTACCTCAGTACCCTGGAGCACGGATTTAATAAATGGTTTGAGTTCATCAAATAGGGGTTTCTCAACCTCATCATAAAGTTTGACGACCTCAGGATAGACCTCTCTTAATTCGGTTTCAAATGCATGTTTGTCAATTTCTCCTTCGGGCCTATTCCATATTTCTCGCCAATAAAAGATCTTTTTTCGCACCCACTCGAAGAAAGTATTATTCCAAGCTCGTGTCTGATCAATATGTAACATCATAGATAGATACCCGAGTTTTGAGTCTTTCTCGAAATAAACCTTTGTAGCAACTGCGAGAATGTGAAATTCAAGCGCCGCGACCAAAGATTTCGGTAGTTTGGTTTGCGGGTTCAATTTCTTGTCAAATACCTCCTCTTTAGGTATTTGATATATTAAAGCTCCACCAAAGAGTTCATTATTCTTATCTCGTCCAAAGAACTTCTTGCCACCGACATAACCTTCTCCTGGAGTAAGAAGCGTATATGTTTTTGGCGAAAGGAAGTCCGTCATATTGATTAATAGATTTGCTTGAGGCGTGGCAGTATATTGGATATACGAATTGCCTGGAAGGTTTGCGCGCAATTTAAGAATTGAGCTATATGTTGAAGACTGTTTTTGGTCTTTCCCATCCTCTACCTCACTATTCTTTCTTGCGTATGCATTGAGAGAAGCCTGGTCTGCCTCGTCATCAATAATAATAGCGGTATGTTTATGCATCGCGCCTTGAATCACAGGAGAAAGAATTAATTCATTCAATTTCTTAAGCGGAGACGGATTCTTTAAGACAGCTATAACAATAATACTATCGTCCCCTGTCTTAATATGTGACGCAATGTCCTCAGCAAGAGCCTTTGTTGGGTTCCTATATATCAGATAATTATCACGATATTCTTTGTTTTTTCCCTGAAGTTCATCTTCAAGACGATCTCGGCTTTGCTTAAGAAGGTTATTTTTCGTTCCGGCAAGAAGTATGACCATCTTATACTTACAGTCTAGAGCGAGTGCTGTCAGCGCTGTAAAAGACATTGTCTTTCCTGATTGAACATATCCGAGAGCTAGATGAGTTGTTTGTTTTGCTTCCGATGCATCTTGAGGATTGCAATAGGACATGATATGACGAGTCTCCTCTCGAAGATTCACAACCCCGGTAGGTGTTAAACCATTCGACCGATATGTTCCATCAGGTTGGAAGCCCTGCCGTTTTGAGTCAATGTATATCTGCAGAAAAGTGTTCTCCTGAGGAACAATTTGCAGAACATTGCTATTTGCAGGAATTGTACGTTCCGTTCTAGGTTTTATTGTTATTGTTGGCATATCCTAAGCTTTAGTCTGACTAATAAACTGATTGAAGTAATTCAGCATATCGCTAGCCGATTTCTCGGGGCTCATGGCTGCAGCTACACGAGCAATAGCCAGGGTCTTTAATAGAGCAATCGTGCTGCTATTCGGGGTCCCAAAATTCTGGAAAAACTCGTGAGCAACGTTGATATTACAAGTGATTAAATGATCTATTTCCATTCGGGAAACATCTATCCAACAGATTTGTTCCCCGGATTGAACCATCTGTACCTTCAGTTTATATTCCTCCTCGTTAATGTAATATATGTCATGAATGCTATCGAGAATATCCTTGTTTTCGGGAGTTTTAGGCGGTTCTGTCTGTTCTTTGGAAGGAGTAATAGTTATCGATGCTGGCAGCTCTACTTTTTTCTTTGCATCTTCATGCTTTCGAACAATACTCTTAACTGCTTTCTTAATTTGGCCCACCCGGTATTCCTGTGCTTGAGTGAAGAAATCGAATCCTGGCTGACGAATCTCATCTACAAGGGCGACAAATAAAGCATCAAGATCTTCGGCATTGAGGATTTCATTCTTGTTATATGAGACCTCAAACCCTTCAAGTTCCAATTCTCCGAATAAACGTTTATAGCGGAAGGTTCCAGGGGCGCCAAATAGACTCTTTGGATATTTCCTTTGGCCTTCTCCGGCCCCTACAATGGCTCGACCTCTTCTGAAAAGAACCAAACCGTTCTTTGCGGAGTCGATTTCTTTAAGAAGGCCAATAAAACCTCTGGCATGGTACTTTTGGAAAGTGAAGTCAATGTCTTTGCGCCACATCTTGGGTTTTCCGTCAGGATCCTTTACGTATGGCACATTGAGGACTTCATATTCTTCGAAGTAAACAGGATTATTATTGATTAAAATCCCCAACTCGTTTGCTCGAAGGACTTCCCTATAAATAGAGGCAATTTCATCGATAATCTTCGCTTGACTATGTTGTTTCGGCGCATTCTGAGTCATGTGCTTGATATCAATGATGGTATAATGCTCTTGAGGGTCGGCAGGAGTTTCTATAAACTTAACTTTTTGCAGATTCGCGGAGGTTACTTCATCCAAATCAAAGGTGGCAGAGCGCACAACATCTTCTCCGTATGCCTTTGTGGTTATGGAGTACACCTTGCCAAGCCAAAGTGTGGCAGATTTTAGACCCATTCCGAACTCATGGAGGCCAGTCGTGTTAGATGGCTTGTTGCCCGGTTGCATAGAACGCATGAAATTCTCTTCGTCCATACCAAAGGCATTGTCTCTAATAGTAATATAGCTGGCGACTTGAGTAACAGGATTCCAACCGATCTCTATAATCACATGTGGCCTATAATCGGGGTCAGACACATGCAAAACTTGTTTGTGATCCCGATAAGACTGCAAAGCATTATCTATGAACTCTGCAATAGCATGAGGCACGGTGCTTGCCTGGTTGGCGAAAGTGTTATAAAAACCAGGCTGAATTGCTATGCTTATTTCTTTCTCCATATGTGGTTATTTTATGAACGCTTCTGCTATTTTCTTGACGATATCAACATTAACAGCATTGCCAAGAGCCTCATACAATCTGGCATTTGACATTTGAAATCTTTTGCGCTTGTTTCCGGTTTTGAGTTTACGCATCCCTTGAAGTTTCGCTGCTTCCTTTACTGTCATATAACGACCATAGAGAATCTGACCATTCTCATCTGGTTCATCTGATAACGGCACCCAAGGGAATATCGGTATTTGGGTGCCAACGAGATTGAGTGCGGGTGAGTATGTCGGCAATTTAATCCGGATACCAGAAGCTCTATACTGTATGATTTTATCATATAGGGATGGTTCAGTGTCTGCTCCGCAATTCCACTCGATTTTCAAATGACTGTTTTCGTAGTCCTGAACTTGCTGTAGCCAGACGTCAAGCCACTCCTTGTTTCTCTCATAGAATTCACGATTCTGTTTGATGTATGATATTTTCCACTTAGGAAACGTCTTGGTTTTATCCGTAAGAGCATATACAGGCAACTCTTCGAGACACTCTTCAAGTGTTTCACCATCAATTAAACGGCCCATGTTGCCTCGTTTTCCCTGGAGTTGTTCAAGCGACTGATAAGCAGGAGCGAGTTCTTCAAAGTCATAATTGGCGCCAAATTCCATCGCCCAAATAGGGAAAGATGGCAGAACTCCATCATTTTCATATGTTCGACGCAGAAACTCCTCCCAAATCCTAAGCTGTTCTCGCGTCTCAGTTTTTATTGGGGTGATTTCCTTGTCCTTAATACTAATAATGGTTCTAATATCACAAGGTCTGTTTGTGGGTTCCGGAAAACGAAGATCTTCTCGCGAGCCCTTCTTCTTGTCTATGCCAATAATATAGATGCGTTTGCGATGTTGGGGAATCCCAAATTGATGGGGAGACAGTATTCTTTTATCAATCCAATATCCTGCGTTGTCAAGTTCTTCAGAAATCCGATCCCATGTGTTTCCTTCATCATGGTTCTCTAAATTGGCAACATTCTCTAGGATGATATATTTCGGTTTTTTTGCATTCAGAATTTTAACGATCCAAAAGAAGAGGTTCCCTCGGTCTTTTTCGTCTTCAAATCCTTGTCTTTTACCGGCCTGACTGAAGGGCTGGCAAGGGAAACCGGCACAGAGAATATCATGGGCAGGAACAGACATTGGGTCAATTTGAGTGATATCTCCCTTAATCTCTATCCCTGGAAAATTAATCGTGTAGAGAGTTCGCAGATCTTCTCTTAACTCCGAAGCGAAGACACACTCGAATCCTAATTCGCTCAATGCGAAGTTGAAGCCACCAAGGCCTGCAAACAGGTCGATGAAAGTCAACTTGTGTTTCTGTTGATTACTATCTTTCATTAGTGTAATACTGATACAATTATCATTTAGTGGACTTCAAGAGGTCTCTAATATCACAGTCAAGAACGTCTGCAATCTGCATAAGGGTTTCCAGTTGCGGCTGCGATGAGTTTGTGCACCACTTTGAGACGGTTGTGGGGTCTTTGCCAAGAGTTTCAGCCAACCATTTACCAGTACAGTGTTTCTCGATCAAGACGATCTTAATACGATTAATATCTTTGTCCATTATAATGATATCATTGCTTTATCTACAAAGATAGTGAAGATTATTCATCTATTTGTACGTATTATCAACTGTTTTTGAATACAAAGTAATAGGCCATAAAGATAATACTTGAAAAGAACGATGGCGGGGTTCCAGTGAGATTGCTCGGAACGGAGAAGCCTATCGAAGCGTACAAGAAGAAAGGATAGTTCGGAAAGAGTTCCGGTAAGAGATGAAGGCCTGGAAAGAAAGAGAACAAGTTCTCTTGAAAGAGGTGAAATCCCTATAACCCCTATCACTCCATCCTGCGCCGAAAGGTGCTGCCCTGCGAGTAACTTTTTATTGGGCCATTTTTGCGTTTTTGGGATATTTTTGGGGATACTTTTTACAAAAAATGCCCTGCAGAACGTTCTGCAAGGCATTTCAGCGGAGAGGACGAGAATCGTAAATCTAGTCCAGTCCCCTCTAGACGGCTCTGGAAAGCGTTTATAATCAATGTCATTTTTTAGACGCATGTGTTGGAATATTCAGAAATTTGTCACATTTTTGTCACACTTTGTGATTTCGAATGTGAACGAATTATGAACCTCAAGTAC
>JAEEGJ010030638.1_pt1 | contig 10489 bp, 8 predicted proteins | sample 8958761 | NCBI WGS metagenome assembly JAEEGJ01 (sample SAMN16246546, study PRJNA631951) | gut metagenome | biome: gut microbiome; feature: rumen; material: RS-attached | host: Bos | place: Iran: Karaj | collected 2018-10
CATCTTTCCATCATCGTCAAGCATACCTCCTGCACAAAGGATATGCTCTTTCATTTTCTCCATGCCTTCAAAGTGACGGGGACGAACCTCCATCCTCTTATCCAGCTTACCTTCGCCGTCATAGGCCTTAATCACAAACTGTTTCATCTCTTAATCTTATAAGTTTTTGCGTTTAAACTTGTCTTTGAGTCGTTTATATCCTTCTACGCCCAGAATGGTCAGACCTCCATACTGACAAGTCTTTGCCAGTCCGAAGAGCACTGTCCAAAGAATGCCTTTTGCCGTTACACTGATAGGTAATAGCATCTGGGCGAAGGACAATATATAGAAGGGAATGCAGCATAGCAGTACGATGACTCCCGTCCTGAACGAGAGCGATTGCAACCAATGCTTCACATTATAAAATATGTGAGTGATGATTTCCATGTATATCAGATTCTTTCACGGATAATCTCTCTGTCGAAGATGACGACATTCATCCGCTCTACTTCAATTCTCCCCCATACATGTTCCACCACGTAAGGTTCATTCGCCAGGTATTCGTCAAGCTGCTCTCGGCTCTCGAACTCCATGACAAGCAAAGAGCCTATCATCTTCCCGTCATCGTCAAGCATACCTCCGGCACAGAGGATGTGCTCTTTCATTTTCTCCATGCCTTCAAAGTGACGGGGGCGAACCTCCATCCTCTTATCCAGCTTACCTTCGCCGTCGTAGGCCTTAATCACAAACTGTTTCATCTTTTAATCCTATTAGTTTTTGTGTTTCTAATTATTTTCCGAAATAGCTGTAATGGTTATTGTCGGGATTGACCACAATCTGTTCGATGACAATTTCCGGGTCAATCATGATGACCTTCAGGGTGTGCTTGCCAGGGGTGATGCTCTCGAAGGTAGCGTCGAGCCAGCGGAGGTTGTCGAATACCTCATCGCGGCGAGGTAGTTGTCGTCCCTGCCAGAAACCGCTTAGGACCAAACGACTGCGACGTGGCAGTGGTTTCAGAACCTTAGAACGAGCAAGGTTTTGAGGATTGTACTCCGAGAAGGTGTCAACGATACCGCGACGGGCATCGATGGTCTGCATAGGCTGGTCGTCAATCTGCATGCCGATACGAAGACCACGTGCGGGATAGATGTCCTGTGTAGGAAGAATGCCGATGGCTACCTTACCCTCAGAGGTTATGTTGATGTCGTATTCCAATGTAGCACCGCTATTTTGGGCGAGAACATTGTTGCTACCCATACAACCATTGCCGCGCCCAAGGTCTGGTAAGAATATCCATGCGGCATCTTTTCCGTCCGTCTTGCGGGAGAATCGGTAGGCAGGAATGCTATATTCTTTGGTGGCAGGCTGGTTTTGTATCGCATGGCCAACATTGAAATTCAACGTCGTAGGATTGACATTCTCTTTGGGCATCGACCACATGGTATAGCCGATATGCTTGTCCTGCATCATCTTGCTCCATTTGCCCTTTGCAATCTGATGATAATAATCACTCAATTGTTGGTCACGAGCCATCAGCTGCTCCACAAGTGGATTGTTCCCACGAGTGGCAGCATTGTAAAGCATGTGTACACCGGCACTGGCCACTACTGGATAGTAAACCAACTGATAATAGGCATCCTGCGCTTCGGCTGGAATCTTTGTGCGTAGTGCCTCGGCACGGGCAGCCAACGAGAGCCACAAGCTGTCTGTCAGGTTCATCTCCTCTTGATTGAAGATGCCAGGCACCTGCGCCTCGGCTTTGCGCCATAGGTTATATTTCGAGTATTTGGCAATGAGGTCGGCAGCCTCTTTGGCATATTCATCTCCAAAGACAGAAGCTGTATAACCTTCCAGCCACGTCTGTTCGTCACCTGCCTTTACGGCCTCAGGATTCCATGCATAGTGCATGATGAAATCGATGGGAACTTCTTTTGGCTTCAGGTCGCCCACGTTTATAATCCAGATGCGGTCGATGCCTGTCTGATAAGCCAGATTCAACTGTTCACGCAACTTGGGAATGGTGGTCGTGTTCACCCAGCGGTCGTTCCAAGGTCCGCCATTCATGTCGATATGGTAGTAGAGACCAAGTCCGCCCTTGCGTTTACGCTCGAAATCACGGCCTATGCGTCGGATATAGCCCCAGTTGTTGTCGCAGAGCAATAGCGTTACATCATCAGGCACTGTGAAGCCGGCATCGTAGTAGCGTTGCACTTCCGTAAAGATGGCCCAGAGCTGTGGAACGGCATCCTTGCGACCGTAAACCTTCTTAATAATAGAGCGCTGCCCCTTGATCACCTCACGCAGCGTCTTCATGTTGTCCTCGTCGTCACCCTTGCCCATAGCCACGTCGCCGTCGCCTCGCATACCGATGGTTACGAGGTTGTCGTAAGCCTTGTTGCGCTGCATACCTTCGAGGAAGAACTTGTCGACACGCTCCTTGTTCGTGGCATAGTCCCAAGGGCCGACCTCCTCCTTACGGTGCAGGTATTCCTGGTGTGCCCGCATCATCGGCTCATGGTGCGAGGTTCCCATCACGATGCCGTATTCATCAGCCAGACGTGGACTCTCTGGATCGTCTTCGTTGAAGGCCGTCGCCCACATGGCTGGCCACAGGTAGTTGGCTTTCAGACGCAGCAGCAGCTCGAACATGTGAGCGTACATCTTCGAGTTGACACCGCCAAAGTGTTCCGTTGCCCATTCTCCAAACGACGGCCATTCATCATTGATAAAGATACCGCGATACTTCACCTTTGGCGACGGCTGAACGAAACGCCCAGCGTCCCAGTAAAGTTCGTCCTGATGCTGTACTGGCACATCAGCCCACCAGTACCAAGGCGACACACCGATGCGCTTACTGATCTCGTAGATGCCGTAGATAGTGCCGCGCTTATCGCTACCAGCTACCACAAGGTTTTCGTCAACGATGTCGATAACGAACGACTCCCACTGGCCTTTCACCCTGCTCACGTCCAGCTTCTTCTGCTTGATGAGTTTGTCGATGATGCGGCTATTGCCGATGGTGCCCACGATGATGCTTTTGTCAGCGGCCAAACCGCTGACCACAGGACTGGCCGTTCCCGTCACCTTTCGCACATCGTCGCCGAGGTCGTTGGCAGCACGAACCACGCCCTTCCAATCTTGTTTATCCACCACGATTGCCGCGGTCTTCCCGTCCTTGGCAATACAGAACGTTTTACTTTGTGCCATCACACTCGTCGCTATGACAAGCAGTAGCAAACTCACAGTTAGAATCTTTCTCATTTCCATATATTCCGTTTTTGCGTTTCAAATACTTTAATCAATATCACTTGTAACCATCTATGTCCTTAATTGTTATTACTTATGGATTCATTTTATGCTCATCATTCTCCCAACCTGATGACGCTGCGGTCTTCCTCCTGTTTCTTCGTGCCGCCAAGTGGCTTGTAGGAGTGGAAGTTCCAGGTGAGACCGAGCCAGAGGACGCGGCTGCGGTTGCGGCTGGTATTGGTGAGGGTATAGACGGGATTGTCGGACGAGATTTCCCAGCGGCGGGTGTCGAACACGTCGGTGACGAGGGCTGAGAGGGTCAGCGACGTCTTGGGCAGTTGCTGGCGGATGCCGACGTTGCAGTAGTGGATGGTCTTGGTGGTGAACTGCGGGAAGTACTGCGGCGTGGTGACGAAGTACTGCGCCTGAACGGTCATCCCTCGCAGCGGCATGATGTTCAGGGTGGCGCTGGTGTTGGTGGTCCAGCCCTGATTACGGATGGCTGTATCGTGCCAGTCGGCTCGCGAATGGGTATAGAAGATGTTTGAACCGAGGTCGATGCCGAGCCATCGCAGGGCGCTCCATCGGATGTTGTGCTCAATACCCGTCTTCAAGTCCGTGTCGCCGTTGATGTAGGTCATCACGAGGATGTCACGGTCAAGATAGGCAATCTGGTTGATGTAGTCCTGCGTGTAGTTGAGATAGGCGTTGCCGCTCACCTTCAGCGTCTGGCTGGTATAGGTGTAGCCGAGGTCGAGCTTGTTGGCTTTTTCGGGCTTCAGATGCACGTTGCCGGTCTCGTAGGTCTGGTTGTCTATGAGGTTGATGTAGGGATTGAGCTGCGGATAGGTGGGGCGCGAGATTCTTCGCGAAAGACCGAGCGACAGCTGCCAGGGCTCGCTGACGCGATAGTTCAGCATGAGATTGGGGGCCACGAAATAGCAGTCGCTGGCCTCGTCCAGCCGGTCCTTGTCGCTTTGCAGCGTCACGCGGCTGTACTCCAGTCGCAATCCGGCTTTCATCGTCAACTGTCCGTTGAGCTTCGACGAGTACATAGCGTAGGCGGCAGGGATATACTCACGGTGGCGCAGGTCGTTGCTCAGAGGTACTGACAGTTGCCACGCGTCCGTTGCCGCATCGTACTCGTACATCTTGTGGTCGATGTTGTTCTGGCGGTAGGTCATCTTCACGCCCGTCTCCAGTTTTCCGCGACCCATCGGAGCCATGTAGTCGAGCTGCAGGGCAGCGATGCGTGGATGGCCGCCCGACTCAGAACGCTGTACCATCTCAAAGGCACTTGCCGTCTGCTCATAATAATACGAAGGCCGATGCCCGTTAATGGCCGACAGCGACGCCATGACGCTGACCTCGCGACGGCCCGGCTCGAAGATATGCCGGTAGCCCAGCGAGCCCTCCACCATCTCGCGGTTGAAGGTGATGTCGGTCTGGCGCACTTTTTCGCTGGCCGTGCCCGCAATGCCGTAGTGGTTGTGCATGGTCTGCAGGTTGTTCATCCTCGGGAATCCCGCCTTTACGTCCAGCGTCAGCACGTCCTGCTTCGTCGCCTTGTAGCTCACGTTCAGGCCGATGTTCTGGCCCGTAGTCTTCTTCGCCGCGTCAATCAGCTGGTCCAAGCTACTTCCCGTCTGCACGATGCGTCGGTGTAGCTCGCTCTCCATGTGGTCGCGCTCCCATTTCCCGTTGTAGTTCATGCGCACGCCCCAGCGACCGAAGTTGTAGCTCATGGCCACGTTGCCATTCATAAAATTGCTGATGCCGTAGTTGGCCGAAGCCATCGCCGTGAAAGCCTCGGGCGTCTGCTTCTTCGACACGATGCTAATGATGCCGCCCGACCCCTCCGCGTCGTACTTCGCGTCAGGGCTGGTCACGATGTCGATGCTCTGCACGTTGGCGGCAGGGATGCTCCCCAGACCGTCGAGCGTCGTCGGCACGCCGTCCACGAGGATGAGCACATTGCCGTTGCCACGTATCGACACCTGGCCGCTGCCGTCGATGGTCACAGCCGACGAACTCCTGAGCACTTCGAGCACCGACCCCGTAGCGCTGCTCATCGTCGCACTCGGGTTGATGCGTGTCCGTTCCGCCGTCACGCTCTTCGTCCCCGCCTTGCCCGTCACCACCACGTTCTTCAGGTTGATCACCGTGCTGTCCATCTGCCCGTGCGCCGCCACAGCCATCATTAGCAAGAGTATTATCCAGTATAATCGATTCATTAAAATCTAAATACATTTAAAGTTGTTGCAAAAATAGCAAGAAATGCCGAATTATAGTTATCTTTGCAGAATATTTTGAGAATAATTAAGATGAGTAGGCCGTGAGCGGTGTTATCATACTGTTATCGTCGTGCCACAGCTAAAAGCATGAAGTTGATTGCCCATGATTGTTTTTAGAACAGCAAAGACCTTATCGCCTGTGCAATGGCTGGTGTAGAACTGGGTATTGGGATATTTGGCTTTCATCCTTTGAGCCAAAGCCGACAGTTCTTCTTCTGTCTCCAGGCTATCAAGTAAATGGAAACCTCCGACAACGGTATGAACTGGCCAAGGACAAGCCGCCAGAATGTTCTCCAGACCGCTATGGGCACAGCCTGTAAACAACAAGCCATCGACATATAGGGCCAACTCATGCCGGAAATCGTCGTGGATATAGTTTCCAACGGTGTTCTGCACATAGAGATTTTGATTTCCTTTGGGCATCGGATGTTTTTGAGGGATATGGGCTATTACATGGATGTCCTCTGCTATTGCGCAGGTCTGATTTATCAAGACGAGTCTATTATCGTCAATCTTAGGCCACTCCGCAGTAATGCTATGTAGATTCCCTCGCTTGGAAAAGAATTTTCCATTGATGGCATGGGGCGATACGATGACCTGAGCATTATTGATTTTCTTCATCAGATGCTTCAATCCTCCTGCATGGTCGCTGTGGCCATGCGAGATAAATACATAGTCCACCATGCCGAGGTCGATGTTCATCTTCGTGGCATTGCGGATAAAGATGTCACTGGCTCCTGTGTCCAGCAAAATGCGATGCTTCTTTGTCTCTAATAGAATCGACAGGCCATGCTCCGTCTCTAACGAATCATCACACCTTCGATTGTCTGATAGTACTGTCCACTTCATTTACCAAACGGTGTTGGAATTGCAATTAACTCGGCAAAAATGTCACTTTCACGATTACGCCCGACCTCCTGAAATTCTATGACTACAATTTGAACTATGTATTAGAGCCTGGTGACTTTGTCATCATGATAGGTCCCAATAGCCGCGATGTCAAGAAGAAACCAATAACTATATTTTGTTTGTCAGTTCTGTCCAGTCGAAATCGGCGTGGCTGATGACGCTTGAAAGCGTGTGGGCAAAGATGCCGAGATGCACACCACAGAAGCCACCGATGGTCTCGGTGCTCAGATAACGGTAGTCCATGCGGGCAAGATGGGTGAACTGCTCGCCGTCCGTTGAATAGTACAGATGATAGAACTGCGGATCGGCAGTGATGCGCAGATAGACAACACTCTCGTTTAAAGGAATCTCTTTCTCGATATGCTCCATCTCGCCAATGCGGATCTTGGCCTGCAGGTATCGCTTGCCACCTCGCGCTACTACCTGCACGTCGTAATGATTATGGTGGGCAGCATAAGCCGTGAGGCCTGCCACGCCGCCATCCTTCAGTCCGGATACATCCACCTTGGTCGTTGCCGTGAAATTCGCCTCCGATTGGCGATGACCGATGAACGTAGGATTTCCTACCTCATCGAGTGTAACGGTAGAGGTTGTCATGCGAAGCCATCCCTTGCGTGCTGTCAGCGAATAGTGGGTCTTTTGAGGCATATTCAGATGACTCCAATAGAGCGATAGCATATCGGCATCAAATTCGTCTCTGGTAGGTTCCAAAGGCATAGGCACTTGCGGCAGCGTCTTGCATTGCATGTCCAGTTGAAGCGTTCCGTCGCCATTGACAACAGGCCATTCGCCCTCTTCCCATTTGACAGGAGCAAGGAAAGTCTCTCGTCCCATGACATGCTGCAGATAGCCGTGGGTGCGATAGCCGAGGCATATCATCCACCAAGAACCATCGGGAGCCTGTACCAGGTCAGCGTGGCCTAGCCCTTGTATCGGGCTGTTCTGCATCTTCATATTGAAATGCGAGAGAATAGGATTGGCAGGATTCGATTCATAGGGACCGAACAGGCTTTTGCTACGGAGGATATTCACATGATGCCCGTGCTCAGTACCACCCTCTGCCAACAACAGATAGTAATAGCCATCCTTCTTATAGATATGTGGCCCTTCAGGATAGCGGCCTCCAAGACCTACGCCCAGATGATGAATCTCGCCGAGTTGCTTGCCAGTCTTCACGTCAATCTCGCATATCTTAATGTCGCCTTCCTTCCACAGGAAATAGCAGCGGCCATCCTCGAAATACAAGGTAGGGTCGCAACTGCCCACACAGAAATCAATGTAGATGGGGTCGCTCCATTCGCTATTGGGATCATCGGTATAGACATAGAAATGCTTGCGCGAGGGGAACACCGTGGTCACCATGTAGAATCGGCCTTCGTGGTAGCGGATGGTGGGGGCATAGATGCCCGTCTGCTCGTCCATCCCTTCTATTTTGACCTGTGACTCGCGAGTGAGGCAGGCGCCCACCTGTTCCCAATGAATCAGGTCCTTACTGTGGAAGACAGGCACGCCAGGATAATACTGGAAGGTGCTGTTCACCAGATAAAAATCATCACCAGCGCGACACACCGATGGGTCGGCATGAAAACCAGGCAATACCGGATTGCGGAACCCCTGCGAATAGCCCGTCAGAGTCATCATCATGATTGTTATGACAACACAAATCTTCTTCATAATGACTATCTGATAAAGTTCATGAATTGGGGACGCTCATCGCGTTTGGGAGCAGAATCGCCGTCAGCATGGATCTTCTCCAACAGGAAAGCCATGTTGGTAGCCAGAGTACGCATGGTCTGCATGCCCTCGGTATCGAGTTTCACCTCGCCCTTGCCTGCTCCGTAGGCGATGTTCCAATATTGTGAAGTGACGACGGGCATGTTCATCATCTCAAACATCATGTTCATGGTCTGGAGTGTGGCTGTAGCACCGCCTCGCCGACAGACTGCCAATGCCGCGGCCGGTTTGTTCTGCACCAGATGGCCAGCCGAGAAGAACAGGCGCTGCATCAGAGAGAGGATTCCACCGTTAGGCTGACCATAGTAAACTGGAGTCCCAACGATGAGCGCATCTGCAGTAGCCATTTTCTCAGTGATGACACTGCATAGGTCATCGTCAAATACGCAACCCTTGCTTCCGGGCTGATGACAGCCACCACAGTTGATGCACATGCGGACAGGCTTTCGGCCTATCTGAACGATTTCGGTTTCGATACCGTGTTTCTGCAATGTTGTCTCAATCTCCTGCAGGCAGCAGAACGTGTTGCCATCGGTTCTTGGGCTGCCATTAATCAGGAGTACTTTGCACTTTTTACCTGTCACCGTATTTATCATAGCTGATACGGGCGATACGACAGCCGCTCCTGCAGCTGCTATCGTGGCTTTCTTGATAAAATCTCTTCTGTCCATAGTGTGAATTATTTAATGTACTTCACCTTCGAGGCATCGCGGGGTTTGGCATCGGGCTGTTCGTCGGGATTCACCTCCATGCAGATGTCGGCCTCGATGTCAGTCATTTGATCCGTAGGTTCATAGCGTTTCAATACACGTCCGTCGCGTGATACGAGAAATTTGGTGAAGTTCCATTTGATGTCGTTGCCTGCCTTCAGCCAAGTGTAAAGCGGATGTTCATTCGCACCGTTCACCTCAATCTTGTCAAACTGCGGAAACTGGATGTCGAAGTTGGCTGTGCAGAACTGGTGAATCTCCTGAATCGTACCAGGAGCCTGCTGTCCGAACTGGTTGCAGGGGAAGTCCAGAATCTCCAGTCCCTCGCTGCGGTACTTCTCATACAGTGCCTCCAGTTCCTTGTACTGAGGCGTGAATCCGCATCGGGTGGAGGTGTTCACGATGAGCAGCACCTTACCCTTGTAGTCAGCGAGTGACACCTCCTTGCCCGCATCATCCTTCACCTTGAAATCATAGATACTCTGTGCCGAAAGCGTCAGCATACAAACCATTGCCATGAGGCTTAAAACCATTCTTTTCATAATCGTCTATGTTAGTTCTGTTATACGCATAATACCTAAATACATTCGCACAATTTTTTGCGCAAAGATAATGATAATTACGTAATTATCGCTATCTTTGCACCAAAATTAACAATCATTGGAGAATGAAGCTCCCGAAGTTTATCATCACGATGATCTCAATGTCAGCGAGGAACTACAAATAGAATACTATGATTAAAAAGGGAACCGTATTTCTACGATTCCCCTGAGTCATCTTGCGAGGCATATAGTAGAGCAAAGCGGAATTACCTGCGACCTCCGAAGTGACCAGCACCACCGTGATTGCTGCGAGTGTTCATAGCAATTTCGCGATTCGGAGCCTTATGAGCATTGTTGTGGTTGCTGGCCAACCATAAAGAAATGTATAGGCATAGCCTTGCTGACAAGGAACTGGAGTCTGGTCAAGACGGCTTACACATCCTTCATGGCTGACAGGAAACTGATAGAAACAGCCATTGAAAACTATGACTGATACAACTTACTCTTTCGTAAGCTATTCCTTTATAAAATGTGGAAAATCTGGCTCACCAAGAGTTGGCTCGTAGACAAAGCCCTCGTAACTGAAAGCACAGAGATCTTCTGGCTTGTCAATTCGGTTCTCTATGATGAATCGCGTCATGGCTCCCCGGCAGGTCTTAGCCCATACGGCCTGTATCTTCAGGTCGCTCCCTTTGCGGACATAGAATAGAGGCTGAATGATTCGAACCTCTTTACGGATACGTTGCCAGTCGAAGAGGTGTTGGTATTCCTCAGTGGCAAGGTGAATAAGGATGCCGCCATCCGCTTTCACTGCATCAATCAGAACATCTGTCAGGCGGCTCTTCCAGAAACCGAACATATTCTGTCCTGCTCCGCTTGGCAATTCCACATGGCCCTCCATCCGATAAGGCAGAATACCATCCAAAGGACGAAGCAGACCGTAGAGAAATGAGGTAATCCATAACTTCCCTTGGGCATAATTGAGGTCATCCACATTCAGCGTCTCAGCCTTCAGGTGCTTGTAAGCCTGACCATGATAGGCAAGGATGGCTGGCAGCTTTGGCTTTTC
>JAEEGJ010030641.1_pt1 | contig 10489 bp, 3 predicted proteins | sample 8958761 | NCBI WGS metagenome assembly JAEEGJ01 (sample SAMN16246546, study PRJNA631951) | gut metagenome | biome: gut microbiome; feature: rumen; material: RS-attached | host: Bos | place: Iran: Karaj | collected 2018-10
TGTAAACTGACTTCTTGTCGGTTTGCACGGGTTTCCCGTCGAGCTCCGCAGGCATCCACTTCCCAATAATTATCTCAGAGAGATTATCCACAGGGTTGACGGGATTATCCTCGTTGGTGCACGATGTGAACACTGTTGCGCCGCAGATAAGGATGGCGGCAAGCATCCATTGAAAAAGTCTTTTCATAATAATAGTTTTTTATAGTATAATTACTGATTCCGCTTTAAAAGTCGGGTGTACAACCACCTTCATATCTTGAGTGCAAATATAAACATTATTTTGCATTCAGAGCATTTTTCCTATTAAAAAGTGCAATAATTTGTATAAATCTCCTATGCGGCAAGCCGCAGCGTCCCCCTTATCATATTATGTAGGGAAGATTTTTTTATGGCAATAGTATTTTTTTTGCAGATATTGTTTGTGGAAAGACAAATATTTGCTACTTTTGCCGCAGATTGATACAATTTTAACCAAAATTACCGAATAATTATTAACCAATTTGCAACAACATGAAGAAGTTTACTCTTTTCTTTGCAATGCTTCTCGCACTCGGCCTAACATCTAAGGCAGAGGGTCTGGACGACCTTGTAATCGAGGATGGCATTGTTCAAATCTCTACAGCGGAGGATTTGAGGAATTTTGCTTTGGCTGTCAATGCTGGAAACACCGAACTCAATGCGGTGTTGAAAGAAGACATTGACTTTGCCGAATTTGTCAAAATCGGAGATACGGGCGACCACAAGTACGCGGGTACCTTCGACGGACAGTTCCACTGTATTAACTACAGTGTCACAGTAGAAAGCGCCAGCTTCGGACTTTTCGGCGGTGTTTCCGGTACCGTCAAGAACCTGAAGGTTGACGGTTCTATTACCACCGGCATCAACAAAGTTGCCGGTATCGTAGGCGAATGCTTTGGCGGTACCATCGAGAACTGCTATTCCTCGGTAGATATTATCGGAACGGCCAACTTGGATGCCTGCTATGCCGGTATCTGTGCCCGTTCGAGTGCTTCCGGCGTGAAGATAACCAACTGCGTTTACGACGGTACTATCGATGCACCCGAAGCATACAGTATCGCCAGTATGCTGGGTTGGGCAGGCGACGGCTGCAATGCCACAATCACCAACTGCATCTTTGCAGGAACCATCAACGCTGATGCAGAAACTGGCAACAATCCCAGTTATACAATATCCCGTCGCCCTGATCTGGTAGCAGTAAACAACTGCTTCTATCTGAACGAATGGGCAACTCCCAACGACGGTTGCGAGCAAGTAACCGAAGAGCAACTTACAAGCGGTGAACTCTGTTACATGCTGAACGGTACACAGGAAACCATCTCGTGGTGGCAGACACTGGGCAGCGACATGGTTCCCGTTCCATTCTCAAACAGCAAGCAGGTATATGCGGCAGGTAACTTGAGTTGTAACGGACAGAGTGCCGACGGTTCACCCCTTACCTATTCTAATACCAAGACGCAGGATATTCCTCCCCACCAGTATAAGGATGGCATCTGTATCAACTGCGGCAAGGTAGATCCCAGCATGGCCTCTTTGGTTGACGGCTTCTATCAGATAGAGACGGCCGACCAGTTCGTATGGTTTGCCAATCTGGTAAATCAGGGTAACAACACAGCCAATGCAAAACTGCTGGATGATATCGACCTCTCCAGTACAGAATTTACTGTTATCGGTACAAGCGGAAACCACTACAAGGGAATCTTCGATGGTAATTACAAGACATTGAACATAGATCTGGTGGCTACAGAAAGCAGTTGGGGCCTCTTCCGTTACCTCGACGGTACCATACAGAATCTCTACATCACCGGTAGCCTCATTGCACCTTATAACAAGGTAGGTCCCTTGGTAGGTGAAATCTTCGGCGGCAAGGTGCTGAATGTAGTTTGCGATGTAAATGTGACCAGCTCTTTCGAGGGTGATGCTGCTATTTCAGGACTCATTGGCCGTGGCAGTGCCGACGGTTCCCTCATCGAGAACTGTATCTTTGGCGGAAACATTTCCGGTTCAGGTTATAACTGTGCCGCCTTCATCGGGTGGTCAGGATCTAAGTCGTCGCTTACCAACTGTGCTTTTACGGGTATGATAGACATCGATACCAGTCAGGGTAACGCCTATACCTTTGCCCGTAACCCGGACAATGTTACATGCACCAACTGCTACTTCGTGAACGAGTTCGGCTCTCATCAGCCTAACACCACCCAGGTTAATGCCGAGGATGTGACAAACGGTATGCTCTGCTACCTGCTGAATGCCGACCAGTCGGATATCGTCTGGAACCAGACACTCGAGGAAGATGAACATCCCTTCCCCTTCCCCACTCACGAACGTATATACAAGGCAGGAGATGTATGCGGAAATGCTTACGACAACACCACCTTTACGGCTTTCGCCAATAAAGTCATCGGTGCCGAAACCGATTTCTGCGAGAACACGCAGGCGCAGAAGAGCCTGATAGAGAGCTACCAGGCTGCACTGCAAGGCATTGAGCAGTGTAAGAACATTGATGAGTTCATGGCTGCATGGAACAGTATTCAGGACTTACGCAATAGTGTAAGGTCTTGTGCCGATGCATACGCTGCTTACAAGCAGAAAGTTGAGGAGACAGATAAGTATTTGGAGGAGCACGATGACTTTGCCGGTAAGAAACGCGACGAGCTGGAGGAATACCTGCGTACCAGTCAGGAGCCCAGCGCTCTCTATCCCAAGGGAACAGCCCTTTATATCCTTGACGAATGCGAACTCTCCGAAGAGGAAATAAAGACAGAGACCAAGAAGATTGCTGCCATGTTGGAGGCTGCTATCACCGAGGAGCCTGCTGCGGGTACAGATATGACCATGTTGATTGCCAACCCCACCTTCACAAACGGTTTCGAAGGATGGGAAGGCAAAGTGGGAACAGGACACAGCGGTGCTGATGGTTCAGAAATGCATGCTGCCGAGTCGTGGAACTCAACCATGGATATGTATCAGACCATATCAGGTTTGGCAAACGGTATCTATGAAGTACGCATAAACGGTGTTTACCGTCCTTATCCCGGAGATGTTGATTTGTACAACACCAACTATATGGCTACGCTTACAGCCAACGGTATGACCAATTACTTCCAGGTTCCCGTTGAGGATGCTATTCCTATGAGCGAAGCAGTTGACGGCTATAACTGTAACCTTACCGGTGAGTATCCCGATTATGAAGTTGCCGATTTCAACGGAGTCGACGGATATGTACCCCGTGGACTGGTAGGTTACTGCAGAGCATTTGAGAGCGGCCGATACGAGAATGCCATCCTTGCCAATGTAACAGACGGTACGCTGAAGATTGGTATTCGCGAGGTTGGCTCTGGTTTCGAGAATGATGCCTTTGGCTTTGGTAACGTCAGACTTTTCTATCACGGAACACTGGATCAGGCCGGAGCCGGTCTCGACAATGTGCTGGAGTCTCAGGCTGCCCGTGCCAATACTATATTGAATCACTACGAGGCAGACTTCGGATCAGACTATGCCGTTTATCCCAACTTCTCTAACGAGATCAAGCAGAAGCTGCAGGCTGCAGTGGATGCTGTTGCAACAGTTTCCGATGGCGAGGCCAAGCTGGCTCTTATCCAGCAGTTCTCTGACCTCTTCGAAGAGACAATCCGCTGCAAACAGGGCTATATCAATGTTGTTCGCGAGTACGACAAACTGCAGGCTATGGCAGACGATTTGCAGGCTTTGTTCACAGACGAACAGGCAAACGAGATAAATACACTGATGGAACAACTTTGGGGCTACTACGATGGCGCGGCTACTACCGAGGAAGCCTGCAAGGACCATCTGTCCGGCCTTTCATTCATGCCTAAGAAGTTGGATGGTATGTACTGTTTGGGTACACCTGTCGAACTGATGCTCTTTGGCAGTCTGGTAAATGCCGGAGAAACAGATGCCGATGCCGTTCTTACTGACGATATCGACGTTTCTGCAGTGGAGATGACCATGATCTCGACGCTCGACAATAAATATGCCGGAACATTCGACGGTCAGGGGCACACCATTACTTATACGATGAATGCCAACCAGGAGATTGTAGGCCTCTTCCGCGCTCTTACCGGAACAATCAAGAACCTTTGCGTAGCAGGTACCATTTATACTTCTTACAAGAAGGCCGGCGGTATTGTAGCTGAAATCTTTGGTGGAACGATACAGAACTGTCTGTCTTCTGTAAATATTGAGTCCGACTTCAACGACGACGCTGCCTATGCAGGTATCGCCTTCCGTGGAAGCGCCGCAGGATGTGTCGTTAAGGATTGTATCTATACCGGTACCATAAACGCTCCTTATGCCTTCAATATGGCTGGTATTCTGGGCTTCACAGGCAGCGACTGCAGTTCTACAGTCAGCAACTGTCTGTTCATGGGTACCATCATCGGTGACCCCAAGGGTACCGACAACCCATCGTACACCATCTCTCGTAACCCCAGTGTCTCTACAGTTATCAACTGCTACTATATGAATGGCTTTGGTACTCCTAATTCAGGTTCTACCGAGGTTACTGCCGAGGAGATTGCCAGTGGTAAGGTTGCCTTCCTGCTGAATGGCGACCAGAAGGATATCCAGTGGACACAGAACCTGCCCGAGGACAGTTATCCCGTTCCCTTCCCCACCCGTGGTGTTGTATATGCTAACGGAGCGCTCAAGTGCGACGGCAAAACACCTGTTGACGGAACAACGGTTACCTATAGCAATACCGAGGGTAGCACTATCGAGGCTCACCACTTCGAGAACGGTTTCTGTACCGAGTGTGGCGCTCCCGATCTGACTATGGCTACGCTTGTTGACGGCTTCTGGCAGATTGGTTCAGCCGAGCAGCTGGTATGGTTTGCCAAGAAGGTCAACTACGGCGATACCAAGGATAATGCTCAGCTGATAGCCAATATCGATCTGACAGAAGTGATGAACGAATTCCCCATGATTGGTACCACAGACAAGAAGTACGAGGGTATATTCGACGGCCAGTGCCACACTGTTATTATTAATAAGGTTAACGAGGCCGAGGGCTTTGGCATGTTCCGTGCCTTGAGTGGTACAGTAAGGAATTTGCGTACTGCAGGTACCATTAACACATCTGCCAAGAGAGTAGGAGGAATCGTTTGCGAAATCTACGGTGGTACAATAGAGAACTGCGAGAGTGCTGTTGAGATTATATCTACCTTTAGCGGCGATGCGCTCACAGGTGGTATTGTTGCCCGAGGAAGTGGCGATAACAGTGTTATCAACAACTGTCTGTTCAGTGGTTCCCTCAAGAGCGAAACGGCATGGAACTGTATTCCTATCGTAGGTTGGTGCGGTAATGTAACCTATATCACTAACACGCTCTCTGTGGGCGAGGTGGATATCACCCTCTATGCTAACGGTACCCACTATGCACTGGCACGTAACCCGGGGAATGCCAAGTGTACCAACTGCTACTTCCTGAACTTGGTAGGTGAGATCAACGAGGGCTCTGCTCAGGTTACTGAGGAACAGCTTAAGAATGGTGAAGTTTGCGAGTTGCTGAATGCCGGTCAGGAGACAGCACATTGGACGCAGACCGATAATTATCCTGTTCCGTTCGTTGCTCCTATTGACGATGAGGATGGCATTGCTAACCTTAACGTTAACGATAACGCTAACGATGGAGTTATCTACGACTTGAGTGGTCGCAGAATTAACTCTCAACCCTCAACTCTCAACTCTCAACTCAGAAAGGGTATCTACATTGTAAACGGAAAGAAAGTGTTGTTCTAAAGTAAATTTTCCTCATGAAGGAGCAGGAGACAGAGAGGTCTCTTGCTCCTTTTCTTAATCAACAAGATGTTCAAGCAGGCACTTTTATTTATTGTTTCAGTCTTTTTTGTATTACCTGGCGTGCTGGCCCAACCTACATTTAACCGCCAGCACGGCATCTGCAAATCGCCTTTCTTGCTTAAGATATACGGCAGCGAGGCAGGGACTGAAATCAGATATACTCTGGACGGTAGCGAGCCGACGACGGCAAGTTCCCTGTTTACCACCAATATGTATGTCAGTAGCACCACCATCCTGCGTGCTGCCGAATTCCGGGATGGTGTCAGGTGTTCCGATGTTGCTACTGCCTCTTATATTTTCCCCGCAACGGTGCTTGCCCAACCCGCTGCGCCTGAGGGTTATCCCTCCACCTGGGGGAAATATAGCACCATCAGCGGAACCGCGCAGGCTGATTACGAGATGGACCCAGAGTTGACTTCGGACCGTACTTATGCCAAACATATTACGGATGCGTTCTACTCCATCCCGGCTCTCTCCATTGTTACGGAAAGGGGGAATCTTTTCAATAAGGAGAAGAACGAACAGACAGGCGGCATATATATCTATACCGGCTCGTCGGAGAGCGAAGGGCGCGGATGGGAACGAGCCGCTTCAGTAGAACTGATGGGCAACGGGCACGACTTGTCCGTGAATTGCGCCCTGAAGATACATGGCGGCATGGGACGCTTGGCTGAGAAAAATCCCAAGCACTCTTTCCGTCTCACCTTTAAGGATGAATATGGAAAGAAAACCCTTAAATACCCAATCTATGGCGAGGAGAATGTGGCGCGTTTCAACTCCCTTATCGTACGTACCTTTTACAATTATTCCTGGACGCATTCTGATGCAACCCAGCGCAGCCGTGCTCAGTACGGACGAGACCTATGGAACCGTAAGATGCAGAAGAGAATGGGCTACGATACATCGGACGGGCTGTATGTGAATGTCTTTATTAACGGCCTCTATTGGGGGCTATACAATCTGTCGGAGCGTATCGACGATGATTACTGCAAGTACCACTTCGGAGGCAGCAAGACCGACTACGATGTTGTGAAGCGTGAAGACTATCTGGAGGCCGCCGAAGGCACATTGGACAAATGGAATCAGTTGATGCGCCTCTCGGAGAAGGCTTCCTTGGGGCGGACATACCGCATCATCACCGGACAGGAAGCACAGACTCCGGGGGGAGAACCCGAGGTTTTCCTCTGTGTGGATAATTTTATAGACTACATGCTCATCAACCAATATGGCGGGAATGCCGACTGGGACCAGCACAACTGGATTGCCGTTACCAATCGGGAAGACCCTTCCGAGGGCTTCCGTTTTATCTGTTGGGATTCGGAACAGACGCTTCATGGTCCCTCAAGCAATGTGCTTGATACCAAGAATACCGACTGTCCCACCTATCTCTTCCAGAATCTGATGAAGAATGCAGCCTTCAAGCACCGCTTTATCGACCGTGCCTACAAGCATCTGGAGGACGAAGGAGGTGTGTTACGCCCCGAGGCTACACAGGAGCTTTGGGACAGCCTGCAGGGTATTATCTCGCTGGCCGTCTATGCTGAGTCGGCCCGTTGGGGCGACTACCGCAAGGATGTTCATCCTTACACCTCGCGTGGTGAGTTGTATCGGGCCGATGTGCAGTATGTTGCCGAGAACCGCCTTCTCCGCGAACAGTTCTTTCCCCATCGCACTGCCACCCTTATCTCGCAACTCAAGAAAAAAGGTTGGTATGCCAGCGTGGAGGCTCCTGCCTTTATGGTGAACGGGAAACCTGTTTCGGAAGGTGATACCATACGGGTTACCGACGAGCTTACCTTGTCGCCGGACTCATATATCATGTACACCACAGATGGCAGTTACCCAGTTTCGTGGTCCGGTAATTCTTTGGGCGAGGCAACTCCGGATGCCACTTTGTATAGCAAGGAGAATATTGCTCCGCTTCTTGCTCCAGGACCAGCAACCTTGCGTGCTATTAGTAAGAACGGTTCCAACTGGAGTGCCACCATCTCACGTCGTGTGTTTGTGGTAGATGAGCAGACAGACGGAATTAATGAAGATTTAAGAATGAAGAGTGAAGAAGGTTCAGATCGACGGACCGAAGGGAAAAGTCAATTTGCAGATGCTGTCTTCGACCTAAGCGGCCGCAAGATTAATACTCAATGTTCATATAATCCCTCCTCCTTTGGGGGAGCTGGAGGGGGGCTTCAATTAAAGAAGGGTGTTTATATTATAAATGGAAGAAAGGAGATCCGCTAACCGGATCTCCTTTCTCTGACTTCCTAATGGCTCCTATTTATACTAATATAACGGTCTCCAATTCCTGTTACATTACTTGCCGACGCGGCGTTGGAAGATGACTCCTGGGGGGGTCGGTTTCTTGAATTTTATTGCATCGGGATTGATTTTCATTGGTGAGTCAAATTTATTTATGTCTACCCTCTTCTTGAAGTCATCAATGATTTGCTGACGGCGTCCGTTTAGGGCTTCTATCAGTTCCTGACGGCGTTCTGGAGTGACAGTGGCAAGACGAATGGAACTTTTATCACTAAGGGAGAATTTGTCATTTTTGCAATTCCACCAAATGTTCCATGAAAATTCTCCATGTATCAATTCCCTGACTTTGCCTTGTTCGTCCATAATTATCAGTCCATGCTTCATATCTTCTTCCTTTTTTTCTTTATGCGAAAACATTGCTGCGATGAAGCCTTCGGGCTGTTCCAGTGTCCAGTTGTCGAAAGCCAGAACCGTATATAACTTTCCGTCTTCAGGGTTATACCACTGCCACACTTTATCCTTCATTTTTTCCCGATGTTCCATCAGCAGCATTTCCTGGGACAAGGCATAAATGGTTTCCGTCTCCTCTAAACCCGTAGCGCGCTGTCCCTCTGGCAGTTGATTGTTCAGCATGGTTGCTTCGCGAAGGATCCTTAAGCATTCAACGTCGCCATAAGGACTCATTTGGAATAAGTACATCAAAAGATTCCAACAACCTATATTGGCGATATGGGGAGGAATGAGTTTGTTCTGGTAACCAAACTCATCGATGTAAGCACGAATGGCCCTGTCGAAGGCAGGGATCGCCTGCCCATAATCCTTTTTTACCGTATAATAGCCTGCCATCAATTCCAATGACTTGGGCAATATGGTGTCTTTCTTGACCTCCATCTTCTCTGCGATTTCCAGGGCACGTTTTGCGAACTTCTCGCTTTGAGTCGTATCCTCTATAGTGAGGAAAAACTCAGCAGCATCGAACTGTTTGCGCCAGTTCTGCGGGTCGGCATCGGCGGCCTTTGCCAGTTTTTCGCCCTTTTGTTTGAGAGTACTTGTCCCCTGTTGTGCAGGGACATTCAAAGTCATACAGATTAAGGCAACTGCGGCCGTAAGCAACCTTTTCATATTATTTGCATTTATTATTGTTATAAAATACCCGAAATTACGCATTTACGATGCAAATATATATAATAATTATGAGATTATAAGCCAGTTGAAATAAAAAAACACACAAATTGCCCTGAGAAGTTGGAAATCAAGAACTCACCCCCAACCCCTCCCGAAGGGAAAGGGGGGATGACGAATATGTCCCTTTTTGCTTCTGAACTTTACTAAAGGACGGGGCAGAGAAGGGGCTCACGGCAATACCGCAGATAGAGAGCAGAAGCACCCAAGGGGTACCGCTGGGTTTCCTCTGGGTTCAAAAACAATGGTTAAACGTACGTACCTGGGACAAAAAGGAAACTTTTTACCTGTCAATGTTTGAAGACGTACCAAAAAAGTATAACTTTGCGAACGTTAACGGAATAAATTACTGTCACTATTAATGTAATCCAGAATGGAAATTTCATTGTACGGAGAAAAACGACATATAGGCATAATTATAATCATCTGCATCCTGATTGGAGCATATTTCTTTCTTAACAGGGAAGAGCATTCAAAAGAGATGAATGATTACAATCGTCGCGAATTGGCCATTCTGAACAGTCTTATAGAAAAAAAACAATTCTATAACGACAGCTTAAAACATCAGATGGACTCTGTCATGCTGCAACTTCACAAGAATACGGATTACAGCGACATATTCAGGTACTATACTAACAGGCGTATGCTGCAGAAGGCTCAGATGTTCTCGTATGACTATGCCAGCCAGTTTTCCCGTAAAATGATACTTCTGTCCAACAATATTGGCGACAAAAATCTGATGGCGGAATCACGTATCCTGTCCAGCTTTAATTTGGCACAAGCCTGTCTGTTTGTCGAGGCTTTGGACACCTTAAAGTCGGTGGATTTGGATTTCCCCGAACTGAGTGACAGTATTCAGGCATTGTATTATTTTTATTATGGTATAGTCTATCAGCGACTGGCCGTTTATGTGAACGATTCCGTCAATGGTAACAAATACAACAACATCGGTCAAGAGATGTTCAGGAAGAGCCTGGATTATTCAAAAGATGAGGGAATGAACAACTTTGCCCTGGGAAGAATCTATGGCAGACAAGGGAAATTCGATGTGGCGCAGAAATACTTTGAGGAAGCGCTGAAGTACATCCCCAAAGAGGATAACATCCTATACACTCTGGCAAACGCCTCGCTGGGCAAATGTTTCAAGCATCAGGGTATCCATGAGGCCGCTACCCGTTATTACATGGAGGCAACAAAGAACGATATCCTGAAC
>JAEEGJ010030646.1_pt1 | contig 10487 bp, 9 predicted proteins | sample 8958761 | NCBI WGS metagenome assembly JAEEGJ01 (sample SAMN16246546, study PRJNA631951) | gut metagenome | biome: gut microbiome; feature: rumen; material: RS-attached | host: Bos | place: Iran: Karaj | collected 2018-10
GTAGTCCAGCACGTCCCGCAGCAGGCTATTGTCATGGAACACCTGGGGTACGTCCAGATCGTGCAGCAGCATGTTCGTGATGCAGAGCATGTACGGGAATTGCTTTTTCTCGATGCCATAGATGGACTGGCCGAATTCAGCCCGGTCCTCGGTGGTCTTCACTTCTTTTTCCAGCTCTTTCAGCCAGCTTGTCAGGAAGCCGCCGGTGCCGCAAGCGAAGTCCGCCATCTTTTCGCCGATCCGGGGCTTGATCATCTGCGCCATGAACTCGGTGACAGCACGGGGCGTATAGAACTCACCGGCGCTGCCCGCGCTCTGCAGTTCCTTCAGAATGGCCTCATAGATCTCGCCGAAGGCGTGGCTTTCCTCGTAGTCGGAGAGATCCAGCTCGTCGATCACGTTGATAACTTGACGGAGCAGCACGCCGTCCTTCATGTAGTTGTTGGCGTCGGCAAAGGTAGTCTGCACGATGGCCTTCTTGATGGGCGTAGAGGCGTCTACCTTTACGCCCTCAATCAGAACATTGCCATTGCTGTCTTTGATATCGTTTCCCTTCAGTACAGGAAACAAGGTGTTGTTCACAAAGCTCAGCAACCGCTCGCCGGTCATAGCCGTGCCGGATTTATCGTCATGCGCCCAGTTTGCCCAGCGGCATTCCTCCGGGATGATGGAGGTATAATCCTCGTCATCGAACTCCCAGTCCTGTTCCTTGGCGTCATAGACTTTCAAAAACAGCATCCACGCAATCTGCTCGATGCGCTGGGCATCACCGTTGATACCGGCGTCATTGCGCATGATATCACGGAGCCGCTTCACAAAACCTGATAGATTGGCCATCGGCGTTACCTCATAGCGTTCCACTGCTGCAGCAGGGGAACGAACACGTCGTAAAACTTCTTGCTCCATTCTGCATGGAACTTTGCCATTTGTGTCCAGCTGGTCTCGTCGCTGATACCCACACCTGCGATATTGTAATCAACATAGGAGGATTTGCCCTCAAAGCGCCACCAGTTCAGGGGGATTCCCAATGCGGCTTCTATTTCATCTTTTCTGGCGAAGAGGTAGTCATATGCCGACTTGTTCACATCCCGGTTTGATTTCCCAAGCACCAATTCAACAGAGGCCCTGTTCATCTTAGCCTCGCAAACGATGGAGAAACCACTGATCCCGATTGAACCGTTGATCCAATATTGTTTACTTGTGGTCACATTCTTAAATGAGCCTTCGGGACCATGAGCAGTTTTTATATGCTCCAGAGCAAATGCCCAGTACCTCCGCCTTAGCTCAAAACGGGTTCCGGCTTCTTCTGCCTTTTGATCTGTATTTTGATCCTTCAGATAGAAGACCAACTCTTCCGGATTCTGACCATATGCTTTGAAGAACTTCCTTAGTATCGACAATTTGGTGCTGGTGCTGGTGTTCCGCTCAAGATAGATGTCCTGATCAATTTCCAAGGCACCGCGAAGATCCGCAGGATTGTCGCTAATGTAGTCGTTCAGTTCATCATCCGGGTTATCTGTATGTGCAAGAAGGGCCATCACAGATTTGTCTTCGGCATGGAGTATCTTTAAGATTTGTACCATCATGGTGATCCAACTGTCGACCGGCTGTTCCGTGTTCTTATAGCCGAAGCGTACAATTTCCCGCCCGCTGAGATCCACATCGTCTTCCAGAGTATAGGAATCAAGTTGCTTTTCTGCCGGCTGATAGGATGTAACTGGCATAGGCCAGATATTCAATGCTCGGGAGACCAGCAGCTCACGGCGCTCTTCCAGTTCCGCTAGAGTCCACTTTTCTTGATTAGCGATCCAAGTGTTCATCCGCAGGCCGCTATAACGGAAGCCTTTGTCCATATCTCGTTTGTCGGCGAAGGAGTTGTTGCTGTATTTGGAATTATAAGCTGTCAGAGTAAGGTTTGCTAATCGATGTAGCCAGGTTTCGTGGATATCTTCGTAATCGTCGCCAAGGGCACTGACCCATTGCGGCGTAAGATGCTGCGGCATAATGTGCTCAATGGAGTATGTGCCTTCATCGAGATGCCGGTATATATCTTTGTCTTCATCTATACCATAGTTTTCAAAGCGTTCAAAGATATAAGCCTTATTCTTGATGTTCATCGGATAAATCTGGCGGGTGCCCATTGCCTCAGCAAATTCATCGTCTTTTGGGAAACGACCTCGTTCAGGTTTGGAGAGCAGAGCATATTTGAATTTCTCCAAATAATCCGCTTCCGTTCCGTCAAACCGGATGATCTCCCGGTGAAGCATGAGAAAGATCTTGTTTAAGGCGTTTGTAGGTAAATCACATATACTCCTGCGGAAGAGATAGTTTTCTGTCAGGAGGAATACTTCTCTTACGTTCTGGAGAGAAAGTGCCGGAGATCCTTTTGCCATCATGCGCAGCACTTCAAGGAAGAACGGCCTGGTTATGGTAGTTTCCAGACGATTGAGCCGATATATACATGCATTCAGCTTTTTATCCTCGGTTCTGGCCTTGATCAGGATCTCATACCATTTTGCATAGTCGAGCAGGTCCTTCAGCAGATCTTCGGTCTCAATCTTGTTTTCCTCAACATAGGTTTTGAAAGTAACATATACTCTGCTTATTGAGGGGATTGCTTGCTGCTTCACGCTGAGGTAATCCCGCATAAATGAACTGACGTCGTAGTTTGTGCAGAGTTCGATCTTGTTCCAGTATTTTTCGTAGTAGTCGTTTTGCTCTTTTGACGGCAATCCCATCAGGATAAAGTTTCGGATCTTGTCGCCTTCGCTCAGGGCAAGGCCGGTGGAATTGAGGCTCTCAAAGATCAGCTGAGGATTATCGTCTTTGTTCAGGGTAATATTGATGATCTCAAGCTTGGTAATCGCAGCATAGAGCTCATCAATACTGATCTCTTCTTTTTGAATGCGGGAATAGAAATAGTTATAGTTTACCGTCAGATTTGAACCCTGAATATAGTCTTCTGTATCCTTGAACAGCCGGCCAAACGCTGTGCTGTCGTTTTTGACAGGCTTGAGTTTTATTCTGGTGTCTTCCTCCTGCCATTCATCTATCAGGTATGTCTTGTAGATCTTATCTGCTAGGTTAGATTGCGTAGGCGTGATAGTACCCGATTTCATCAGATTATACATGGCAAGCATCAACAGCGAAATCGTAGTAAGCCGCTGCTGTCCATCGATAATCAGATACTCGTTGAATTCACCATCACTATGAACGGATACAATGCTGCCGAAGAAGTGACTGGAGCGTCCTTTTCGGATAATGGCAATAAGATCATCGTAAAGCTGCTTACAGTTTTCGATGCGCCAATCATAATTGCGTTGGTACACGGGAATAACAAACCGCTTATCTGATCCTTGCATATAAGAGACAAGCTTCGCTTCAGAGCCCTTCATATCAACCTACCTCATCCAAATAAATCTCGTCTTCCAACTCCTGAACGGCCTTGATATATCCCGCTTTTCCACCAAAAAAGGAAGAAATCTTTGCTGGTTTGCCGTATTTCAGGAAAGGATCGAGTTTCAATATCTCGGTCTTTCCGATCTCATAAATACCGACGTTCATATACTTATCCAGCAAGGCTTCCAGAATCTCGCGGGCAACACCGCTGTATTTGCTGAGGAAATCCCGCTTCTTGACGTTGTTTGCCCGTTCTCTCCGGGTAAGCGGCTTCCTGTCATAAGCTACATGGCATATGAAATCAAAATCGTCCACATCGCTCATGCCTTGGTCCGCTTTCATCATCTCAAGATCAATCCCGCGTTCCATCAGCATATCCCGGATTCTTTCTTTTTTGGGATCACTACGCCATTCCTGGATAAAAGCGTCCAATGTGGCATACTCTCCACGAACATTTTCTTTTGTATAGTCCGTGATGCTTTCCTGCCGGAGAAGCTTGCCGTTGGCGTCATAAACGGACACCGTCTTGTGAATGACCTCAACCCTGCAACCATTCTTGTCAACGATAGGTTTCACCTTTGGAGGAGGGGGTGGAACAGGCGGGTCTGGAGGCGGATCGACCGGATCATCGCCGCCACCGGGATTCGGATTGAAACCCGGATCAACCTGGATAGGACCATCCCAATCAGGATCCGAGAACAGGCGTGTAACGTTACGGAAGTCCATAACCACGAAATGGGTCTTTCCTTCCTTTTCACGCAGCCTGGTCCCGCGTCCGATGATCTGTTTGAATTCCGTCATGGAGCCAATCATTTCATCCAACACAATCAGCTTTGTCATCTTGCAGTCAGCGCCGGTGGAGAGAAGTTTTGATGTTGTTGCTATGACCGGGTACTGCGCAGAAACGGAGATGAAATAGTCCAGTTTGCTCTTTCCGTAAATATCACTGCCAGTGATCCTGACGACATAGTCAGGATTCTTCTTTACCATGTCAGCATTCAGATTTACAAGGGCGATGCGCATCCGCTCGGCGGCTTCCTCCGTGGCGCAAAAAACGATCGTCTTCGCCATGCGATCCGTTGCAATTAGATAACGTGTGATTTCTGAGGCTACCTGCTGGATGCGATCTTCAATTACGATATTATAATCGTAATCGCTGTTGGTATAGATTCGATCCTCGATTGGATTACCGTATTTATCGAGTTGTCCTTTCCTTGGCCGCCATCCGTCGCCGATGTCTGTTGTGATGTTGATGACCTTGAAAGGGGCCAGGAATCCATCCTCGATACCTTCTTTCAGGCTATATGTATAAATGGGATCGCCAAAATAGGTGATATTGGAGATGTACTTTGTCTCTTTTGGCGTGGCAGTCATACCGATCTGTGTTGCGGAGCTAAAGTACTCCAGGATACGACGCCATCGGCTTTCTTCTTTTGCAGACCCCCGGTGACACTCATCCACGATGATAAGATCGAAGAAATCCGGGTTGAACAACTCTGAGAAATGCTCCTGATCATCATCGCCGACAAGCTGCTGATATAATGAGAAGTATACCTCATGAGACGTGATGGTGCTGCGGTCGTCTTTGGCAAAGTTGATCTTATGGATGACCTTCTCCAGCGGTGCAAAATCCTGCTGGATAGACTGATCAACGAGGATATTGCGATCAGCCAAGTATAGAATTTTCCGTTTCATCCCGCTCTGGAGAAGACGATAAACAATTTGGAAAGCCGTATATGTTTTGCCGGTGCCGGTGGCCATAACAAGCAGAATGCGATCTTGTCCGCTGGCGATGGCATCAACGGTGCGGTTGATGGCAATCCGTTGATAATACCGGGGGGGATAGGTGCTCTGACTGCTGTAATAAGGCTGTTCCAACACTTTTTCCTGATCCGGGGAGATACCCATACCGCCATTGCGTTCAGCTTTATAGCGGGCAATCAGTTCGGCTTCAGTAGGAAACTCATCCAGCCCAATCTCTCGTTCTAAGCCGGTTAGAAAGTCATGTTCCATGAACCCGTCGCCATTTGAACTGTACGCAAAAGGCAGATCAAGCATCTGTGCATAGGTCATTGCCTGCTGGAGGCCAAAAGAAATGGTGTGGTTATTGTCCTTTGCTTCGATTATGGCAATAGGATTATTAGCGTTCAGATAGAGAATGTAGTCTGCACGCTTAGGCTTTTCACGGAACACAAAATTTCCTTTAAGATTGATCTTGCCATCTGTGATCTGTGTTTCCATCGTAATCTTATGGATGTTCCATTTGGAGACGATGGCCGGCGTGATATACTGCAGCTTAATATCTTCTTCGGTCATCTGTTTTTTGTCCAGAACCATGCTCATCAGTATATCCTCCTTCCTCAATTATTACTTGGGTCCGGAATGATTTCCAAGATGTCATCAATAGTGCAGTTCAATACACTGCAAATCTTAACCAGCGTTTCAACACGAACATCCTGACCTTTGCCCATTTTTGCCATAGCATTCGTGCTGATTTTCGCTTCTTTTATCAGCCTGGTTTTGCTCCAATGCTTATCAATAAGAATGTGCCAAAGCCGATCATAACTGACTGACATAGTGTGTCTCCTTGTGTTCAGAGTCGCATCAACAATGCTTACAAACTACCAATGTATACTGTATCATACATTGTGGAGATTTTCAAATTGGATTTGCATTTTGCAACTGAATACGGAGGCCCACTATTTTCCTCAAAACTGAATCACCTGAGTTTCAATCCATAGAGCACTGCTATTCGACCTGGATTTACCTCGTGCGACAACACAATTCTGCTGAGCCTATTCTATAGTGTAAATCAGAAGGTGTCCCATAAACCGAACACCATAAGTTCTGCTGCTTACTGCTGCTTATCGCTGCTTATACCACCCCAGGCGCGCAGTTGCTCATGTGCTCTGGTTCCGGTTGAAAGGGATACCCAAAACGAAAAACCGCCCCAGGTGCCGCATCACATATGCGGTACCTGGGGCGGTAGATAGTATTGTCTCGACTATACGTCAATCATGCATTGAGCTTGTTGGGGATGCCAAACTCAAGTAGCAGTTTGGACATGGTTTCCCTATATTTCTTGTCGTTTTCCAGGAACTGAGGAAGGAAGGGTTCGTCGGTGTTGTAGTTCAGATAAACACCAACCAGCACAGAAACCGCAAGCGCGTCGATTACTTTGTCGGAGCATTTGGATTCCACATCTCGGATCGTCATTCCGATATCTGCCGCCAGCTGCATCCAGCGCTTGAAGAACTCCTCGTTCTCCAGCAGTCCGAATTCGCTCAGCCATTCACGGACGGAGTGAGTTTCGGAGGTATCGCCGCAAGTTGGCTTCTGGCAGATGTATTCGACCTGAGCTTCCATGATTCTTGCCCTTCCGTCGTTCACGGCTTTCATGCTGCGGCCGAGCGGATACAGAGCGCACACGGTTGGCTTGGCTTTGTGGATGGAACACTTCTGATCCTTGAGAAACGGGCATCGTTTTACGCTGCCTTGCGGGAGGAGTCGGACGATTACCATCCTGGAGGACTGCCCCAAATAGGTGTCGCAGTACTTAGTGACGATTTCCGCCGGTTCCTTGTTAAGTGCTTTTGCGATTCGATAAACATCCTGCGGATTGAGCATGATGTCTTCCCGGTGAGTGCAGCACTTGCCGCACATCTTGCAATGGAAGCGGAAAGTGTCATCAAGACCGAGGACCATGCTGTCATAGTTGTCCATTATGGTTTTCAGGCGATTATCCATGGATTGACTCCCTTTCTTCATTTTTCCCAGACGAAGTTCCCATGCTCATCCTCGATGATAATGGGTTCTCCGTCGATATCAGCCGCTTCACCGAAGTCAGCGTCCATATATGCTGCTTCGGCGGCTTTCTTCGCCTCTTCAAGGTCATTTGCAGTCACCGCTGCAACAAAACGGGCGTTGATCTTATAGGTGACATAGAATCTTTTGGTCCCAGGCTTTTCCCTGGCTGGTTTATCCATTTCCATGCCGATCAACCTCCGCATTCTGCTCTTTCATAACCAGGCTTGATCTCCGCATCCGTCAGCATCCTGCAATACTTCGCGAAGATATCCGAAAGGGAAGCTTCCGTGAGATTGCGTTCTTCATCTGACAGATTTGACCACGGATATGCCGGTTCCAGCAGAAGGAAAGTGTTTCCACACACATCGGTGACGACCGTAAGGTCAATCCTCTCAAGCTCATAAATAACTGCGGACATGATGGGAGCGATCCCAGTGTATCCGTATTCATCCTCGTATTCTTCCATTTCTTCCAGGGTGATATCATCGGGGTCTTCGGCAAAGCCATCTATCCATTCCTTGAAATCCTTTTCAAAGACCGGAGCTTGCTTGATGAAACTCAACAGGCGATCCCGATCTGTACTGATATCATCGGTGCAGATTCCGAATCCATTGACAGACCAAATGTTATAGCTCATATTCTTTTCTCCTTTGAACAGAATGATAGTCAGTGATAGTGATTGGGGTTATTCCATCGTGAGGCTTTTAAAAGGGAAGTATTTCAAGGCCGAAATCTTGCCATCGGTTTTTGAGAACACTTCCGGGAGCCGGAACATGGTGGTAAACCGGACAGCCTGTTCTTCGCTGAGGCTCCCAAAGTTTTGGCCGGAACAGTCGCAGATAAAGAAGGTACCGGCGATGATTTCCAGAATCTCGTCACTGCCCTCTCTGATGTAGCACCGCTCAATCTTCCAACCATCCTTGCCGCCCTTTTCAGCTGCCATATACTGCTCCAGACGGACATACGAGTCACTGCCATCCAGGGCTGAACCGAAGATGGAGTAGCCGCCCATGTTGGGCTGAAATGCCTTGTTTTGGCTGCTGACCATGTAGGTCCGGGCTTCCAGGGAATACGGTTTTGTGAAACTGTCCTCACTGAAAGTGATCAGGCCATCCAGGTGCTTGCCATGTCGCTCCGCTTCTCGGAAACGAGCGGCCATTTCACCGTAGGTCATCTCCTTCCACGCGGCATCACGGTATACTGCCCGGTTCAGAGGAAGGCCATTGATCTTTCCTTCTTCGTTGCAGATGATGCTGACAGCCTCCTCAAAGGGATACAGAGCCTCAATGTTGCCGCCAACGACGGCCTGCATAGCAGCGAGATTTGCTCCAATCTCAACGGTCCTGGCCAGCTTTCTGGGTTCAAGCAGAACAACGCGGATACGCTTGTCTTCCTGAGGGCTGCCGAAGGACACCTTCTTAAAGCCGAAACTGTTGCAGTAATAGAATCCTGCTTCGAGGGATTGCCCAAGAGAGCAGTCGTTATCCGCGTCCGTTTCCACCTCGATGACCTCCACAATATCCGAAACAGAGAGGGAACGGCCCCTGTAATCCGAAGGGTGATGCAGATTGAAAACCTGAAACACGTCTTCGAGATCCTGGCAATCGACCTCACCTTCATATACGAGATCGTAGATGGAACTGTCGATCGTCACGGGACTGCCGGTCATCTCCTCCAGTTGGTCATAGCTTGAAAACGCGACTCGCATGATATCTCGTTCCAGATTGATCTGGTAAATCCGTATTTTCACAGTGTCCTCCTGTTCTTCAATAAGAAATCCAGCTCAGCGACTCGCCGAGCTTCTTGACGGAATGCTCCACCGGGTACTCGTCTATCACATTCCGGTATTGGCGGAATATGTAATAGAGTGTCCTTGCCAGTTGCTCATCGTCAGCGTTGGCCCGGATGCGGGTGCAGTACGATGCATCATCGACTTCTTCCCACGACTCACCGTTGAAAATACTGACAGCGAATCGAAGCAGATTCTCATCATTGGGATCGTCGGGGTTGTAATCGCCATAATAGCCTTCATTTGCGTTGTACCATTCGACCGAAAGCAGATCATCACAGATCCTGAGCGGGAGATCCTCGTATTCTCTCCAACTGAACGTGACTTTCTTCTGCTCGTCGTAATAGGCTCTTTTTTTGAGGCAGCTGCCCTTATAATCCGGGCGGTGCTCGATCGGGATACCGAGCTCCTGCGCAAGCGCGATCTCGCTGGCCATGCCTTCGGTTATTACCGTACCAAACACAACCAGCAGAGAACACATTCCGAGGAGCTTCTGACCGAATTCCAACGCCAGAGCACGCTGCTCAGGCACAGTATCATCCAAAAGGTAGGGGAGATACGCATGCGGTGCGACTGCTCTGCTGCCGAATTCGTGTTCTGCCCGGACCATGTAGGTGACTGCTTTTGCGGCGTTGGCGAGCGTTTCAGCTCTGGTCGGCGCGGACAGCGGAGAGCACACATAGATAAGCTCGGATTTCTTCTTTTTCCTGCTCATGCACTGGCCCTCTTTTCCTTATGGCTGCGCGCTGTCTTCAGTTCGGACTGCAGCGCGGTCCGGATGCCCCGGCCGTTTTTTGTGTTCCCGGTTCTGAGCCGGCCGTCGTTAATGAGTTCGTCTATCAGCTCACTCACATACTGGAAGGCCCGGTCGCCATAGCGATCGTCATGACCAACACGGTATATACGGTATTCGCGGCCGATGCTCTCGGACATATCGCAGGTGTAGAACAGATCTCTGCGCTTGGTCTTGTAATGCAGCAGAATATCCTTGATGATTTCTTCGCGGCGGGACTCCAGGTAGGCTGCATACTCTTTATCGCTCATGTCCTGGTACATCTCAAACTGCCCAATATTCCGGAGCCGGAAGTTGCGGGCAGATCTCAGTGCATTCCGAACAGCAGCGATTTCTTCTGCCAGAATCACGCCGGTGAACTCCATGGGGTGCAGGTACAGGGACTGTTTGCCTTTAACGGCAGTATCGCTCTCAGCGGAGCTGCTTCCGGGAATAATCTCCCAGCCGGCACAGCGAAAGATGCGCTTCGCTTCCTCATGGAATGCGATCCTCGCCGTCCTATTAGGAAAACCCTTGCCCCACTCATAAGTGCTGTCGATATAGAAATAGACTTTCTGGTACATGTTTGACCTCCACTTATTCCTCTGAGGAATAGTTTTTCATCTGAATTTGTTGGTTGGACTGTCTTGTCTGAATGTATGAGAGCGGCCGTTGCAAGCCGCTCCCATAAAAATTACCAGATTTTCTTTGACGTTAACC
>JAEEGJ010030649.1_pt1 | contig 10486 bp, 9 predicted proteins | sample 8958761 | NCBI WGS metagenome assembly JAEEGJ01 (sample SAMN16246546, study PRJNA631951) | gut metagenome | biome: gut microbiome; feature: rumen; material: RS-attached | host: Bos | place: Iran: Karaj | collected 2018-10
GGTGTCGGATCCTCCGTGGGTTCAGGCGTCGGCTCGTCCGCCGGTTCCTCCGCGGGCTCCGGCGTCGGCGCCTCCGTGGGCTCCGGCGTCGGTTCCTCGGTGGGCTCCGGCGTAGGCGCCTCCGTGGGCTCCGGGGTGGCCGTGGCCGCCGGGACCGGGGTGGCGAGGGCGGTATAGGAGACGTTCTCCAGCATGTCCTCCCCGCTATCCTTGCCCACGCTGGTGTGGTAAAGGAGGAAAACGTCCTCCGCCCGAAGCTCGTAGTGGAAGGTGGCCATGGAGGCGTACCCCTCCTTGAACAGGGTGGCCGCCTGGGAATAGTCCCCGGAGAAATCGAAGGTCAGGGCGTCCTTGGCGCCGGCGTCCGCGGCCACGTACACCTTCTTCAGCCAGTTGGTCTTCTTGATCTTGTCGAAGACGCCGGTGAAGATCGTATAGGTGGCGTCCGCCTCCGCCATCAGGGGGAAGGGCCGATCCTTGCCGTGGGTCACGATGACAGCGGGGGTATAGGCCTGCAGCAGGGACAGCAGCGCCTTGGAGGCGCTGCCGTTGTTCTCCCAGGTGCTCTTGAGGATGGTCCCGTCCAAGGACCGCTTGCCGCCGGTCTCCATGAATATGGGGGCGGTTTTTATCCCCATCTTCCACAGGGTCCGAAGGCACTCCTCCTGGCGGCCCCGGTTATAGACGTTCATATAGACCAGCTGCACGGGCACGCCCCGATTGACCAGGGCCGGCAGCAGCCCGCCGAAGCAGGGGAGCTCGTCGCCGGGATAGCCCGCGATCACCATGACGGCGGGGCTCTTCAGGGGCCCTTCGAACTGGGGCAGCTCCGCGGGCAGCTGGCCCGGGGTGTAGCCGGACAGCTCGCTCACGGCGCAGTCCTGCGAGAAGGTCAGTTTGAACCCGCAGATGCCCGATTGGGGCGCGGGGACGCACTCGTCCAGCTGAGCGGGGGCCCAGTCCTGACTCGCGACCTCCTTCCGATCCTGGTCCACCCAGGTGATCTTGACGGAAGCGGGCTTCGTATGCCAGCCCAGGAAGGCGTAGCCCATCTCGGTGCTGCCGTACACGCCCACGGTCTCGCCGGCGGCGTAGGAGACGCAGCTGTTGTAGACCTTGTCCGTCAGGCGGCCGATATAGTCGGCGTGCTTCTGATCCAAGACCGTCAGCACCTCGCTTAGATCCACCGCCTCGTCCGCCGGTTCGGCCACAGAAAATACGGTATTGGCCAGCAGGATCAATACCGTAAGGAGCAGTATGCAGCTGATGCGAAGGGCTCTCTTCATGACTTAGAATATCCGCATGGGCACGATCAGGTAGAAGCTGCTTTCGTCGTCCACCGGCCGGATCACGCAGGGGTTGATGGGGCTGTTGCACTCGAGGTAGACCCGCTCGCTCTCCACGTTCTTCAGCACGTTCATCACGTACTTGGGGTTGAAGGCGATGTTGAGCCCGTCGCCCATGACCTGGGCGGTGATCTCGTCCTCGATCTTGCCCACCACGCTCTCGGCCTTCACGATCATGTTCTCCGGCCCGATCTTGAAAAGGACGCTGTTGTTCCCCTCCCGGGAGACCAGCTGGGCCCTATCCACGCTCTCCATGAGCACGTCCCGATCCACCAGGACCCGGGTCTTGCAGCTCTTGGGCAGGATCCGCTTATAGTCGATGTAGTCGCTGTCGATGAGCCGGGAGATGAGGACGGTGGCCCCCATATCCGCCTTGATGTGGGTCCGGGAGAAGGTCAGCTCCGCCTTCCCCTCCTCTTCCTCCAGCATGCGGCCGATCTCGCTGACGGTCTTGCCGGGGACCACCACCCGCTTTTCGGGGGCTTCATTCTCGATGGGCATGGCGTTCTTGGCGAACTGGTAGGAGTCCGTGGCCACCATGGACAGGGTCTTCCCCTCGGTCTCCATGAGCACGCCCACCAAAGCGGGCCGGGCGTCGTCCAAGGCCACGGCGAAGGCCGTGTGCTCGATGGTCTTCTTGCCTTTATCCCGATCGAAGACGATGGTGAAGGTGTCGTCCCCGTCGAAGGTCATCTGGGGGAACTCGTCGTACTCCATGCACTGGAGCTGGTTCACGCTCCGGCTGCAGCGGATGGTCAGGGTCTGGCCGTCCACGGAAAAGAAGGCGTTCCCGTCGGGAAGCTTGCGGACGATGTCGGAGAAGATGCGCCCCTTGATGACGCATTCGCCCTCCTCCTCCACGGTGGCGGGCAGGCGGCACTCCTTCTGGAGCGTCAGATCGGAACAGCGCAGCAGCACGCCGCTCTCGTCCGCCAGCAGCTGGACGCCGTCCAGCACCGGCATAGAGGAACGCAGGGGCAGGGCCTTGACGACGGACAGGACGCCGTCCTTCAAAATGGTGGAATCTACGCAAAATCTCATAGTTTTGACCTCACTTTTAGGCAAGAATAGCACGGTTCAGGCATTTTCTCAACCCTTTGGCAACCGATTTTACAAGATGTTGAAATTTGCAAAGGGAGAGTAAATTTATTTTTTTATAGTTGTAGTTTTAGTAGGCCCTGTGTCCGGTGGGGATAAGGGGCGAAAAGCAAGCCGTCGCGGGAGAAAAGTCTGTGGAAGGGGCTGTGGGTCCCCTGTGGAAAAGGGCGGGGGTCATGCCCGCTGTCCCCGCTGTCCCTGCTCTCCACCGATCCTGTCCACCGGATATCCACATATCCACAAGGGGAAAAATTTACCCCTCGGTGATCTTCTTGCGGATGTCCTCCAGGCTCCGTTTGAACGCCTGGTCCTCGCCCATGAGCTTCTCGATCCGATCGCAGGCGGAGATGGCCGTGGTGTGATCCGACCGATCGAAGAGCAGGGCGATGCGCTTATAGGGCAGGGAGAGCATGTCGTGGCACAGGTACATGGCGATCTGCCGGGGCACCACCACCTCCTTGTCCCGCCGCTGGGACATGAGGCTTTGGAGGGTGATGTGGTAGTAGTCCGCCACGATCTCCTTGATCCGGGTGGGGTTCACGTCCACCTTCTTGTCCTCGGGCAGCAGGTCCTTGAGGGCCTCCCGAGCCAGGGCCATGGTGATGGGCTCCTCTTTTAAATTGGAATAGAAGAATACCTTAGTCAAACTTCCTTCCAGCTGGCGGATATTGTTGGGCACGTGCTCGGCGATGAACTGGATGATGGAATCGTCCACCGCCTTGCCCTCCTGCTGGGCCTTGTTCCGCAGGATGGCGATACGGGTCTCGATGTCCGGCTCCTGCACGTCGGTGATGAGGCCGCCCTCCAGCCGGGAGCGGATGCGCTCCTCCAAATTGGCGATCTCCTTGGGCGGACGGTCGGAGCTGATGACGATCTGCTTGCCTGCGTTGTGCAGGGTGTTGAAGGTGTTGAAGAACTCCTCCTGGACGGACTGGCGGTTGGCGATGAACTGGACGTCGTCGATCATGAGCAGGTCCACGTTCCGGAACCGATGCCGAAACTCTGCGTTCTTGCCCATGCGGATGGCTTCGATGAGCTCGTTGGTGAAGGTCTCGCTGGTCACGTACAGGACCCGGGCGGTGGGATAGTTCTCCTTCACCGCGTGGCCGATGGCGTGCATCAGGTGGGTCTTTCCAAGGCCCACGCCTCCATAGAGGAACAGGGGGTTATAGGCATGGCCGGGGGCCTTGGCCACCGCCTGGGCGGCGGCGTGGGCTATCCGGTTGGAGTTGCCCACCACGAAGGTATCGAAGGTATACCGGGGGTTCAGGGCGTAGATGCTGGGGGTAGTGGTATTTTCACTGCCGTCGAAGTCCCGGCGCTGGTCGGGCAAAATGAGCATCACGTCGATGATCTGGGTGTTGGCCTGCTTGACGCCCATGCGCACCGTGTCCTTGTAGTATTCGCTGATGGTGGACTTGGTGGCGGCGTCCGGACACTGGATGACCAGGATGCCGTTTTGGATGGTCACGGGCTCCAAAACGTCGATCCAGCGGTTGAAGCTGAGGGCGGACATATCCCGCCGCATATTTTCACGGGCCAGGGCCCAAATGCCTTTGATCTGTTCCATTCGATATTCTCCCTAAGTATAGTGAAGCTTAACTATAATAGCAGAGAAAAACCCAAAAAGCAAAGGGTTTTTTGGAGGAAAGGGGCAAAAAAAACGCCGGACAATATATAGAAACAGGTATGGTTCGAGACACAATATATAGGTGTCGGACCGCCCTGTTTCCGTAAAAATACCTTTACAATTTCATGGCTTGCGATGGGGGTGCATTTGCGGTATAGTACCATAAAGGAGAATGTGCAACTATGCCCTATTGGTATCGTCCCATCGTCAATTCCGACTTGATCGGGGAGAAGCTCACCATCCAGCTGCCCGGATTCAGGGCGAGCCGGCCCGAAAAGTGCTCCATCCACTACATCACCCTGGGGGAGGGCGAGCCCCTGCTGCTGGTCCACTCCCTGGGACAGAGCCTCTATACCTGGCGGGATCTGATCCCCCTGCTGGCGGAGAAATACAACGTGATAGCCCTCGATCTCGTGGGATTCGGCTTCTCCGGCCGGCCCGTGTCCATGAACTACTCCATGGACGAGATGGCGGATACCCTGGTGGAGTTCGTCAAGGCCCTCCACATCGATCACGTCCATGCCGTGGGCGCGTCATTGGGCGGTATGTATCTTTTGCGGGCCATGACCCGGTTTCCGGAGATGTTCGACAAGGTGACGGTCCTGTGCCCGGGCGGGATCACAAAGCAGATGCCCCGGAAGATCCGGCGCATGGCGGCGCCCTTCATCGGCCCCTTCGTCCGGGAGGGGTACACGAAGAAGGACGTGAAGAATGCCCTGCAGCTCTGCTATTACGACAGCACCGTGCTGACGCGGGAGGTGCTGGAACAGTACTTCGAGACCCTGGACAGCTATTCCTCCCGGCAATCCCTCATGTACTGCCTCCGGAACTTCGACGAGGAGCTGGTGTGGGAGGGGCTCAAGACCTCCGACCATCCGGTGTTCGTCCTCTGGGGAGAGGAGGATCGGGTGCAGCCCTTCGAGAACATCGAAAAGGCCCAGGCGGTCCTGCGGCGAGGCGAGTTCTTCTCCGTGCGGAACGCGGGCCACTTCTTCCAGGAGGAGAAGGCGGAGGTGCTCTCGGACATGATCGACAAGTATATTCTCTACGGGGGGGACGGGGTATGATCGAAACCTTTGCCCTGGGGGATCAGGTGGTCTTGAAGAAGCCCCACGCCTGCGGGGAAAACCTGTGGGAGATCGTGCGGGTGGGGGCGGACGTGAAGCTCAAATGTATGCACTGCGGCCGGGTGGTCATGCTGGATCGGCTGGCGTTTTTGAAGCGGGTCAAGAAGCTGGCGCCCGCCGGGAAGGACACGGAATGCTGACGAAGAAGGAAAAGAACGAGCTATTCAAGCTGGTGGCCCGTCGGAACGAGCATTTGAAGGGCAGCCGGTATTGGAATATACTGGAATATCTTATCACGCTCCTGCTCATGGTGGTGCTGGCCTTCTCCATCCGGGCGGTGCTCTTCGAGCCCATGCGGGTGAAGGGGTCCTCCATGGAGAACACCCTCCTGCAGGGGGACTACATGGCGGTGGAGAAGCTGAGCTACATCGTGAAGCCCATGAAGCGGGGGGACGTGGTCATCTGCTACTACCCCAACAACGACGAATACACCTGCGTCAAGCGGGTCATCGGCCTGGAGGGGGACACCATCACCATCGAGGGCGGCATCGTCAGCGTCAACGGGGTGACCCTTCGGGAGGATTATGTGACCACGGGCCTCACCTCCAAGCACGACGGCACCTACGAGGTGGAGCCGGGCTGCGTCTTCGTCATGGGCGACAATCGGCTGGTGTCCCGGGACAGCACCGACGGCATGGTGGGGAGCGTTCCCCGGGAGCGGGTCATCGGCCGGGTGCGGCGGGTGCTGCTGCCCTTCTCTCGGGCGAAAAAGGTAGAAAGTATCGATTACGGCGTATGAACAACGAGGGCGCGCCCCTGCGGCAGGAAACCTTCAAAAAGCTCCATCGGCGGCACAACCTGTGGCGCTGGACCTTCAGCTCGTGCCTGGCGGCGGTGTTCGTGTTCTTCGTGTGCTTCGTCTGCTTCCAGTGGGTGAAGATGGGGAACGACTCCATGGCGCCCACCCTCCATGGGGGGGATTTGGTGCTGGTGGATCGGGTCTATAAGTATTGCTACGAGATCGAGCGCACGGACATGGTGGCCTACCGCCGGAGCGGCACCGGGGAGCTGCTCATCAAGCGGGTGGTGGCCACCGCCGGCGAGACCGTCAGCGGGAAGAACGGGGCCATCTGGATCGACGAGAAATATCGGCTGAACGAGGAGGAGTACGGGGCCCGCTGTATGGACGACTTCGACCCCGTGACGGTGCCGGAGGGGTGCGTGTTCGTGCTCTCCGACGATAGGCAGTACGGGGAGGACAGCCGGGAGGCGGACATCGGCTGCGTGCCCGTCAGCGACATCGTGGGGGTCATGCACATCCGGATCCTGCCGTCGCTGCGGTTCTATCGATAAAGTTTATTACAATGTATTGTCATCATTTGACGACGACGTCCACGTCGCTGTCGCCCAGGGCGTCCAGCACCGCGCCTGCGGACGCGTACTCTACGTATACGGTCTCGAGGGCGGGCAGCGAGGACAGCACGGAATAGTCCGTCGCCCCGACGTCGACGATCCGCAGGGTCTTCAAATCAGGCAGCGACGCGAGGAAACCAAGATCGGTCACCGGGTTGCCGCTGATATCGAGATATTGCAGCTTAGACATGGATACAAGGGCGTCGAAGGACTCGATGCCCTGGTCGACCAGCGCCAGATGGGCGATGTTCCGCTTTTGTGCGACGAGCTCCAGCACGCTGGGATTGCCCGGCTGGACCTTGGATTTTCCCACGTACCATGCCCCGTTCACCCGACGGATCGCCGAGGGGTCGGCCGCCATGGTGTTGCCGCAAAGGTACAGGGACGCCTCCTCGTAGTTTCTCAACAGGATATCCCGGGTGACGGAGTCCTTGAACTCCAAGGGCGTCGCTTCGGGGGTCGCTTCGGCTTGGCCGCTCTGGACCGTCGACGTTTCCCCTATCGCGGGCTTGGCGCTCAAGAAGGAGAACCAGCCGGAGAAGTAGCCGACCATAAAGAGCAGGGTCAGCAGGAAGAAGGACGCGAAGACGATGGAAACGATCCGCCAGACGTTCCAGCCCGGACCGACGTGCACGGGCCCGTACCCGGTGACGCCGTCCCCCAGGTAGGCCGAGCCCAGGAGCGATCCCAATGTTTTGGCCACTTCCTCCGGCGCGGTGCTCTCGGCGTGGACGACGGTGGCCGTGGAGAACTGCATGGCAAGATCGCTGGGCAATTCCAGAGGCTCCAGGAACACGCAGATCATGGGCTTGCGCTCCGATACGGCGTAGTTCGCCTCCCGGATGCAGTTCTGGGAGTTCAGAAAGCGAGCGGAAAGGAAGAACACCACGGTCCCCGCCTGCAGCAGGTGGGACGCCACCGCCTCCGGCCAGTTGGTCCCCGCTTCGATGCCGCCGTCATACCATTGCCTAAACAGATCCCCGTTCAGCGCGCCGATTACGGGCAGCGCCCGATCGGCATCCCCGTGGGCATAGCTGATGAACGCATAGGGGTCCGTGCCGGAATAGGTTTTGTACACCGGAAATTTCAATTCCCTCATATGCCCCCGAAGACCTGCCTTTCCAAATAGTGCGATACGGTAAAAACAGTATATCCGCCCGCAGTGGTTTTTGCAATAGCAGCCGGGGCGGGCTTTTTTTCGTTCATGCAACCTAACGGGGGGCTGGGCGGTGTTGTGGGCAGAAAGGAAGGAAAAGGACCATGAAACCATATCTGTGCTGGCTGCTGACAGGGCTGTTGCTGCTGACGGGATGCGTCCAGCCCCAGGGGGACGGGGATCCGCAGGAGGCCAGGCCCACCGTGACCGTGACCTATTACAGCGAGCCCACCGCCGTGGCGCCGGCTGCGGAACTGCCGGACGTGGCCGGATACGACGACTTCATGAGCGTGCTGTCCGCCGCCGTGTTGGACGGAACGGGGAATAAAAATCTGTCCCCCGTCAGCGTGTATATCGCCCTCAGCATGGCCGCCGAGGGAGCTCGTGGGGAGACCCAGGGGGAGCTGTTGGCGCTCCTGGGGGCGCAGGACGCCGCGGACATGCGAAGGACCGCCCAGGAGCTGCTGAGCAGCCTGGAGGTCCGGGGGGAGACCGGGGAGATCGCCCTGGCCGATTCCCTCTGGCTGGGGGAGCAGGACGAAAGGGTCCGGTTTTACGAGGCGTATCTGGACGTACTCAGGGACAGCTACGGCGCCGAAGCCCGATCCGTCCGCTTCGGGGACCCGGCCGCCGGAGCTCAGATCGCGGGTTGGATCCGGGAGAAGACCCGGGAGAAGGTGCAGGTGTCGGAGGACGCCATGCGGTTCGACGGGGACACCCTGGCGGTATTGATCAACACCGTCTTTCTGAAGGACGGCTGGCGCGAGCCCTTCAATGAGGACAGGACGGAGCAGGGGATCTTCTTCGGCCTGAACGGGAAGGAAGGAACGGCGGACTACATGCGGCGAACGGACCTGAACGGCACCATCGTCCGCGGCGAAGAATTTTTGCGGTATGCCTTGCCGCTGCGAGACGTGGGACGGATGGTGTTCGTGCTGCCGGACGAGGGCGTGTCTCTGGAGAGCTTGCTGGGCAGCCCCGAAAGCATGGAAAAGCTGCTCCACAGCGGAGAAAACAAGAAGGCGGACGTGGATTTGATGGTGCCTAAGTTCGGCGTCCAGGATCGGACGAACCTGGAGGAGATCCTCCAATCTTTGGGCGTTCAAACCTGCTTCACCGGCATGGCGGACTTCTCCGGCATGACGGACACGCCGGTGTATATCAGCCGGGTGCTCCAGGAGAGCCGCATCGACGTGGACGAGAACGGGGTGGCGGCGGCGGCCTATACCCTGGTGGCCATGGCCAAGGGCGCGGCCATCCCCGCGGAACGGGAGAAGGTGGATTTCCACCTGGATCGTCCCTTCCTCTACGCCATCGAAAGCCGTGACGGTACGGTGCTTTTCCTGGGCGCCGTGACGGAACCGGTCCAGAATTGATCTCTTTATTATAAACGCCGGGGATAGGCTTTTACGCCTATCCCCGGTATCGTTTTATGCTCCTATAAATGGGAAAGATTTATTTGTCCGTGTGCAGATCCACCTGCTGGTGCGCGAGGGGCAGCTGGTTCTCGGTGAGGGCCTTCTGAACGGCCTCGTTGAGCCCGAAATACACGGTCCAGTAGTCGCCGGACTTGAACCAGGTCCTGAGCTTGAAAGAGGGCAGGCCTCCCTCGGTGACGGTGACCAGGGCTTCGGGGGCGGGGTCGTCCAGAACCAGCTCGTTCTTTTTGGCACAGTCGAGGAGCAGCTCGCAGACCTTCTCCTTGTCGGCGGCGGGGCTGAGGGTCAGATCGATGTCGAGACGCCGGGTCTTGTTGGCGTTCAGGTTCTTGATGGCGGAATTGGCGAGGGCTCCGTTGGGCAGCGTCACCTGCAGGTTGTCCGCGGTGGCGATGGTGGTGTAGAACAGGGTGATCTCCTTCACCGTGCCCTCATGGGCGCCGTCGCTGATGTAGTCGCCCACATGGAAGGGGCGGAAGATCAGCAGCATGATGCCGCCGGCCAGGTTGGAGAGGGACCCCTGCATCGCCAGGCCCACGGCCAGGCCGCAGCTGCCCAGCACCGCCAGAATGGAAGCGGTGGGCACGCCCACGGTGGCGACCGCCATGAGGATCACCAGCGCGTAGCCAAGCACCTTGACGGCGCTGGCGGCGAAGGTTTGCACCTCGGGGGCCAGCTTCTGGAACTTCTTGCCTTTCTTCACCAGTTTTACGATCATCTTCACCAGCCACAGGCCGACGACGAGGATCAGCAAAGCGGCCACGATCTTCATAGCCAGATCAGCCAAACTTCCGCCGATCAGCGCACCCAGGTCCAGTTTGTCTTGCAGCATAGATTTATCCTCCTTGGATTTGATTATCGAAGCATCAGCCAACCACGATGTTGACGATGTTCTTCACCACGATCACCTTCCGCACGGTCTTGTCGCTGAGGAAGGGCTGCACCGCGTCGGCACGGAGGGCCGCCTGTTCCACGGCCGCCTTATCCATGTCGGCGGGCAGGGCCAGGCGGGCCCGGACCTTGCCGTTGACCTGGACGCCGTACTCCACGGTTTCCGCCACCAGGGCGCTCTCCTCGTAGGCGGGCCAGGGGGTCCGATAGAGGGGCGCTTCGAAGCCCAGCGCTTCGTTCATCTCCTCGGCGATATGGGGCGCGAAAGGATCGAGAAGCAGGAGCAACGTATGGAGCTCGTCCCGGGTGATGCTGCCCTTGGCGTAGAAGTCGTTCACCAGGCTCATCATGGCCGCGATGGCGGTGTTGAACTTCATGTGCTCAATGTCGTCGGTCACCTTCTTGACGCAGCCGTGGACCTTGGAACGCATGTCCTTCGTTTCGCC
>JAEEGJ010030653.1_pt1 | contig 10485 bp, 5 predicted proteins | sample 8958761 | NCBI WGS metagenome assembly JAEEGJ01 (sample SAMN16246546, study PRJNA631951) | gut metagenome | biome: gut microbiome; feature: rumen; material: RS-attached | host: Bos | place: Iran: Karaj | collected 2018-10
GAGATCCATCTCCACCATCCCCACGACCTCATGCACAAGGCCGTCGGCTGGATGCTCCGCGAGATGGGCAAGCGCATCTCCATGGATCTCCTCCGCGACTTCCTCCGCCAGCACGCCCACGATATGCCGCGCACAGCCCTCCGTTATGCCATCGAACAGATGTCAGAACAGGAGCGGCAATACTGGATGTCCATCCCCGTCAGCTCACAGCTTCCGAAAGCGAAAAAGGCGAACCGCTACACAGGTATTCCAGTTCCTGATTTCGTAGATATGATTCTGAAGGGCGACGATGAGGCGATGTACTACTTGTTGCACGATCGGCTGAATCATCCATTACATGAGCGCTTCGAACCATATAGCCATCAGCTCTGTGATGATTTCGAGGATGTTGTAGAGGACTTCTTCCTTTATCTCCGTGAGAGTGGCCGCACTCCTTACCAGCCGTTGCAGCGCATCAAGAATCGTGAGGCCTTCGAGAGTTGGCTGCTTAACACCTTCCGCAACTATCTGAGCAACCGTGCCGAGGCTGAAGGTCTGGGTGTTTGTACCCATTTTTCAGATAACAGCCTTACTGCTGTCACCGACGAGAACTCTGAACTAACCGATGAGCAGAAAATCGACGTTGTATCACAACTGATAGCCTATGCCCATCAGGTGTTCTATCCCCGTGGCCGATTCATCTTCCTCCGTTCCATGCTGACCATGCTCAACAAGCAACGAGCAGTGCCAAACAATGAGATGGCCGAGGCCCTCGATATGTCATATCTCGCCTATCGCGTCACCCTTCATCACATGAAACAAAACGTCAAGCGTTTCCGCGAGAGACTGCTCAGAGGTGAGTCCCTGCGCCTTGATGCCCAACACCAACAAATAGCAGAAGAAATAAACGCCGACTTTACCCATCTTTATCCGACGCTTTTTCGTTACTATCTTGAAACTATCGACACGCTCAAGACCAGCACAGCCGTGATGCACCTCCGCCAGCAATATCTTGAGGAGCATGGTCTCATCGTGCATGAACCCGATCCCAACTCTCCCATTCGCGTCCGCATTCCCTCCTTCTGGGAGTCCCTAAGCCAGTGGGTGATTACATAATAAAGACTAATCCATAAATATAAAGATATGAGAAAGTTTGAATTGATGGCGCTGCCGTATGCGCCGGAGGCCTTAGAGCCAGTGATTAGCCGTGAGACCATTGGTTTCCATCACGGGAAGCACCTTGCGGCTTATGTGAATAATCTGAACGGGCTGCTGGATGGCAGCGGGTTTGAGAATGCAACACTTGAGGAGATTGTCTGTAAGGCAACGGGAGGTATCCTCAATAATGCTGGTCAGATTCTGAACCATGAGCTTTATTTCGGACAGTTTACCGGACAGCCGGCAAAAAGCGAACCCACTGGAGCATTGGCTGAGGCTATCAATCGCGACTTCGGTTCGTTCGATGCCTTCAAGGAGGAATTCCAGAAGAAGGGTGCGACGCTCTTTGGCAGCGGCTGGGTGTGGCTGTCGGCAGACAAGGACGGCAAACTCGTCATCACGCAAGAAACAAACGCAGCCAATCCTGTTCAGCGCGGACTGAAACCCCTGCTGACCTTCGACGTCTGGGAGCACGCCTACTATCTTGACTATCAGAACCGTCGTCCTGACCACCTCACAGCCCTCTGGCAAATCATCGACTGGAACGTCATCGGCCAGCGCTATCAATCATAGTACAACAGATGACAAGATACGCCCTGTTCTTTGATATCGACGGGACGCTCGTGAGTTTCCAGACGCACGAGATACCGCCCTCGACCATCCTCGCACTGACACAGGCGAAGGCCAACGGCCATCGGGTGTTCATCGCCACAGGCCGTCCGCCGATCATCATCACCAACCTCGGAGCCATCGAGCACCTGATTGACGGCTACGTGACCACCAATGGTGCCCTCTGCTTCGTAGGGTCGGAGATCGTGGCCTGCAACGCCATTCCACAGGAAGAGGCCCGTCGGGTGGTGGATGATGCCGTCGCGAAGCGCTACGGACTGATCGTTATCGGCGAGCGCGACATCGCCGTATGGGATCCCAAAGGTGATGTGGACGATATTTTCAGGCGGCAGTTGGCCGTGCAGAACCTGAACCAGGCCAAGCCCGTAGAAGAAGTGCTCAGTCAGCGCGTGCTGCAACTGACGGCCTTCTTCGACAGCGACTACGAACAGCAGATGATGGCACGAATCCCAGGCTGTATCTCTGGCCGCTGGCATCCTGCCTTTACGGACATCACCGCACGGGGAGCCGACAAGGGGGAGGGGTTGCTGCTGATGGCTGCCCGCGAAGGGATTGACCCCAAGTACACGATGGCCTTTGGCGACGGCGGCAACGACACCTCCATGATCCGTGCGGCAGGCATTGGCGTGGCGATGGGCAATGCCATCGAGGGCCTAAAAAAGGAGGCCGACTATGTGACGACCTCCGTAGATGATGACGGCATTCTCAATACCCTTCGCGCTTTCGCTATTATATAATCCTATTTGATAATCCACTCAAACAGTCCTGCTGAGTTGTCGACGGGTAAGACAACTTCCAGTCGTAGGGCTTTCGTCTTCACAGGATCGAAATTGACGGTGCAGGCTGAGCCTTTGTCCGTGGGATAGCCGTCGGCACCGCTGACAGGCTGCCACTGGCCCTGGGCATCCTGATAGAGGATGCGCCACGACTGTGGCACACGGCAGCCGCCCCAGGGGCCGTCATCGTACCAATAGACAGTGGCACTCTGAACGGTAGAGGCTTCTGGGAACTCATAGCCGAGCCACTCGGTAGTGCCGTTCTTCGGCCACCAATGGGTGTAAGGCACGCTGCGGTCGTTCTCGTCCTTCGGCACCAGACGGTCGTTGATGGCAGAGAGAGCCGGCATCTTCTCGGTAGAGCTGCTCACCTTGCTTTCTGAGGCGAGGGTGGCGGGTTGTGAGGGATTGGTGGCGTTCAGATCCTGAGGCAGCCAGACACGCATCTTACCACTGCCGCGATGACACCAGGCATAGTAAGGTATCAGGGTGAGCGTCTGGTCTGTGGCCTGAAGCTTGCCCTCTTTGTTGAAGTTCAGCGTCTGGGCATCGGTGATGAGTGTCTGTATCGGCGTGCCTGCAATCTCACCCTTGCCAAGGCGGAACTGCGGATTTTGGTTGATGAGCGTTCCCATGATGTCGAAGTTGTTATCCGGATGCTCTGCGCAGTAGACCAGCGGTCCGCGCTCTACGCTGATCATACCGCGATCAGCTGCCACCTTGTTGTTGGCACGGACGGTGCGGGGCTCCATATCGAAGCAGATGATCAGTTCGTCGCCCTTCTTCCAGCTTCGCTCGATGTTAATATAGCCGTCGGGAGAGATGAGCAGGGGTACGGTGATGCCATTGATGATGAAGCTGTAACCGAGGCGCTTGCCGTCGGTGTACTGATAGAGGTCGCTGGGCACCACCTTGTTACGCAGCCAGCCAGGTATGCGCACTTTCAGGTTGAAGTCGCCAGCGGTGTTCTTGTCGATGACGACTTTCGTCTCGCCTTCCCAGGGATAGTTGGTGGTCTGTGTGAGCGCGACCTTCTTGCCAGCCACATCGAGGGTGGCGCTGTTGGAGAGGAAGAGGTTCAGATACACGTCATGACCCTTCACGGCATAGATATAGCCTGGCAGCGAGGGGATGAAACGACAGATATTGCTCGGGCAGCAGGCACAGCCGAACCATGCCTGGCGCTGGTGCTGTCCCATCGATTCGAGGGGATTGGGATAGAAGAAGCCGTTGCCTTCGAGTGAGACGCCGGAGATGAGGCCGTTGTAGAGCGTGCGTTCCAGCACATCGTAGTATTTCGACTCGCCGTGGAGCAGGAACAGACGGTAGTTCACGTAGACATTGCCGATGGCGGCACAGGTCTCGCAGTAGGCACTCATGTTAGGCAGCTCGTAGTTCTTGCCGAAGGCCTCGCCGTTGGAGGTGGCGCCGATGCCGCCAGTGATGTAGAGCTTCTTCGTGACGATATTGTCCCAGATGGCATCGATGGCCTTGATATAGTCCTGGTCGCCAGTAAGGGCTGCGACATCAGCCATACCGGCATACATATAGGCAGCACGTACGGCATGGCCTACGGCCTCGTCCTGTTCGACGACGGGCTTGTGGGCTTGGGAATAGTCATGTGTGATGGTGGTCTTGCCACGATAGTCGAGGAAGAACTTGGCCTCGTCGAGGTATTTCTTGTCGCCTGTGACTAAGTAGAGCTTGGCGAGGGCCATCTCTGCAATCTGATGACCTGGTACGACGCAGGCCTGTCCAGGATTCGGACCTACCTCCTTACATACCACGTCGGCATAGCGGATGGCGATGTCGAGGAACTTACGGCTGCCTGTGGCCTGATAGTGGGCGATGGCGCCCTCCACCATGTGGCCGAGGTTGTAGAGTTCGTGGCTCAGGTCTTCCTCCTTGCTCCAGCGGGTGTCGCCAGCCCACTCGTGGGGTTTCTGCGGATTCTGGGTGCGGGAGGTGTAGAGATAGCCGTCAGGTTCCTGTGCAGAGGCGATGACATCGAGCACGGAGTCGATATAGGCTACGAGCTTCTTGTCGGGATAGGTCTGCAAGATATAGCTGGCACCCTCGATGGTCTTGTAGGGGTCTGTATCGTCGAAGGCCAGGCCTCCTACGGGGAACACCTTTGAGGGATCTTTCAGATGCTGGGCGGCATTGGAGAAGTTGGTGTAACGCCCAGTCTCCTCACACTTCGAGAAGGCGAGGGGGATGGTCACCTTACGGCTGGCTTCGAGGCGCTGGCCCCAGAACGTGCCAGGAGTTACTTTCACAGAGGTGAACGGCACAGGATTAATGGGATAACCGTGTGCGCTCGTCTGTTTCTTGGCTGCTGATGTGGTCAGGGTCATGCCTGCCACCAGCACAATCGTCATTAGCTTTTTCATATTTCTTACCTTTTTACCTTTTAATCAGTTTCACCACAAATCCGCCACCGCTGGCCATTTTGAGGTTCAGCGTGTCGCTGGCGATAAGCGTTTTTTGTTCTATATGATAGTCCTCGGCATGGTGGTTGGCGTTGATGCCGTCCGTCACGATGGTTGCCTGATAGCCGACGCCTGGGGAGAGACAGTCGAGAGAGAGACCGACTGTCCTTTCGTCCCAGTTCGTCTGACCGCCGATGTACCAGTCATCACCATGACGGCGGGCAGTCACAATGTAACAACCAATCTTACCAAGTAGAATCTTTGTCTCGTCGAATGTGTCGGGGATGCTCGTGATGAGGTCTGTACACTCCTGCTCACGTTCGTAGTTCGTAGGCGCATCGCAGAGCATCGTGAAGGGGGAGTCGTGGACGACGTAGCAGGCCAGCTGATGGCAGCGGGTGCCCATGGATACAGGATTCTGATAGCACTCCACCCAGTTCTCCCTGGTGCCGTTGCGCAGGGCACCAGGGGTGAAGTCCACGTTACCGGCCATCATACGGATGAAGGGGAAGGTGACGTCGTAGCGGGGCATGTCCGTATCCTTCTTCGCCCAACGGGCTTCCTCCATACCGAACACGCCTTCGTAGTTGAGGATATTCGGATAGGTGCGGTTCATGCCTGTGGGGGTGAAGTAGCCGTGATAATCCACGAAGAGTTGATACTGTGCACAGGTCTTGGCGAGCCGCTCTGCCATCTCCACAGCCGTCTGGTCATTGCGGTCCAGGAAGTCTATCTTCCATCCCGCGATACCCATCTTGGCGTATTTTTCGCAGGCCTCCACGAGATGTTCGTCGAGCACGTTGAAGACCGTCCAGAGCACGATGCTCACTCCTTTTGCCTTGCCGTAGTCAATGAGTCCCTGCAAGTCGATGTCTGCGATGGGGTTCATGATGTCTGCCTTATTGGAGTCATACCATCCCTCATCGAGTACGACGTAGGGGATATGATTCTTGGCGGCAAAGTCAATATAATATTGGTACGTGCGGGTGTTGATGCCTGCCTTGAAGTCGACACCTTTCAGGTTCCAGTCGTTCCACCAGTCCCAGGCCACCTTGCCAGGACGGATCCAAGAGGTGTCACCAATCTGGTTAGGGGTGGCCAGCGCATATACAAGGTTATTCACGGGCATTTCCGTATCTTTTTCTGTGATGGCCATCACGCGCCAGGGATAGGTCCTTGCGCCTGTGCTCCTGGCGATATAGTCTTCCGTCTCTTCGACATAGCTCATCCCTCTCCACTTGTAATACCCCATTTTCTTCGGATATTTCGCAAAGGCGGCAGAAATCTCACAATAGGGACTGTTCCCTTTGTGCGATTTAAGGAACATACCGGGATAGGCGCGGAGGTCGGATTCCAGGATAGTTACCTTTACATCGCCACACTCGATGGTGGCAGGCAGGAAGGCGTATTTGTCCTTGGCCTCAGAGAGGAGCGTCTCGTGGTAATAGTTCTGAAAGGCCATCGCAAAGGGCTTCTCGTCGTTGGTGGAGTAGGCGAGCCATGCACGGCTGTCCTTTGGGAAGCAGAAATCGGCAGTCTCGTCACTTACCACCGTCTCGCCTTTTTGCGTCGTATAGAAACGATAGGCCACGCCCTCGTCGTAGGCTCTCACTTCCAGGCCGATGCCGTTGTCGAGTTTCAGGTGCATCTCGCGCCAGCTGGTTTGTATATTTTTTTGCCTATAAAATGGAGACTCTATATTCTCGCTCAAAACTTTACCCAGACTAAACCCAGTCTTTACCCTAACTAAAATCGGACTTTCCTTAGGGTAAACCCTGACTTTACCCTGACTAAACTCAGAGGCCTCTAAACAGGCCTTTACAGACAGGATTTCCTTTCCGTCGTGACTGACAAGAATTTTCAAGTCCTTACTGACTGTCACAACGTTCTTCCCGTCTGGCGAGGTGATGGTATAGTCCTTGGCTGTTGCTTCACCGTAGGCGCATAGGATTAATAATGTGGCAAAGGCCCAAATCTTTCTAATCATATCTGTTTACTATTTCAAAACCTCCTTCAATTGGTTGGTGGCGCGCTCAATCATGTCCATCGTACCACTGCCATCGCTGACGTAGCGGATCACCATACCAGCGTAGCCGATGGCACGGTTTGCCTTTTCATTGTCCTCAGGCAGCTGCTTGGCTTTCTCTAACAGTTGCATCAGCTCGTCCATATCCTCCAATTCCGGGAGGTTGCCTGGGCGCATCGTGTTGATGACGGCATTCAGGGCATTGGCAGCCTTGTCGATTTCCTCCTGCGTGTATTTGTCCTTGGGGGCATCCATGTAGGGCTGGGTCTTCTCATATTCGGCCGTCATGCGGGCGAAGCCGTGCCTGGCCCAAGGGGCATATTCCGGCACCTTCACGGCAAGGGCCTCCCAGGCCTGTTGCTCGTCGATGCGCCCCTTGGCTATCAGCAGCAGCTCACGAAGCTGAGATTTATCAATTGATAATGGATAATTGATAATGGATAATTGAGAGTTGGGATCGCTCTCTACATTCATGCGGAAGTAGTGGGTCACATGCTCGTCGCCGGCATAGTCGGGAATAAATGTCCGGTCGCCGAAGGCGAGGGTATAGAGATGGGCGTCGGCTGCGGTAGTCCCGTCATGGGCACCGTTAAGGGTGATGTCACTCAGGTCGGAGCTGATATTGACGGTCGCCTCGTCCCAGTTGCTGATGCCTGTCGTGGCCATGACCAGCGGACCATACATGAAGGTTCCTGCCCACTGGTTATCCATCTTGTCAGGGCCGAAGTCGAGGTGCTTGGTGAAGGGCATCACCACTTCCACCACGTCACTCTCAGACCACTGGCGTTCAGGAATCTCCACATAGCTTGAAGGCTGATAGCTTTGTGCGATGCTCTGGCCGTTGAGCCTGATGTCGAATCCCTCCGTGGCCCAATACGGCACGCGGAGCTTCATGGAGAATTGAGAATTATGATTACTCTCTACATTGATGCGGATGGTGGAGCGTTCGGCGGGCCATTGGCACTCCTGCTTGATAGTGACGCCTTTCTGGGCCCAATGGGCAGTGGTGGGCATATAGAGGGCAACCCAGAGAGTCTTGTCGTTGACGAAATAGGCTGCCTCCTGATACTTCACGTGGTTTTCCACGCCTGTGCCGCCACAGCAGGTGGCCTGGGGTGTCTCATTGCCCCAGGGCTTTGAGGCATCAAGGCCCACGGCATACTGATACACCGTCAGATACTCCTTGGGGTTCACGGAGCCGACAATCTGGTTGTAGAGCACCCGTTCGTAGTAGTCCATATAGCGTGCATCATCGGGATTGAAGCAGTTCAGGTCCTTCGTCAGCTTGGCGAGGTTATAGGCGCAGCAGGTCTCGTTGATCGTAGGCTCGGGATGCAGTTCGCGCCCTCCCCAGCTGGTGACGTTGGTACACATCGAGGTGATCTGCGAGTAGGGCTGACGGAACATCTCTCCGTTGCCTACGCCACCCATCGCATAGCGATAGCGTCCCTGGATCATCGTCCAGAAATTCTCGGCGAGATTGTAATAATAGGGATTGTCATTTCCCCGGAAGGCGCGTAGGGCACCAGTCACCATGGGTATATGCTGATTGGCGTGGCGCGTGCGGATAGCATCGATGTTCTTGGCGAGGGGGTCGAAGAAGGCAGGGCTGTCGAAGTATGTGGCAGCCTCCAAGAGACGGGCTTTCTCCTCAGCATTGTCCGTCAGTTCTGAGAGACGTGCCAATGACTCTGCCATACCTCCCACCTCACCTGCGATGTACATGTTCCACATCTCATAGCGGTTGCCGGGCTTGGCACGGCGCTGGGCCTGAGAGCCGTCGCTCTTCACAAACGTACGGTAGTGCAGACGGTTCCACACCCACAGGCCCATATCCTTTGCGATGAGCAGGGCCTTGGCAGCCACCGCCTTGTCGTCGATGTAGGTGGCGATGTCGATGAGTCCTGCCAACTGCTTATGCACGGAGTAATAGGGCGCCCACACCCAGCTCTCATTATTATAGGCACGGTACATCTCTATCAGCGCACAATGCTGGGCAGGGATGGCATTCAGGTAGCCGTAGCCATACAGCTCCGGATGCTGCTTATAGCCGTCGAAGTCTTTCCAGGTGCCCTGCATCTGTTTCAGTTCTTCCTCTGGGGCAAAGTCGCGGGCCTCCCAATAGCGTCCAAGTTCCTGATTCCAGACGAAGGTACGCTCCTGGCACTCCCGCAGGCCGTTGACCATCTCGGTGATATTCCGTTTGAGAATCGCTTTCTTGGCAGGATCCTGACAACTGGCATAGGCAAAGGCCATGGCGGACATGTAGTGTCCGGAGCCGTGACCTTTGAGTTTCGTGGTGGGCGAATCCCAGCCGTCAGCCTCGGGATAGCCCTCCGTAGAGAGTCCGTAGGTGTCACGGTAGTTATAGAGCTGCTGTTTTACAGGTAGGCTGAGCAGCTGGTCGATATCGAGGTTACGGTTCCATGTCAGACGGTTGTCGCCATCGATGCTCACCTGATCCAGCGGCAGTGTCTCCGCCACGGGGATGTTCGACGGCACGGCGTATGTTCCGTCCACCACCTTCACCTCTGCCGATACGGGGTAGCCGTTGGGTGTGCTGTTGTCGCCGAGGATCATTCCGCGTACCTTATATATAGTACCAATGGGGTTGATCTCCGGGTTTGCCTCAGCCTTCTCTGTGGCCTCCGACGAGTTGAGCCACTTCACCTGGCGATATTCACCCTTGCCGTCGCTGTACTTCACCCATAAACGGTATGGCAGTCTCGGGGCGTTGCCCACAGGCACTTCCACGCTGACAGTCTCCACGCTCTTGATGCTGCGGATGTCTTTTGCGGTCGCTGTGCTGACCATCAGCCCAGCTGCAAACACGCCTATCAGAATTCCTTTTTTCATCGAATTATTTGCTTTTGTTAGATTCATGGTGCAAAGATAGTAAGGAATAGCCAAACGGCATGAAAGTATCGTCCAAAGTAGTAGCAAAATAGTCCAAAACAAAGAAAATCCGATGCTTTTGGACGATTTTTGCATCATCTTGGACGATTGTTTTATCCCACAACGTTAATAAGTCGTAACTTTGCAGCAGATTTCAAAAATTATAAATGTATAACAAAACAAAACTTAAAAAACAAATTGGTATGAAGAAACATTTCTTATGTTTGCTTTTGCTGGGCGGAGCTCTTGGAGCCTACGCCGCAGAAAGCACATCACCAGCCATTGCTGAGGTTACTCAGCAAGGTGTGAAAGTGCAAGGTGTTGTCACAGACGCCAAGGGAGAGCCGATCATCGGCGCCACGGTGACTGAGAAAGGCACCAAGAACGCGACTGTTACCGATTTCGAAGGTAACTACTCTCTGAACGTTGCCAGCAGCAACGCCGTACTCGTCATCAGCTACATCGGCTTCATCAATCAGGAAGTGAAGGCCGGCAGCAACGTGACCCTTCAAGAAGACAACGCCCTGTTGAATGAGGTTGTCGTCATCGGTTACGGTACACAGCGCAAGGGCGATATCACCTCTGCCAT
>JAEEGJ010030655.1_pt1 | contig 10484 bp, 7 predicted proteins | sample 8958761 | NCBI WGS metagenome assembly JAEEGJ01 (sample SAMN16246546, study PRJNA631951) | gut metagenome | biome: gut microbiome; feature: rumen; material: RS-attached | host: Bos | place: Iran: Karaj | collected 2018-10
TGGTGTTATAAACCTTTGTGGCATGGAAGGAAAGAGTGCTCATGTCACCAGCATTAAGGACGCTTACACCATTTTCTTTTACGCCAAAAGCGTGTGCAGCATCATAGATTACCTTGAGTCCATATGTATCTGCTATCTCTTGAATGCGTTTTGTATCGCATGGCTTTCCATATACATGAACCGGCATAATAGCTGTAGTCTTTGGAGTGATTGCAGCCTCAATCTTCTCTGGATCCATATTACCAGTTGCAGGATCAACATCAACGAATACAGGTTTGCAGCCATTCCACCAGATTGAATGTGTTGTTGCAACAAAGCTATATGGAGTAGTGATAACCTCACCTGTGATACGTAATGCCTGAAGGGCTGTAAGAAGTGGGAGTGTACCATTAGTAAAGAGACTGAGGAATGGAACACCAAGGTATTCTGCAAGTTCTTTCTCTAATTGTTTATGGAAAGAACCATTATTTGTAATCCACTTACTATCCCATATCTGCTGGAGAAGTTCATGAAACTCGTCCAAATTTGGAAGTAAAGGGGATGTTACGGTTATTAATTTATTATCCATAATTATAATGCAGCTATAAAATATCCTCTAAATATCTCAAATAGTGAGAGACATACAGATTTATTAAACGTTTTCTTATATCTATATGCGATATTTGTAAATATATATCATATCACCCCAAATAAGGACTCTATATGGCGAAGGGGCTTTTTATTGTCATTTGTACGAATACCCACCATTCACCTCGATGAGACTACCATTGACGAATGGATTATCCACGCAGAAACGGAAGGCATCTACGACCTCATCTATTGAGGCAAAGCGATGAATGGCGGTTTTACGATAAATGTTTTGCTTAATCTCTTCTGGTTTCTCTTTCTGCCAAGGGGTCTCTACGAAACCTGGGACGACTGCATTTACAGTTGTTCCAGTTCCTTCAAACTCCTTGACAAGATTCCTACAAAGACCATGAACAGCGGCTTTCGCTACACCATACGCAAGAACCGTTGCATGAGGATTGACTACCATCTGAGAGCCTGTGAAGAGTATACGACTTCCTGCAGGAATGATTGGAAAAAACTCGCGACACATAATATAGTGTGAGTTTACAGCTACTTCCATCATCATATCCCAGTCTTTGTCCGTGTAATCCGTGAATGACTTACGGATACTCATTCCTGCATTACAATGGAGGCAATCTAAATGGTCTGTCTTACTCTTCACATAGTTGATGAAACTATATACCTCCTCACGGTTTGTCTGATCAGTCTTGATAGCTTCGAAATTTGCAATATTCTCAGTAAAATCAGGGCCTACATACGTAGCAAATACATAATACCCCTTGCTTATCAACATTTTTGCAACACCTAAGCCAATCCCCGATGTGCCACCTGTAACAACAGCGTACTTCACAATATGGTTACATTTTCCTTTTTGTTATACATCTCAATTATCTCGGCAATCGCAACGCTTTCATGCGTCTGAAGCTTATAGCAATTTCTGCGATTGTTGGCAATCATCGAGATAAACTCCTGTATCTCATATCGCAATCCATCCCCATCATAGCTATAGAAAAACTTCTTATTCTTTGTCTGATCTTCATAACGAATCTCAAAATAATCTGTAAGCCACCATGGAGCAGGAACATAGATATAGCCCTTAGTTCCAGAAATGATGAGGTTTCCTTCCGTCTTAACTCCGATTCCTAACGTTACAGAAGCCGTAGCATGAGGATAGCAGATATTTATCTTGGTATAGACATCCACATCATTCTCCATCTTTGAGTAGAAGTCAACTTTAGTGTAGTCCTTGCCAAGAATCTTTATTATTGACATCAAAGTAAGCGGAGAATGCTCATTCATCGCTCCACCAGCCTGAGATGCATCCAACTCACGGGTTGGTGCCTGAACCATCTTTGATAATGAAGCCTTGACATCAACCACATCACCAATAACCCCACTTTTAACCAAAGTGGTGATATGGCAGAAAGCTGGACAATAAGCAGTCTTACTTGCCTCTAACAACACAAGATTATGTGCTTCTGCATAATCATAGAGTTCTTTTGCCTGAGATGCAGAAAGAGTGAAAGGAATCTCACAAAGCACATGCTTTCCAGCCTCTAACGCCTCCTTTGTATATTGATAGTGAGTTAAATGTGGAGAAGCAACATAAACAGCATCGACATCAGCAAGAAATTGCTGATAATCTTCATTATATACCTTTAACTGAAACTTCTCAGCAAATGCATCGGCATTTGTCTTATTAGGGTCAAAAACAGATGTTACCTCTACCCCATTAACTACCTTTGTCTCAGGAACGAATCTATTTGCAATACGTCCAGAACCGACGATTCCGACCCTAAATACCTCCTGACTTTCAGCACGAAGCATCGTGGATGAAACGCCCTCAGTACGTGGAAGATATACGACCCTACAGTATTCATTAAGATAGTCGAACTTTCCCTCCCAATCAGAACCTATGGCAAAGATATCAACATCATATTTCTGGATATCATCAATCTTCTGACCGAGATAATCCTCTATTATGATTTCATCCGCATAACCTGTAGCCTTGACAGCCTCAACACGCTCAAGCACATTATTACGCACATTAAGCTTGCCCCTACCACGATCAAAACTATCACTAGTGACCCCAACAATAAGGTAGTCACCAAGTTCTTTTGCCCTACGAAGAAGGTTTATATGACCTTGATGAAGGAGGTCGTATGTGCCGTAGGTTATGACTTTTTTCATGAGTTTTACTTCCTCACGCCGTACTTTTCGCAAGCTTCCTTATAGGTATCAAGTGAACCGATGTCAAAACGAAAGTTCTCGCCCGTTCCTGCCATTGGCCAGGCGTGCATCGTCACGTTATCCACCATATAGTGAGCGAGATTTCCCGGAGCATCAAAGCCACAGCCATTCTCTATGGCATGCATGATCATATCTATATTTTCCTTCTTATAGATATAGAATGGCGGAACAGCCCATGTGCTCTTTGGCTCTTGCGGTTTTTCCTCCATATTGAGAACCTTATTGTTCTCATCAAGAACCACAACACCTGTACGCTGTAGTTTCTCTCTTGAAGGCTGTTTATGACACATGATACATGGAGTTCCCTTTTCCTTTGCAAAGTCTACAAAACCCTTGAATGAGAAGAAAAGGAGATTGTCAGCAGCTACTACAAGCATGTCATCATTAACGCCAGCCTTTTCGATAGCAAACTGAAGATCACGAACAGCACCAAGACGTGTCTCATTAGTGCTTGTACCATCATCTATGACGGTTATCTTCTTGGTATAATGCTGTTCCTTTGCCCAATCCTCGAAGATGGAAGCAAAACGATGATTTGTTACGATAACATGCTCGTCAATCTCTGGGATTGTATCAATATCATCAAGCATACGACCGAGAATGGTAGAATCACCAATCTTCAGAAGTGGCTTTGGAAAGTTCTTGGTGAGTTCGCCAAGACGAGTGGCATAACCAGCAGCAATAACTATATTTTTCATATCAGCCTTTATTCTGCAGTTCCATAATATTTAGCATACCATTGAGCAAAGGCGCGAAGTCCTTCACGGAGAGAGGTAGATGGCTTGAAACCAAAATCGGTTTCAAGAGGAGTGGTATCTGCGTATGTTACAGGCACATCTCCCGGCTGCATAGGAACAAGTTCCTTATGTGCCTCAAAGTCATAATCTGCTGGGAGCACCTTGGCAGCAATAAGCTCTTCCTGAAGGATTGTAACGAAATCAAGAAGATTCTCTGGCGAGTTGTTACCGATGTTATAAACCTTATATGGAGGAATCGGAAGTCCATCCTCACCATTCTGCTTCTCTGGTGCGTGCTGCATAATGCGAACGACACCCTCTACGATATCATCCACATAGGTGAAATCACGCTTGCAGTTACCGTAGTTGAATATCTGAATTGTCTTGCCCTCACGAAGCTTGTTAGTGAAACCGAAGTAAGCCATATCCGGACGACCTGCAGGACCATAAACCGTAAAGAAACGAAGTCCTGTTGATGGAATGTTATATAGCTTTGAATAAGCGTGAGCCATAAGCTCGTTACTCTTCTTGGTTGCAGCATAGAGAGATACCGGATTATCCACCTTATCATCAGTTGAGTATGGCACCTTCTTGTTTGAGCCATAAACAGATGATGAAGAGGCATATACCAAATGCTCAACCTCATTATTACGACATGCCTCAAGGATGTTATAGAAACCTATGAGATTAGCCTCTATATAAGAACCCGGATTGGTGATAGAATAGCGAACACCAGCCTGAGCAGCAAGGTTTACCACTACCGAGAACTTCTCTTCAGCAAAGAGAGTATCTACAGCATTCTTGTCTGCAAGATTTGCCTTTACAAACCTCCAATCACGATTGAGGGCCTCTATCTCAGCCAATCGCTCATGCTTGATGTTTACGTCGTAATAGTCGGATATTGAGTCAAATCCAACCACACGAATATTCTTTACGTCCTTGAACAGACGCTTTACTAGATTACTGCCAATAAAACCTGCAGCTCCAGTTACGAGGACTGTCTTGCCCTCAAGATTTACATTATAGTTTAACATTAAAACGAAAGTTTTCTCTTTTTCTTTTGGCTACGCCTAACATTAATTAAGACATATAATCAAGACGTTAATTTTGACATTAATGTCTTTTTCAGATTTCTTCTGTCGACATTTCTTCTTCCAAAGAATCTGCATAGAAAAGTTCATGATAGTCCACGTCTTCTACAGGTTTCATATCACGATCTACAAGAAAGCAACGATTTGTCTCTTTATCTAAAGCCCAGCGCTCACCTATCAATTGTTCTTCACCATAATTAATCAATAGTCCCACAGGCTTCCTCGTCAAACGTAGATAATTACATAATTGCGCCCTATGTTTGGCATTAATCCTAGTAACCGATTTTAACTCTATAATCACATCATCAACAACTATATCCATTTTATATTTCTTTTCAAGATGATGATGCTTGTAATAAATATCGATTGTTTTTTCACGTTCATTCGGAATACCACGATCAAGAAGTTCAAGATGAAGAGCCTCCTGATATACAGGCTCAAGAAGTCCCCAATTTAGCTTCTTGTGTACTTCCATTGCTGCACCAATAATGCGATAGACAATATCTGAATAACTTGTCGCCTGCAACATAAAAAAATTATGTTTTAATTAACGTCCCAATTAACGTCTAATTAATGTTACAGCGGAAGCAAAAACGAATTACACGTTACACGAACCTCGCCCCATCATCCGGCTTCACCCAGAACACCTTAAAGGTATTCTCGTATTCTGGATATTGCGCGAGATATTCCTTTGTAAGAGTAACCTCTATCTGCTCTTTATATGCAGGATCAACAAGGGCGATTACCGCCCCCTTAAAGCCTGCTCCTGAGAAACGACCGCCATATACACCAGAGAGCGGGCGCATGATGTTATAGATGGAGATAAGCTCTGGCGAACCACACTCGTAGTTATGGATTGACGACTCACAAGAGTCAAAAGAAAGTTTTCCAAAGAGTTGGAGATTACCAGTTTCCCATGCAGTAACGCCTTGACGTACACGACGATACTCTGAGTAGAAATGCTCTGCCCTACGAGCAAAGCGCGATGGCATCATGTCACGAGTCTTATCAAATGTGTCCTTTGGAATATCACGAAGGAAAGTCTTGTCAAAAGTCTTGAGAGGCTGCTCCATATACGCAAGCATATTCCAAGCGGCAGTCTTACACTCAAACACACGAAGGTTATAGTCGGAATTGACAAGCGAGCGCGTAAGGCCTGAGAAGAAAATACCAATCTCGAACTCTGGCATATCAGGATTACGCTTGATAATCCTCCATTCATTACTGTCACAATCAAGGAAGAGAAGTCCGTCTTTCTTTCCTAGGGCGATACAAGCCTGATCGAGCAAGCCATTATTAAGACCTATATACTCACGTTCTGCCTCAGAAGCTATCTGTACCACCTCAAACGGCTGTAAGGTAATGCCATTAGCCTTCGCAAATGCCATCACGTAGGCAATAAGTACGGCAGCAGAAGAGCTAAGTCCGCCAACAGGCAACGAGCCTTTGAGCACACCATCTATACCCTTGGTAAGCTCAAAACGCTTCTTCAAGGCATACTTAGCACCACGGGCATAGTCGCCCCAATGCTTCTCACGAACCTCCGTACGCTTTGCAAGGTCGAAATGCACCTCTCCTTCAAACGAGAGACTTGAGAGATTAACCTGTGCATCCTCACGCACATTAAACCAAAGGTCAACACCTTTATTTATGGCAAAGCCAGTCACAAGTCCATGCTGATGATCAACATGAGCACCAAGTGGGCAGACACGATATGGGGAGAATATATGATACTGATAGTTTACCATTAACTATACGTAGAATACAGAAATTTAGGTTATAAAATTGGCAATTCAGAACCACACAAAACACCACTAAGGCATACTCGCATCCCGATAGGCGGATACGCAAAATTCACCCAAGAAAGACCGTCTTCCCTGAGAATTAAAGCGTTATGAGTTCAAAATTATTAACTTGGGAATTTTCCCGTTCGTTATTAGTTTACTCTTAAATCGTGAACAAAAGTAATGCTTTTTTTTTAATTATGCAAGAATATATGTGAATTTTTATTGCGGATATGATAAAAAGGCAACAAATATCAAATTTCACGATGTTCCAACGTCAAATCACATATACAGCCTCGCTCTTCCTTCGCTCATCCTCCGTACCAAACTCGGTGTAAGTCCGCTTCAGGAACTATAGGATCAACGGACCTAGAGCGGAGGCATAGCGAAGGTACATCGGAGGTTCTGCCTATCCACTTCAGCAAGAAAAAAGGGCAAAAGGAGAGAAAATGAATAAAAGTATCATGTTTTGTACGAAATTAATAAGGTAAAACGAAGAAAAATTTATATCTTTGCACTCAGATTGTGTCTGAATAATAAAAGGCAAGGACTAAAACTAAAAAAAATATAGACTAAGCTATGCAAAAATCAAGAAACATGAGCCTCGGAATGAGGAAAAAGTTCATGTGTACTTTGGCTGTGGGAATGCTTTGTATTCCCGCATCAGCTATCAATTATGAAAAGACAGCCCAAGGCGTTACCATCCATGTAACCAAGGGTTCGGCTACATCCCCTAAGCTGGTGCGCTTGCAGGTTATGGGCGATAAGATTATCCGCGTGTCAGCAACAGCCGATAATCAATTCGCTGACCGTCAGAGCCTTATCATCGTTGACCAGCCTTCTTACAGCAACTATACAGTCAAGGAAGAAGGCGACAAGGTCGTTGTAAGTACAGGAAAGATCAACGGCTATGTCCTCTCCACTACCGGCGAGGTCTGGTTTACCGATTCTAAGGGAAAGCTGATTGCTCGCGACCAGAAAGGTGGCGGCAAGACCTTCACCCCATACGAGGTCACTCAGATTCATGCTGACGGCAAGCCTGAGACCTATAAGGGCTGGACGATGCGTCAGGTGTTCGAGAACCTTGACAACAGCGAGGCTATCTACGGACTTGGCCAGCATCAGGCTGACGAGTGGAACTATAAGGGAAAGAACGAGGAGTTGTTCCAATACAACACAAAGGTATCAATACCATTCATTGTAAGCAGCAACAACTACGGTATTCTGCTCGATAACTATTCCCTCTCACGTTTTGGTAACCCCAAGGACTACAGTCAGTTGCACGAAGTATTCACGCTTCGCGACAAGGACGGAAAAGAAGGAGCTCTTACCGGCACTTACAAGGCTCCGGGACAGGAGACTCTTGTAAGGCGCGAGGACAGCATCTACTTCGAGAACCTGAAATCAGCAAAGAATCTGCCTGCTTTCAAGCTCGACAACGCTACCGTTGTTTATGAGGGAACTATAACCCCAAAGAAGACTGGCGAGTATCGTTTCTCTCACTATTACTCTGGTTATCAGAAGATTTACATCAATGGCAAGCCAGTATATACCGAGGATGTCTTGAACACAGGCAAGAATGATCAGGAGATATGGCGAACCGCGTGGAATCCTAACGCAAGAAAGTTTGCCGTTAATCTTCAGGCAGGAAAGACTTACACCATACGCTTGGAATGGAAGCCTGACGGTGGTGAGGCTTATTGCGGTCTCAGAGCCCTTGAGCCTGTGAATAAGGCTGAGCAGCAGAAGATTAGCTTCTGGAGCGAGATGGGACAGCAACTCGACTATTATTTCATCTCTGGCGAAAATGCTGACGAGATTATTAGTGGTTACAGAACCCTCACAGGCAAGGCTCAGATCATGCCTAACTGGCTCTTCGGTTTCTGGCAGAGTCGTGAGCGCTACAAGACTCAGGCAGAGATACTTGACGCATTGGCAGGTTTCCGCAAGCGTCACCTTCCTATCGACAATATCGTGATGGACTGGAACTACTGGGTGGACGACCAGTGGGGCGCTTTCCGCTTCGACCCCGCACGCTTCTCCAATCCTAAGGCGATGATTGATTCTATCCATGCCCAGAATGCAAGGATTATGATCAGCTGCTGGCCTAAGTACTATCTCGGTACTGACAATTATAAGGAGCTCCGCGACAAGGGCTACATCTATCAGCAGAGCGTGAAGGACAGTCTCCGTGACTGGCTTGGTTACAAATACGCTTTCTATGACGCTTACGACACGGAGGCACGACGCATCTACTGGCGGCAGCTGTATGAGAACCTCGGCGTGCTGGGCATGGATGCGTGGTGGATGGATGCGAGTGAGCCTAACGTGCGCGACTGCACCGACATGGCGTATCGCAAGCTCCTGTGCGGCCCTACGGCGATGGGCAGCTCTGACGAGTTCTTCAATGCGTACAGCATCGTGAACGCTGAGGCTATCTACGACGGACAGCGTGGCTACGAGACGGCGATGGAGCGTCAGGGCATCTCGGCTACTGACAGCAGGCGTCTCGACCGTGAGGCACGCTGGGATGCCCGTGGCTTCGGCAATGACTTCTCGCCAGAGAACAGTCGTGTCTTCCTGCTCACACGCAACGGCTTTGCGGGCGAACAGCGCTACAGCACTGCCACATGGAGCGGCGACATCGGCACGCGTTGGGAGGACCTCAAGGCCCAGATTACTGCGGGACTCAACTTCAGCATATCAGGTATTCCGTTCTGGAGTCAGGACATCGGCGGCTTCTCTGTGGAGAGGCGATACCAGCAGGCACAGGCACGCTTCGACGCCTCGGGCGAGGAGACTGCCGACCTCCGCGACTGGCGCGAGCTGAACGTGCGTTGGCACCAGCTCGGTATGTTTGCGCCTATGTACCGCTCCCACGGTCAGTTCCCTTATCGTGAGCCGTGGAACATAGCGCCAGAATCCCATCCGGCTTACCAGGCCATCAAGGCGTGCATGGAGCTGCGCTACCGCCTGATGCCGTACATTTACTCGCTGACGGCTGACGTGCACTTCCGCGACTACACAATCATGCGTCCGCTCGTGATGGACTTCGGCAATACGGACAAGAACGTGCTCGACATCGGCTACCAGTTCATGTTCGGACCCGCCTTGATGGTCAACCCTGTCTATCAGTACGGGGCAAGGGCAAGGAAGGTCTATTTCCCTAAGGGACACGTGTGGTACGACTTCTTCACGGGCAAGCGTGTGTCTGACGGTGCGGAGGAGCGATTCGTGGCTGCTCCTTACGAGCACATCCCTCTCTTCGTGCGCAGTGGCAGCATCATCCCCGTGGGTCGCAAGTTGGAATATACGGGTGAGAAGCCTCAGGACAACATACACCTATTTATATATATGGGGGCAGACGGTGAGTTCTCGCTCTACGAGGACGAGGGCACTAACTACGGCTACGAGGCTGGTCGCTATGCCCGCATCCCTATCCGCTATGATGAGGCTACACGCACCGTGACCATCGGTGAGCGTCAGGGCGAGTTCCCGGGTATGCTCCGTGAGCGCACCTTCACCATCGTACCTGTCGGCAAGGGTCACGTGCAGCCTTACGACCCCGAAGCTAATGGCATGGAGGTCAGGTATGACGGTACACCTCTTTCCGTTTCCGTTCGTTAGTTATTTCTCTTGTTAATCAGTTTTATATCTCCCACGGAGGCACGGAGCACACTGAGTAAGACCCTCTCCGCCCTTCGGGCACCTCCCACTCTATGGGGAGGGCATGGTTACTTACTCGCTCCGAGGAGTCCACTGAGGTCGCTCTCGCTCCGTTGAGCACACAGAGCCGTTCGGGTCATACGAGGCAAGCAATGCGCTTAGCCTCTCCGTGACCTCCTCAACACCTTGGGTGTCTCCGTGCGCTCAGCTTTTCCGACTGGAAAGGTATATGAACTCTGTGCCCTCCGTGGCTCCGTGGGAGACCAATGTTTGACTTAATTATGCTTACTGAATTATGAGATACCATTTAAGGCAGATAATGACGGGGCTGCTCCTGCTGCTCTGTCTCGGCGTGTCGGCTCAGAGCCTGTCACGCGTTTCCTTCA
>JAEEGJ010030657.1_pt1 | contig 10484 bp, 10 predicted proteins | sample 8958761 | NCBI WGS metagenome assembly JAEEGJ01 (sample SAMN16246546, study PRJNA631951) | gut metagenome | biome: gut microbiome; feature: rumen; material: RS-attached | host: Bos | place: Iran: Karaj | collected 2018-10
CGGCTGATGACTATATATGTTAAAAATCACTTTTTATTTCGCTAAGCGCATTCCAATGCGCTGCAATTGCTACTAAGCTAGTTTTGTGGAACTATTTCTTTTAAGAATATTTCATGGCCGTTCAGGGACATATATTCCCGTCAGAATTGTAAATAGTTGAACGCACACCCGAATATAGAAGAAGCGACACTTGGCATTTAGAAAATCATAATCTTATGCTATGTCAGCAGGTCACCCTGGGGCTGGCGAGCTAGGGGGCGGAGAGCCTGGGCGGGCTGGGGCGAGCGGGGTGGTTGGTGGTATGAGAACTGCGAATAGCAACAATGCCCCGTCCTAGGCGAGATCAGGGGACCTAGGGCGGGGCACGCTAAAGTAAGGACTATTCTTTGACATAGTCAAATATTCTTAAATCGTAGTGTTTGGAGTACATGTCATCTAGCGAATCTATGATTACGCTTCCACTGATAAGGAGTTTGTCAAAGGTCTGTTCTTCCATTCCGTTGATGTAGTCCTCGTAACTCATGTACGCAAAGACCTCCATCAAAGTGGCATTTTGCTTGTAGATTCCATCGATGTCAATGATGTCCATATTGGGCAGGTAAGTGCCGGCGCTGATTTGATAAGAGCGCACTTGGATAATCGGCCTGTCGTCGCGGCTACTTTCGTGAAACGTCGCAGTAAGCTTGTACGCCTCGGCACTGCCACCACCAATTACGCAGCTGCCAAGCTCTACGGATGTGTCAGGCGCAACCTGCATATCCTTGATGTCGTAATTGTCATAATCAGTAAAAGGGATTACTGACGCAAACTTTTTAGGACCTGTTTCAGGTTCCGACGCCACAAAGTGCTCCGCCGCTGTTGCGATTTTTTGGAGTTCGCTAAACAGAGCCATATCTCCTATTGTAATCGATGTATGCTTTGCATAATCAGCCAATTCAATAAAATCGTAAAGTTTATCTTCCTTGAAATCCTTAGGCTTAACCGCATCTAGTCCCGCATCGCTAAAGCTGTAATCCGGATTCATATCGCGCATGTACATCATTACTTTTGTAAAGTCTTCGAAGCTGCATTTGCGAAGATTTATTTCCTTTACATCACTATGCTTTATAGACTCATCCGTCTCTTCATTGCTAGCTTCGATCTGATATTTCAGTTGTGCCTTAAATAAAAGATCATTTATAGCCATTATTATATCCTCCACTTTGACTATATAATAGCACATCTTGTATTACTTTCTCAAGTAATCACAATATTTAGTGATTTTTTGATTAAAATCTACTAAAACGAGCCTAAATCCATTATGCACAAGCTCATAAGTTTACTGACAATTATAAAGAAATTCTTAAATATTTATAAATTATTAGCACTCTCTATTGACGAGTGCTAATCAAGGGTGTATAACATAATTACAAAAAGGGAGCAAAGGAGGTAGTTATTATGTTGATGCCTAGTATTTTTTCAAATGATTTTATGGATGATTTCTTCGGAGTACCACGTGTAACAGGAATCGGACAGCATTTGGATCACGACTTCTCACGTATGATGAGCACAGATGTAAAAGAGACAGAAAAGGGTTATTCAGTAGACATGAATCTTCCAGGATTTGCGAAAGAAGATATTAAGGCTGAACTGAAAGATGGTTACCTTACAATCAAGGCAGAGACCAATCAGGACAATGATGAGAAGGACGCAGATGGCAAATACATCCGCAGAGAACGCTACACTGGTTCTTGCTCAAGAAGCTTTTATGTAGGCGATGGAGTGACCCAGGAAGATATTCACGCGACATTTAAAGATGGTGTTCTCGCACTAGAGATTCCAAAGAAGGAGGCAATTCCTCAGGAGGAAGAGGCAAAGTATATTGCTATTGAAGGATAATACATACAGTGCAAGAGGCGAGCTCAATTGAGGGCTCGCCTTCTTTTTTACTTCATAGAAAATTAGTTAATTGTTTGCAGCAATTGTCGTCTCGCACTACTGGAGTTTGCAAAGCAAACTCTTTCTTGTTTCATAAATTCAACGATTTTCAGCAATCTACCACAAAATTAATAAAGCAGGCTTGACGCAAATGTATGTTCGGGTGTAGTATATTTTTAGAGTTTCGAAAGTTTGTTCTACTTTTATCAATATAATAGCTATCGAAGCTAATATAAAACTTACTACCACATTTAGGTCAAGAGCTTAGAATTATGAAAGAACGATATTACTTAGCAATAGATTTAAAAAGTTTTTACGCCAGCGTGGAATGCGTCGACCGCGGTCTTGATGTAATGACTGCCAAGCTGGTGGTTGCCGATCCCGAGCGTAAGCAGGGCACTATTTGCCTTGCTATCTCTCCTGCTATGAAAGCTCTTGGCATCAAAAATCGCTGTAGAGTTTTCGAGATTCCAAAAGGAATTGATTACATCATGGCGCCACCGCGGATGAATCGCTATATCCAAGTCTCTGCCCTGATTTACGAGATTTATTTATCCTTTGTGGATAAGGCGGATGTACACGTCTACTCCATCGACGAAGCCTTTTTGGATGTCACCACTTATCTTAGCCTATACAACCAAACTCCCAAAGAGTTGGCGCAAACCATTTTGGGAGCTATATATCAACGCACCAAGCTTCGTGCCACCTGCGGCATCGGCACCAACATGTATTTGGCAAAAATAGCCCTAGACATCATGGCAAAGCACGCACCAGATTTCATGGCAGAGCTTGACGAGGAGTCCTACAAGAAGCATCTGTGGAAGCACCGCCCACTTACCGATTTTTGGAGGATAGGTTCAGGCACAGCAAGACATTTACAATCGCTTGGATTGCTCACTCAAGAAGATATAGCCAAGGCCCCTCCAAAGCTTTTGCTCAAAGAATTTGGTGCCCAATCCGAGTACCTAATTGACCATGCTTGGGGCCGCGAGCCTTGCACTATTTCCGAGATTAAAAACTATCGACAAAAATCTCACTCTCTTTCTTCAGGGCAGGTACTAATGCGTGACTACACCTTTGATGAAGGGCTCATCATCCTAAAAGAAATGGCAAACCAGCTTGCGTTGGATATGGTAAATGCCCAAGTTGTCAGCAACAACATTTCTCTATATGTGGGCTACAGCTTTGACACTATGCCTGCTACCGGAGGCAGCCTTACATTGCCGGTCACCACTAATTCCATCCGCATTATCACCGCTGGCTTTGTGGAGCTTTACAATCATCACGTCCAAAGAGATGGTTTGATTCGCAGGCTCAATCTCAGTGCCAATTCAATTGTGGATGACAACTTTGAGCAGTACAGTTTTTTCGTGGATCCGCAAATTATGGAAAAGGATAGACACATATCACAATCAGTGAATGCACTAAAAGAAAAATATGGAAAGAACGCCGTTTTGAAAGGGATGGATTTGCAAGACGCAGCCACCACCATAGAAAGGAATAATCAAGTTGGAGGCCATAAGGCCTAAAGGAGGGCACTATGCCAAGAGCAGATAGAGCAAGCCAATTTATGCCATTTGCAGCATTAAAAGGATATGAGGAAGCATTAAAAGAAAAAGAAAATAGAAAGACTACGCCAGAGGAGCCTTCTGACATAGCCTTAGAATATTTAGAATATCAATATCATCAACAACAAGCTGAAAAATCAACCTAGAATTCGTATTCTACGTGAGTTGCGTCTGCAATAAAAGGAACTACCGCTTCTTTAGTTGCAGCCTTCCACATGTCGCTTAGTTTAAAATTTTTCATTGCCTCTTCGTCATCAAAAACAGCTTCTAAAACTACGTCGCCGTTTGAAGATCTAAGACAATCTCCGTGAACCTCTAAGTTCTTAAGGCCAGGTGTCTGCCCGTTAACCTCTTCTAATCTAGCCTTCATACTGGCCTTGATGCTGTCGAGATTTGGTCCAAAGCACTTGTCCTGCAATTTCCAAATTATGATATGTCGTATCATCATACTCACACTCCGATTTATTTCTCGCTAAACAATTTAACACTTTAAGATTTCACTTGCAATTTATTTGTGGGAACTTAGACACAAAAATTTGAATGAGGTCATCCCAAATAAAATTACAAAGTATTTTTCTGCAAAGCAAAAAAATGGAGCTCTGCCTTCGCATAAAGCGAAGACTCAAGCTCACATCTCAAAAAAGATACATTTCATACACGAGTAGTATACCACAACATATTTTTAAATTCATCACTTATTCACAGAAAAAATAAAAAAATTTTAACCAATTAAAAATCAATCAGATAACACTAAATCTGCCCTAGCCATAATAAGGTATCCGTGCTCTGAATCAAACACTTCTATTATGTTACCCTCATCCTTTTTAACTTTGTATTCTTTGTTGTTACATATATTTTTAACGATGGTTCCGTCAGACCATCTGTCGTATTTTTTGTCTCGTGGTGTGGCTATCTTAACCGAATTTTTCTTTGCAGAATCCTTGTCTTGTGCCGGCGTAACTACACTTTCTTTGATTTCGGGTTTGTCAGCCTTTTCTGCTGACTTTGATTTTTTAGGTAGGTCAAATAAAGACATCTGCTGGAATTCCTTAGGTGCCCTACGTGCTCTGTCTTTTTCTTCAACAGATTTGTTTGCGGCATCATATGTCAACGTGACTGTTCTGGTCTCAAGCTCAATCTTTAGCAGCCCTTCCTCGAAGGATTTCTTGACAATCTTTGCCCCTGTATAATAGTCGTTGTAGTACTGGCTAATGGCGTTGTACGCCTCCTGCTTTTTTAAGAAATCTTCCTTGGAGCCAGCGCCTGGGCGCATGGTGAAATCTTCAACTACTTTGCCGCGCTCATCACAAGAAAGACTAATAATCCTAGTCTTTGTTTGCAGCTTGATTGAAGGCTCACCAGAACCTAACTCGTCTTCAATCACTTCAAACTCTTCCGGAAATGAATCCATGTGATTTGCAATTTGTCTGCGCTTGGCAGCTGAGCCTGCTTCTCTAGTCATACATCGCCCCCTTAAAAACCACAATACTTACAATCTAATTTTAACACTTATTTTCCTGTATTTACACATAATATACGCTTATTATTTTACATATATTTGGCAAGATCTCATGGTCTCAAGTGCAGCATCATGCTTTTCAGGAGTAACTCCCGCACAACAAGCTGAATCTACGCTAATCTTTACTTCTGGCATGAACGCTTTGAGCAATAACGCATTTGATACAACGCAGATATCAGTGCAAACCCCAATTAGTTCTATCTCAATTTCTTCCTTATCCGCAATTGCTTTGATTGTATCTACAAGGGCAGTTGATCCGAAGGTTGGCTTATTAAAATATGTTGCTCCATCTAAATACTTGGCGATTTCAGCATCAATCTCCCATCCTGCTGTGCCCTCGATACAGTGAACAACAGGAAGATTGTGCCCCTCCTGTGTTTCCATGTAGTTAGGCTGGTGTGTGTCGCGTGTTACAAAAATATTCTTGATATCATAATTCTTAATCTTTTCAATAACAGCAGGAACGATTGCCTCAGCTTCTTTGCTGCCAAGTGCCCCGTCAACAAAATCCTTTTGCATATCTACAACAATTAAAATCTTTCGCATATGTCTGTCTCCCTTTCATGGTTTCTTTGCCATTCATTCTAACACATAGAATTCAATTTCTTAACACTATCCCTCCTTTTAATTACCAATATTCTCCCTTTGGTTTAATTCTTTTGCTTTCATAACATATTCTTCCTTTGAAAGATTTCGACAGGAGCCTTAAAATCCGCAGTGTTCTCAGCTCCTGCCTTTTATGTCATCTCCCTTTGACAATTTTAGTATAGTAGCATAATACTACTTTGTCAACACTTTTTTAAAAATTTTTTTGCAGTATTTTTAGAAAGAGTTTTGCTACACCAAAACTCCAGTAGTGCGAGACGACATTTGCTGTGAACAATCTCCTATAAAGTAAAAAGATTGTACCTTCGGACTTGTCCAAAGGTACAATCTTTTATCTCGAATTCTATTTATAAATAACTGCTAAAAATTCATACGGCTTTAAAACTATATTATTTCTATCAATATCAACAGCCTCATTATAATTATGGCAGAGTATTCCTACCATATTATCATTTTCGGAGGCCCCCTCATAAACTGGCTCCTGATTATTTATAGCTTCGATAATCTCTGAATCTGCCTTCACACTCATGGCCTCCCCAGCCATATTGCCATACACAACTAGCTCGCGACCATTTATGGTGCGCTGATAGCTGATTACAGCTTCCGGAACATCTTCATTAAAAAGAATGTCTCCATCAGAGATTATTTTATAGTTTTTCCGAAGCTTAATAAGCTTTTTATAGAAAGATAGTATAGAATCATCGTCATTTATTTGCGATTCAACGGTGATGCTCTTTCCATATTTTGGCACTTCTATCCAAGGTGTACCAGAAGTAAAACCGTCATTTGCCGATGAATCCCACTGCATCGGAGTGCGGCAGTTATCGCGGGAGCGCTGGTTAATTATAGCAAGTGCATCAGCTTCACTCTTCCCTTCGTCCACAAGAATCCTGTAGTAGTTTTTACTTTCAACATCCCTGTACTGACAAATATCTGTGAAATGAGTATTGAGCATTCCAATCTCTTCCCCTTGATAGATGTAGGGAGTGCCGCGCATCATATGAATGATACCTGCAAAAAGCTTCCCCGACTCCTTCCAATATCTTCCTTCATCGCCAAAGCGAGATATGGTGCGAGGTTGATCGTGATTGGTCCAGAAAACTGCATTCCATCCTCCACCTGCGGCAATAGATTCCTGCCAGTCCTTTAGCAAGCCTTTAAGAGCGAGCTTGTCATATGGCATCAACTCCCACTTGTTGCCATTTTTATAATCAACCTTCAGATGATGGAAGCTAAATACCATGGAAAGCTCCTGCTCCCTTGGATTTGAATACTTGATGCAGTTGTCGATTGTGGTGGAAGACATTTCTCCCACAGTAACCATATCTGCTATGCCCGTATCACGAACCAGTTCTTTTAGATATTGATGAACCCTCGGACCATCTGTATAAAATCTACGTCCGTCACCCTCATAATCATTTTCTAGAACCTCAGGCTTTGATATCAAATTGATAACATCGAATCTAAAGCCACTTACTCCCTTGCCCTTCCAAAATCGAATTATGTCCTTAAGCTCTTCACGCACCGCTGGGTTCTCCCAGTTTAAATCTGCCTGAGTCACATCGAAAAGATGCAAATACCACTTACCAAGATTTGGCACGTACTCCCAAGCATTGCCTCCGAATTTCGAAACCCAATTTGTAGGGGGCAAGTCTGGCTCACCCTCCACAAACATATAGTAATCCTGATATTTTTCATCACCGGCAAGAGCCTTCTTGAACCACTGATGCGCCGTGGATGTGTGGTTGAAAACCATGTCAAGCATGATGCCGATGCCGTGATTTTTGGCTTGAGCTGCAAGCTTCTCAAAATCTGCCATGGTACCAAAGCGTGGATCCACAGACTTGTAATCTGCGATGTCATAGCCGTTGTCCCGCTGAGGCGAGATGAAAAACGGAGTAATCCAAATGTAATCAACACCTAGCTGCTGAAGATAGTCGAGCTTTGCCGTGATTCCCTTCAAATCTCCAAATCCATCACCGTTGGTATCATAGAAAGACCTTGGATATATTTGATAAACTACCTTGTCTTTAAAATTAGACATTTACTAGCCTCCGATAACTACACTTGAGCCTTAGGCTTCCTCACCGTATAAATCCTCTTTTGTAAGCTTTTTCTTGCCAACAATAACTGTTAGGATAAATGGCACTACAATCGCAACAACCATAGCAAGTGCAAAGACAAGCATGTGTTGAGTCTTGATAGAAAGGATGCCTGGAATACCGCCAACGCCGATTGAATTAGCCATAACTCCACTACCAACAGAGATGATAGCAGCGATACATGAGCCAATCATTGCGCAGATGAATGGAAAACCGTATTTTATGTTTACACCAAACATTGCTGGCTCTGTTACTCCAAGGTAGCATGAGATGCATGCTGGTATTGAAACTTCCTGAGTCTTTGTGTTCTTCCTTTGTAGGTAAATCATTCCAAGAACAGCTGAACCCTGCGCGATATTTGAAAGTGCAATCATTGGCCAAAGAATTGTTCCGCCAAAGTCTGCAACAAGCTGTGTGTCGATGGCGTTTGTCATGTGATGCAAGCCAGTGATAACAAGTGGCGCATAGAACATGCCGAAGACACCTGCAAACAACCAGTTAACTGAGCTTGTAAGTCCAGCATGAACACCTGCTGAAATCCATGAGCCAACCTTCCAACCGATTGGTCCAAGTATGAAGTGTGACGCCATAACTGCAAGAAGCAAAGAGCAGAATGGCACTACAATCATTGAGATAACCTTTGGACAAATCTTTGTAAAAAATCTCTCAAGGAATACAAGGCAAAAGCCCGCTAGGATTGCAGGAATGACCTGAGCCTGATAGCCTATCATGTTTATTTGAATAAATCCGAAATCCCATTTAGGAATATCCGTTGCGGCAGCGCCGGCAACACCATAAGCGTTCAACAGCTGGCCTGAAACCAACGTACATCCTAGGATGATACCAAGGATTTGAGTTGTGCCCATTTTCTTAGTGATTGACCAGCAGATTCCAACTGGCAGCATATGGAAGATGGCCTCTCCGATGAGCCATAGGAAGCTATGAACTCCCGCCCAGAAAGTAGACTGTGAAACGATAGTTCCATTTCCAAAATCGATTTCACCTATTACATTTCTGAAGCCCAAAATCAAACCACCAACTACCAAGGCAGGGATAAGAGGTGCGAAAATCTCAGCGATAGCTGACATGATTCTTTGAAGTGCGTTTTGATTCTGCGTTGCAGCTTTTTTGACTTGGTCTTTTGTGACGCCCTCAAGACCTGATACGGCAACAAAATCATTGTAGAATTCCTGAACTTCCTGGCCGATAATAACCTGGAACTGTCCAGCCTGTGTAAATGTACCTTTGACTCCGTTAATTTTTTCGATAGCAGCCACATCGGCCTGTGCAGGATTGTTTAAAACGAAACGCATCCTGGTAACGCAATGTGACACAGCTGCTATGTTATCCTGTCCCCCAACATACTCCAACAGCTGTTTGCTCTGTTCCGTAAATTTTCCCATTGTATTCTCCTTTTCTGGATATAAAATTTACCCTCGTTCCTTTACCTGTTTAAACAGGTTCTAATTATTTTATATCAAAGCTGTTCAAACAGGTCAACCCCCATGGAATTTTTTTCGAAGAGCAAACATAACCAATGACTCCCTGAAATCCTGTTAATACAAAACAAGATTCTAGGTGTTTTGGCGCATAGCCGTGTCCATAAAACAGAAGTACTCTGGCACATGACGCGACTGAGTATATTCAAACAGGTGCCCCATTTTGTTGAAGGTTTGGCTTGTGACTACAGCCAAACAGTTGTAATCTCCTAGGCTAAGATACAAGGAATCAACTTGGGTCACTCGCTCCACCGTCATCTTACGCTTGCTCATGCTAATCTCCATCTTGAGCTCGTTTTCGATATATTCGTAGATTGATTTGCTTGCAATTTCTTCGGTAAGCCCCGGCACAAGATTTTTATCAAACAGATTGATGTCCATGATACATGGCTTGCCATCAAGCTTTCGCAGACGCTGGATATAATATAGCTCTGTGCCCTCTGGAAAACCTGAGCGCTTTGCAACTCTAGCATCTGCCACGATCTCCGCAAACAAAACAACCTCCGTCGTGCTTTTTAATTTGTTACGACTAGCGGATTCTTTGAATGTCTCAATACCACCAATCACAAAACTCGCCTTATCCACCGGCTGATATACCACACGCACTCCAACTCCGTTAATCGCCTGAACATAACCAATTTCTGCCAACTGTGCCAAAGCACGTCTCACCGTATTCCGCGAGCAATCATATATTCCAACCAAGGTACTCTCCGGCGGAAGTATCGACTGATACTCATACTCTTCGCCCTCGATTTTATCCTTCAAATCTCTGTATATTTTTTCGTATTTCGATTTTGCCATTTCATCATTTCCTCCCATGTTTAAACAGGTACATACAAAGAGTATCACATATACCCCCAAATAACTAGCCACCCATCTCCACGTGGCTTTTTCGCGCCCGCGCCCCGCCCCGCCAGCCACAATCTCCAGAAAAAATTGCCTTGCCCGCCCCGCACTCCCCACCGTATGCCGTGGGTAACAATTTCGCGAATATTATCGTTTTTCTTAGTTCGATAAGGGAGCTTCTGTCGGGTGTCCGGGCGTCGATTTTACAATTCGAAGTGAATGTTGTGTCCCTGACGGACACACTCGTTACATATCAAAAGCTTCCACAACCTATACTTGGTGTAATTGCTTTGCAAATTCCATTTGCCAAGTGAACGCAGGCAAGTTATTTTTCCATATATAGTCACCAATGCACATTCGGCGTCCTGCCTCAGCGTGCATTTTCAGCCGCCGTCCTGGCGGCTGATGACTATATATGTGAAAAATA
>JAEEGJ010030658.1_pt1 | contig 10484 bp, 10 predicted proteins | sample 8958761 | NCBI WGS metagenome assembly JAEEGJ01 (sample SAMN16246546, study PRJNA631951) | gut metagenome | biome: gut microbiome; feature: rumen; material: RS-attached | host: Bos | place: Iran: Karaj | collected 2018-10
GGGCAAAAAATTACTCCACCCGGAGGGGCGGAGTAATTATCAGAACTAAGGGAAGAGACGCGGGGTCTCATCCGGGAATGCTAGAAGATTTCTTCTGCGGGCTCCTTGAAGTCGTCGGCGCTGGGGGCGGGGGCGTCTTCGTGGCGAGGGCCGAAGGTGCGGCGCGGACCGCGGTCGGAACCTCCGCGACGGTCGTCGCGACGATCTCCATCCCTGCGGGGACCACGCTCGCCGCGCTCGGAGCGCTCACCGCGAGGTCCGCGATCGCCTCCACGGCGCTCGCCACCTTCGCGACGCGGGCCACGCTCGCGCGGTTTCGGCTCTACATATCCCTCAGGCTTCTCGGTAAGAGCGCGCATCGAAAGGCGCATCTTTCCGGTCTTGGCGTCAATCTCAAGGAGCTTGACATCTACCTCGTCGCCGACCTTGAGGACATCCTCGACCTTCTCGGTTTTGGTCCATGCGATCTCGCTGACGTGGAGAAGTCCTTCCTTGCCGGGGAGAATCTCGATGAATGCACCGAACTCGAGGATGGAAACGACACGGCCGTGATAGACAGTACCTACCTCGGGAACTGCGCAGATACCCTTAATCCAATCGAGAGCCTTCTGCATTGCAACTGCGTCGTTCGAAGCGATGTCGACAACTCCGACTGTTCCCTCTCCGTTCGGATTGGGTTCTTCGTCGATGTTGATAGTTGCGCCGGTCTCTTTCTGGATCTTCTGGATAGTCTCGCCGCCCTTGCCGATGATGGCTCCGATGAACTCGGAAGAGACGATGAGCTGCTGGATGCGAGGAACGAAAGGCTTGTAGTCTTCGCGAGGCTCGCTGATGGTCTTCTTCATCTCGCCCATGATATGGAGGCGGCCCTGACGAGCCTGCTCGAGAGCCTGCTCAAGGACTGCGTAGGAGAGTCCGTCGACCTTGATATCCATCTGGGTAGCGGTAATACCGTCTGCAGTACCGGTGACCTTGAAGTCCATATCGCCGAGGTGATCCTCGTCTCCGAGGATATCGGTAAGGATGGCGTAACGGTCATTCGGGCGCTCGGCATCGGTGATAAGGCCCATGGCCACACCGGCTACCATCTTCTTGATCTTAACACCTGCATCCATGAGTGCGAGGCAGCCGCCGCAGACCGAAGCCATCGACGACGAACCGTTGCTCTCAAGGATATCGGAGACAACGCGGATTGCGTACGGGTTCTCGGGAGCCATCGGGATGACGGGCTTGAGAGCGCGCATTGCGAGGTTTCCATGGCCGATTTCGCGGCGGCCGACACCCCTCTGGGGCTTAGCTTCGCCGGTCGCGAACGGAGGGAAGTTGTAGTGGAGCACGAACTGCTGGTCGTCCTGGATAAGGACCTCGTCCATCTCCTTCATGTCCATCTTGGTTCCGAGGGTGACGGTCGCGAGCGACTGGGTCTCACCACGGGTGAAGATAGCGGAACCATGGGCGCAAGGCAGATAGTCGACTTCGCACCAGATCGGGCGAACCTCGTCTGTCTTACGGCCGTCGAGCCTGAGGCCTTCGTCAAGGATCATGTTGCGCATGGCCTCTTTCTCTACGTCGTGATAGTAGCGGCTTGCCAGAACAACCTTCAGGTCGTAGGCAGGCTTCTCCTCGAGGCTTGCGGGCTCGGGGATAGTGGCGATGAACTCGTCAAGGATGGCCTTGAAGCCGTCCTCACGCTCGTGCTTGGGCTTCGCAGACTTTGCGAGCTCGTAGCACTTAGGATAGCAGAAATCCTTAACGGCGGCGCGGAGCTCTTCGTCCTGCTCGTCGTGGGGATAATCGCGCTTGTTGACGTCGGTACCAAGCTCGTGCATGAGCTCTTTCTGTACGCGGCAGTGCTTCTTGATCTCTTCGTGGGCGAACTTGATGGCCTCAAGCATGTCGTGCTCGGAGACTTCGTTCATCTCGCCTTCCACCATCATTATGTTTTCCTCGGTGGCTGCGACCATGAGATCCAGGTCTGCGCGCTTGTTGTCCTCGAAACCGGGGTTGATCACGAACTGGCCGTCGATGCGGGCGACGCGGACCTCGGAGACGGGGCCTCCGAAGGGAAGGTCGCTGGTGGCAAGGGCTGCCGATGCTGCAAGGCCTGCCAGGGCGTCCGGCTGGACATCCTTCTCTGCCGATATCAGCATCACGTTCACGAATACCTCCAGGTGGAAATCGTCCGGCCACAGGGGACGGATGGGCCTGTCCACCAGGCGGGCGATGAGAACCTCATAGTCGCTGGGGCGGCTTTCCCTCTTGAGGAAACCTCCGGGGAAACGTCCTGCGGCGTAATACTTCTCGCGGTAGTCTACGGTCAGGGGCATGAAGTCTGTGCCTTCCTTAACCTCTTTTGCGCAAGTAACTGTAGCGAGGAGCATGGTGCCTCCCATCTTCACAACTGCGCTGCCGGCGGCCTGCTTGGCCAGTTTTCCGGTCTCAATCTCAATCACGCGGCCATCGGGCAGGGTGATGTTCTTTTTGATAATGTTCATCTGTTACGTCTTTATCGTCTTGTGCCGGACCATCCGGCTTAAATTCTGAAAAAAGGGGCAGGATGCCTTGCATCCGTACCCCCGTTGTTTCCTATCCTTGTGCTTATCGGCGGAGACCAAGCTCCTTGACGATAGCCCTGTACCTCTCAATGTCAATCTTCTGAAGGTAGTTCAGAAGCTGGCGGCGCTTAGAGACCAGGCGAAGAAGGCTGCGGCGTGTTACAACGTCTTTCTTGTTCTTCTTCACATGCTCTGTAAGGTGAGCGATACGGTAGGAAAATAAAGCAACCTGACTCTCAGGAGAGCCGGTGTCCTTATTGGACTTCCCGTACTTCGCGAAAATCTCTTGCTTTTTCTCAGGCTGTAAATATTCTGCCATGATGCAATGAGTTTTGTTTGTGTTACTTGCTCCTTACGGGACCGCCCCGTAAAAAGCGTGCAAAGATAGGGAATAATTTTGGTTTTACCAAATAATGCTTAACTTTGAATGTTATGACAGGAAAAACCAACGCCGCCAGGCTGCTTGACGCAGCCGGCATTGCATACGAACTCATACCCTACGAGGTTGACCCGGACAACCTTGCGGCAGACCACGTCGCCGCCCAGCTTAGAGAGCCTATCGAGCTGGTTTTCAAGACATTGGTGCTGCGCGGAGACCGCACCGGGCTCTTCGTCTGCGTCATGCCAGGAGACATGGAAGTGGACCTAAAAGTTGCCGCCAAAATCTCCGGCAATAAATCCGCCGCCATGATACATGTGAAAGAGCTCCTGCCGGAAACCGGCTACATCCGCGGCGGCTGCTCCCCCATCGGTATGAAAAAACCCCTGCCCACGTTTATCTTCGAGTCCGCGCTCCTCTACGACTACATCTACGTGAGCGCCGGAATCCGCGGCCTTCAAATCAAAATTGCCCCGCAGGATCTGATAGACTTTATCGGGGCAGGGATTTATCCAATTTGATTATCCCAACCGCCTTCAATATACGCATATCCCATTATCGCTAAAGATTATTAACTACCTATTAGTTAATAGCAAATACTGCGTACCCCCACGACATTTTCTGCAGCAGCTGAAAAGGACGTCCGGCAACTTGTGAATAGTCATAAGCACCCAGGCGGCATACATATAAATATGTATTGGCCTAAAGGGGGAAGATTCCGAACTTTGTGACTTGGATATTTTGAAATTTTATACCAATTACACATAAGCTTATGAAAGAAAAACTTAACTATGTTTCACCTGAGAGCGAACTCATTGTGGTCTCTCTGGAAGGCTGCATCGCCTTAAGCGCGCCCGGATTTGACGACGGCGGAGATCTTTTTGCTTAATTTGAAGGAGGAAAGAATCATGAAAAAGACTTTGCTTTTTATTGCTGCCGCAGTCGCAGCCCTCGTTTCCTGCCAGAACAAACAGGAGACCGTCAATGAAAACACCGTCCCCGAGGTCAAGGGCGTTCCCATGACCCTGCAGGCTTCCTTCAGTGGAGCAACCAAGACCACCTTTACCCCTGATGGTTCCGGCCTCAAACAGACATGGGATGCTACTGAGAGTATCTCAGTGGTAACATTGTCAAATTCCGGAGATAGCGGAGAACTTGTTTCAGTGGACACTTTTACTTCTACGGGAGTAGCCGGCCGTACCGATGCCACATTCTCGGGAACATTCACCGGTGGTGAAACGCCTGCCTTTGTAATGGCTGTTTATCCTGCTTTGGAGTTTGATGGTGTGTCATCGTCATATCACACTCCTGCGTACAACAACGGATCAAATAACCTTATTTGGGATGCCAAAATCGGTAGTAATTTTTGCAATTCCGATTACCATGAATTAACCCAGACTGCCGATAATAACCTCGATCATTTCACCAACTTCTGTCTCATGATTGGAACTGTGGACATTGATGATATCAAGCTTGGAACTCTAACAACAACACTTAGCAACATGATGTGTGTCATCAAGATAGTCGCTACCTTCCCTGATTCTTTCAAAGGAAAGCAACTTACATCGTTAGATATCTCCTGCTATGATTCGGCGGATAACACGAATGATATATTCTGTTCTGACAGTTGGGAATATCTCAACATCGTTGACGCACAACTCCTCAGTCCCGGCAGTGCCTCTAGAAACAGTAATTCCATCTACGGTACTTTCAATGTTCCAGATACAGGTGTCGCAACGATTTACATGCCCTGCAATTTTGGCAGTAGTGTAGATTTTACCGCCGGAGACTATTGGAATCTCACTGCCACAGTCAATTCTGTAGATTTAGGTCCCGTCAAAAAGACTTTCACAAAGGATGTCAGCATGACCCGTGGTAAAATGTACACCGTTAACGTGACATTCACTGAGTAAAAGAAATATCTAGTACTTTGAGAAGGTGACCCGTAAAGTCACCTTCTTTTTATACATAATTTTATGTATGCGGTAAATACGAATAAAGGGTTATCTTTGTAAAGATGAAAAGGCACGTGGTTCTTGTAGCCGCTTTTATGGCGTTGTCCTCTGCGCTTATGGCGCAGGAGGAAACGGACTATTATTCCATAGCTGAGGAGCAGTACATGAACGGGCAGTACGGCGCTGCAATACGCACGGCGCTGGAGGGGCTTCAGGCAGAGCCGGCGAAGTCGTCGGAGGAATCGGCAGTGGAACTGTACTCCGTCCTGGGGGCATCGTACTCAAGGCTGGGAGCGTTTGACAAAGCGGCGGACTATATATTCCGATGCTACGAATTCGACAAAAAGGACGGGAACGCGGAAGGGCTGACATCGTCCCTTGTGAACCTGGCATCAATGTATGTGTACGCGGGAAAGCCGGAGCTGGCGGAGAAGGAGGCGCTGGAAGCCATCGACAATGAAAAACCGCTGGGAAGGCCTCTCAAACTGGCCATGGCCTATGGGAAAGCCTGCGATGTTTACCATGCCCTGAAGAACGATGAAGCGGCCCTGAAGTATGCCAACCTGGCGGTAGAAACAGCCCAGGAAACCAGGAACGAGGGCGCTGTGGCCATCCGCAGAAGCCAAAGGGCCTATCCCCTGCTGTCTCTGAACCGGAATAAAGAAGCGGAGGCGGATTTGTCGTACGCGGAAAAAGTGTTCGCGGAAAACGGCAACAGGCAGTCTCTTTCCATTGTATATTTCCAACTTGCCGGGCTTTATGAGAAAACCGGCCGCGGAACGCTTGCCACTTCTTATTACAGGAAGGCGCTGGACCTTGCCAGGGAACTGCCGGACAAACCGCTGGAGCAGAAGATTTGCAATTCTTTCTCTCGCCATCTACGGGCATCGAACCCCGAAGAAGCGTTCGAGCTTCTGAGCCAGTCTTTCCAGATTCAAGAGGAGATAAAAAAGAGCGAGAGCGACAACGCCCTGGAGCTCTTCAGCATAGAGTACGAAACCGCCAAGAAGGAAGAGCAGATAGCAGACCAGGAAAGGGAGCTCCGGGCGGGAAGGAAGAGGAACCTTGTCCTTATGATAGCACTTTCGGTACTGTTTGCAGCCGCAGCAGTTACGGCCTTAACAGCCATACATTCAAAGAAAGTGAGGGAAAAACTCCAGCAGAGCAACGCTCAGAAGGATTTTCTTTTCAAGGTAATTTCCCACGACATCATGTCTCCCGCCATAGCCATGCTCCGCGGCATCCAGATGCTCAGGAACCATTCCAATGCTTCCGATGATTCGCACGAAGTCCTGTTACAGCTTGAGAGACAAGCGGAATCAGAGGTTGAACTTATAGACAATGTGCTGCGTTGGGCAAGAAACAAGGAAGATGCTTCACAGGGGGAGAAAGTCCGTTTTGATTTGATGGACATGGTCCGCGAAGCCATGGAACAGTATCGTGGAGCAGCGCTTCAGAAAGGTATTTCACTGGAATTGTATTGTACGGAAGGCGGCATTGTGGTGGATTGTAACAGGCATAATCTTCTAATCGCTCTCAGAAACCTGATTTCCAATGCAATCAAGTTCTCCAATCCGGATAGCATCGTGGCGGTGAGGGTTAGTAAGTGTAAAGACATCGTGGACCTTAGTGTCGAGGATCACGGAGTGGGTATCCCTGCCGATAAACTGGAATCCATCTACAGTTCCGAGGCTCCTTTCCGCAGGCCGGGAACATCTGGCGAACCAAGTCATGGAATGGGGCTTGCCGTGAGCAAGGACCTTGTAACAGCCATCGGAGGGAGTATCAGCGTACAAAGCACAGAGGGCGAGGGCAGCATTTTTACAATCCATATTCCATCTGGGGAGGGGTATCAGAATGGCTGATAATGTGAGGATTATGCTGGTGGATGACCATCCCCTGATGCTAATCGGCATATCGTCCATGCTGGAGGGGAAGGGAATTGATATTGTCGGGACCGCCGGCAATGGTTTTGATGCCCTGAAGAAAGCTGAGGAGTTGAAACCGGATGTAATGATGCTGGATATTGTCATGCCCGGGATGGATGGCATAGAGCTTGCCCGTAGGATGAGGGCGGAAATGCCCGACGTTGCACTCCTTGTCCTGTCCAGTGACTCCTCTCTGGCCTCTTTGGAAACACTGCTGAATATAGGCATTGACGGGTTCCTTTCAAAGACCAGCGACGCTTCCGTCATGATTGACGCCATTAAAAGCGTTGCCTCCGGTTACGAGTTCTACGGAACGGATATCGCCAGGCTTATAGAAAGAATCAGTCTTGCCAAGAAAGCCTCCGACAACCTGTTTACCCCGCGTGAGCTGGATGTAATCAGGTTAAGCTGCATGGGACTCCAGTATAAGGAAATCGCTGAACGCCTTGGCATAAAATACTTGACTGTCGTTACTATCAAGAACAATATCTTCAGGAAACTCGGTATCAACAACACCGTTGAACTTGTAGTATACGCCATAAAGAAGGAACTCATTTCTCTGTAACGTGCAATTCCGTAAAAAAATGGTATATTTGAAAACAAATTGCCATATCATGGAAGTAATACAGAGTTTTACAATTGACCATACTCATCTGAAGCCGGGGATCTATGTGTCCCGGAAGGACAGGGGATTCACTACATTCGATCTCAGGATTACGGAGCCCAACAGGGAACCGGCCGTGGCGCCTGCGGCCATTCACAGCATAGAGCACCTCATGGCCACATGGTTCCGAAACAGCGAGGCCAAGGACGATGTGGTCTACGTGGGCCCCATGGGCTGCCTCACCGGAATGTATATCGTCATGACGGGGGAATACACCGTCCAGGACATGCGCCGCCTCACCATGGAATGCCTCCGCTGGATTCTCACCCAGACGGAGGTTCCGGCCACCACCCCGGAGGCCTGCGGCAACTATCTTCTCCACGACCTCCCAATGTGCAAGTGGGAATGCGCCCGCTATCTGGACCGTCTGGAGCACAATTTCCACTCGGAGTACACCAAACTCAAGGTCACCCTTGACGACGGCCGCGTCTTTGCCGATGCATAAAAAGTGAGTATCTTTGTACCCATGGAAAGCAAATTATTCTGCATTGCAGGACATATTATAAAGGTAGTCCTTGAAAGCCCCTGGGCGTTCAGGAAGCTTACCCCTGAGCAGGAGGCCCTGGTTGCAAGGCTTGCGGCAGGGGAAGACGCCGGCGTGGAGTCCGTGCCTGCAGACCGCCAGGAGCAGCTGGCCCTGAACGATGCCATCATGGGCAAGACCGCCATGACAAAGGAACTCTGGGAAACCATGAACCAGCAGGAGAAGGACAGCTTCCGCCACACGCTGGACTTCCTTCAATACGCCCCGTTCGAGGCCTCTTCCGGGACCCCTCTTTTCACCCTCACTGTACATTCAGAGGAGTTCGACTGCAGCTCCCGCGCCGCCTGGAAACAGGTTGTTGCCGTGGACAACGTGCTCCCGTACTACTATGGTTATGAGCACGATGGCAATACTATCTACGAGTATTTCCCCGCTCCCGGCATCAAGGCCGGAGTCTTTGTACAGAATGCCGATGCCACTCAGGGCCACTATTACCCTTGCAAGGGCGTCGGTTCAGTCACCACTCTAATGCAGGTGAACACCTCCCTTATGATTCAGTTCACCTTTGCGACGGCATTCCATTCCACCGTTCTCCTTCATGCATCGGTAACCCGCCATGAGGGCATGGCAAACCTGTTCTTTGGCGTAAGCGGTACGGGAAAGAGCACCCACAGCCGCCTCTGGCACCAGTATGTTCCGGACAGCGATCTCATGAACGACGACAACCCTGTTATCCGCATTCTGGACGGCCGGGCCGTAGTTTTCGGCACCCCCTGGAGCGGAAAAACCCTCTGCTACCGCAATGTCCAGGCCCCAATCCGTGCCCTGGTACGCCTGGAGCAGGACCCGGAGAACAGGATTGAGCGTCTTCACAGCCTCCAGGCCTATGCCAGCGTCCTTGCCGCATGCTCTTCCATCCGCTGGAACCACACTGTCATGGACGCCATTGTTCCCACCGTGGAAAAACTGGCCATGACCGTTCCCTGTTTCCGCCTCCGCTGCCGCCCGGACCAGGAGGCCGTAGAACTCTGTAAAAATACAATTGAATAATGAAAATAGGTATCTGCAACGACCACGCCGGCACTGAGTACAAGTTTAAGCTCGTCAGGATGCTGGAAAAAAGAGGAATCGAAGTCGTAAATTTTGGCACTGACTCAGAAGCCAGCGTAGACTATCCGGACTATGCCCATGCCCTGGCAAACGCCGTGGAAAAGCATGAGGTAGACCTTGGCATTGCCCTCTGCGGCACCGGAAACGGCATGGCCATAACCCTGAACAAGCATCAGGGCATCCGCGCCGGACTGGCCTGGGGAACCGCCATCGGCCACCTCGTAGCCCAGCACAACAACGCCAATGTGCTTGTTCTTCCGGCCCGGTTCATCAGCTACCGCCTGGCCTCGGCAATTGTGCGCGAATGGCTGGACACCCCCTTCGAGGGCGGCCGTCACCAGGCCCGCATAGACAAGATGCCCTGCAGATGAGTCTTTCCCGTGACATTTCCGATTACCCGGAAGGCATAGTCCTTCCGGTGGACAAGCCGTACAGGTGGACATCGGCCGATGTAATCCGCAAGCTCAAGTACGCCGCAATAAAGCACTTTGGGAAGAAGAACCTGAAGGTGGGGCATGCCGGCACCCTGGACCCTCTGGCAACGGGGGTGCTTCTGGTATGCATCGGAAACGCCTGCAAACGTGCCCAGGAGCTCCAGGACCACGACAAGGAGTACATCGCCACCATTCGCTTCGGCGCCACCACACCCTCCTATGACCTGGAAAAGGAACCGGACCGCACCTTCCCCTTCAGCCACATCACTGCCGATGCCGTCCGCTCCACCCTCTCGCAGTTCCTTGGCGAGCAGGAGCAGATAGCCCCCCTTTTCAGCGCCAAGTCGGTGGACGGTGTCAGGGCGTACGAAATGGCCCGCAAGATGTATCGCCACGGCGACGGTTCCTTCGACGAAAAGGCCTTGGAGGTGCTCCAGATGGCGAAAATAACCATTTCAGAGGCTGAACTCATGTCATTCTGCGGGGGCGGCCCCGTCCCGGTTCAGCAAGCCCCGGACGATGCCTCCTCTGCCAGCGGCAGGATTCATTACGCGGATGTTTCTGGCCTTGATCTTCCTCACGCCGAGGTACGCATCCGCTGCAGCAAAGGAACCTATATCCGTGCGTTTGCCCGCGACCTTGGCGAGGCCCTCGGCTCCGGAGCCTTCCTCCACAGCCTCCGCCGCACCTGTTCCGGTCCGTTCAAAGCAGAAGACGCCCTCACCCTGGAGGACGTCCTCTCTCTTCTCTGAAACAATGCTATCCTAAAGCCTCGCGGGCTGCGGTGAAGCGGCGGGCGGCTTCGGCGGGGCCGATGACGGAGAGGATTTCAGCTATTCCAAGGCCGCTGGCGCTGCCTGCAAGGGCGAGGCGGATGGTGTTCATCACCTTGCCCATGGGCCACTCGCGGGAGCGTATGTAATCTTCTATGGCCTGGGAAGATACGTTCCCCTCTCCTATGAATGCTGCAACGTC
>JAEEGJ010030659.1_pt1 | contig 10483 bp, 12 predicted proteins | sample 8958761 | NCBI WGS metagenome assembly JAEEGJ01 (sample SAMN16246546, study PRJNA631951) | gut metagenome | biome: gut microbiome; feature: rumen; material: RS-attached | host: Bos | place: Iran: Karaj | collected 2018-10
ATTATATAAAATAGCCATACCAATATTAATTAATAATATAAATGGTACTAGATAAGAATCTAAACATAACATTAATACTAATATACAAAGTATAACTGCTATAACAACATATACAACAACTTCACTATCAGATAAATTCATAGTATCAAGTACCATTGCACTCATACCACCAATTTTAGCTTTAGAAGATATATTTCTAATTTCTTCCACAGCATTTAAAGTCTTTTCATTAGATGTACCTTCCTTAAATGTAATAGCAAGTAAATAAGAATTATCTTTATATACCTTATCTCTTAAATCACTAGGTAATATTTCAATAGGTATTGTAGTACCTAGTACATCTTTAATTGAAAATACCTTTTCAACACCATCAATACTTCTTACTTTATCTTCATAATCTAGTATTTCTTTTGATGACATATTTTCTAATATCGATACAGAAAAAGCACCCATATTAAAATCATCTGTTAATATTTCTTGTCCTTTCATTGTTTCAATATCTTCAGGTAGATAAACTAAAACATTATAATTAATATTTGTCTTAACCATACCAATTATTGCAGGAATAATAAGTAGTAATCCAATTATTAATATAAGTGTTTTATGTTTAACAATTTTTTTACTTATATCTTTCATATTTCCATCCTTCCTGACTAAAAGTCAGTAGTATAATATCACTAAACTGACTAAAAGTCAATATCTAGATAATTATATGAAATTTATTTTAAAAATAGTACATATTTCAATTGACTATTAATATTAATTGTGTTATTTTTTTCTTGAGGAAGTGAAGTATTATGGAAGAAACTTCAAAGAAAAAAAGATTACTTTCTAGTGCTTATGAATTATTTGCTAAGAAGGGTATAAATAAAACTACTATTCAAGATATAGTAGATGCAGCACGTGTTGCTAAAGGAACATTCTATTTATATTTTGAAGATAAATATAAATTACAAGAAGAATTAGTAACTGAAAAATCAAAAGAATTATTTAATGAAGCACTAGAGGAATTAACAAATCATAAAATTAAAAAGTTTGATGATCAAGTAATATTTATTTTAGATTATGTTATTGATGCATTAAATAAAGAAAAGGGTATCTTAAATTTTGTATCTAAAGATTTATCTTTAGGTTTATATCAAGATAAACTGTCAAACATGATTGAAAACGATCCACTAAAACTACATGATATGTTTATGAATGGTGCTAAAGAAAATAAAATTAAAAAACCTGAAATAGCATTATTTATGATAATTGAGTTCTTTAGTGCTACTGCATATTCAGTTTTAACAAATAAAATTGATTTATCAATAACTGAATATAAAACATATTTACATAAAGTAGTTAAAAATATCTTAAATAACTAAGTAAAGCCATTGACTTTACTTTTTCTTTTGTTGTATAATATCACCTGTTTTCGCTTAAAAAGGGGATTGATAAAATGATAGATTACAACAAGAGTATCGAAAACATTAAAAACTTAAAATTTAAAGCAGTAAATAATTTACCTAAAGATGATTTAATGAATCTAGCATATTTTATTAAAGACAACAATATGGATGATATAATTCAAATACTTGTTGATAATGCTAATCTTGTTAACAAGTATTTTCTTTTTGAAATAATATATGATAATAAAAAATATGAAAAAAAAGCAATGGATTTAATTAATAAAATAGATATACATAAATTACATAATTATCATATAACTAACTTACTTTATAAAACATCTTTTGGTTTAACATTTGTTATAAGTAATTTTAATAATTTAATAAATAAAAAAGATAGCACTATAAATACTATAATATCTTTTTTAATGGCTAATTATACACATGATGATTACTTTGTTAAATTCTTATCTAAATATAAAAACTTACATATAAGATATTTGTTTATGAGTTATATTATTAAATATAATAAAGAATACTTTGATGAAATATATGATAACTTTTTAGACTTATTTACTATAAATAAAATATTAATGGATAATAAAGAAGTATCTCATATTGCGTACTTATTATATAAAGAAGGATTACATGATAAATATGAACAGTTAAAACTATTTATTTATAGTAATTATAAATACAATTATTTAGCATCATATCTTTTAGATAATAAACAAGAAGAAGCATTCAAAAGTGATAGTGATAACTTATTTAATACATCAATAGATTATAGATTAGAAATATATAAAAAATATTCAGATTATGTATCTAAATATTTAATCGAAGAAATGGTTAAGAACGTTAAATGTTTTGGTGATGATTATGTGTTAAAAAAACTATATGCATATAATTTAGGTAATAAAATAGAAGAATTAGTTAATAAATATTTATCTTTATCAACAAGTGATGAATGCAAATTTATTGCTAAAGGTTCAACTACTCATACATTTAAGATAGGGGATTATGCTTTTAAACTATCACATAGTAAATGGTCTTATGAAGATGAATTAGCACCAAGGCTATATATGATTCATAAAAACCTAGAAGAAATATTAATAAGAGATAATGATAATGTGATTACATCTGCAATAGAAGTACAAAAATACTTATCTAGAGGTGTAAAAGATATTGAAGAAAAATACTTTGATTTATTTAAAATGGAATTAGCACTACGTGGGTATTACGTAGATGCTAATTTAAGAACACCAAACGGTAATGACAATACTGCTGTGTTAGACTCTTATTTAGATGCAGATACAACAGATTATGAAAGTTTACCTAGATGGTTTAAACAAGTACCATTAGTATTAATTGATAAAGATAGAGTACATGAAATAGGTAAACAAAAAAGACAAATTAGATAGCAATAGCTATCTTTTTTTGACATTATTTTTAACTTATTAATGATACTTTAAAAATGGTGATAAAAATGAAAGTAAAATTATTTGATGAAGAATCAGAAAAAGATTTAGAAATTTCCTTAAACCAATTTTTAAATAACGATAAATATGATATAATAGATATCAAGTACTGTATCTCATCTTCTATGTTTTTAGAAGAGCAGATTTACTGCTTTAGTGCAATGGTATGGTACAATGAAAAGTAAGTGGTTAGAAATGAAAAAAAGTTCGTTTATTGAAGGTACATTTATTGCAACATTAGCAATTATTATTGTTAAGATTATGGGTATGTTATATGTTATACCATTTTATGCAGTAATCGGAATTGAAGGTAGTGCATTATATGCCTATGCATATAATATCTATAATATCTTTTTAGATATATCTACTATAGGATTTCCAATTGCAATGTCTAAAATAACAAACGAATATAATACTTTAAAAATGATGGATGCTAAACAAAGAGCATATAAAATAGCTATAAATATTATGAGATTCATGTCTATAGCAATATTTATTATTCTATTTATATTTGCTAGAGGTATAGCAACATTAATTATAAGTGATCTTTCTGGTGGTAATACAATCGAAGATGTTACTACTGCCATTCGTTTTGTATCCTTAGCAATACTTGTAATACCATATCTAAGTGTAACTAAAGGTTATTTACAAGGACATAAAATAATTAATATTCCTTCAATAGGTAATATATTAGAACAAGTAATAAGAATAGTTATTGTTTTAGCAGGAAGTTTTGTAGTAGTTAAACTACTTAACAAAGGTTATGCACTAGGTGTAGATATAGCACTTCTAGGTGCATTCTTTGGTGGTCTTGCTTCATATGCTTATATTAAAATTAAAATGTCTAAAAACAAAAAAGAATTAGGTTTAGACGATAAAGTTAAAAAAGATAAAATAACTAATAAAGAAATAACTAAAAAAATAATATCATATGCTATTCCATTTATTATTATTAATACAGTATCATCATTTTATAATTTTATAGATATGTTATTAGTATTAAGAACAATGGAACACATAGGATTTGATGCAGTAACTGTAGAATTTATCGCAACATCTATTTCAACATGGGCATCAAAAATTAACATGATAATTGTTTCAATTGCGATGGGTATGACAATTAGTTTAATACCTTCAATTGTTGAAGCTTATACTCTAAAGAAATGGAAAGATGTTGAAAGAAGAATCAACAGTTCTCTAAAGATGATAATCTTTGTATCACTACCAATGGCAGTAGGTCTATCATTTTTAGCACCTAGTGTTTGGTCAGTATTCTATGGAGAAAATATTATTGGAGCATCTATTTTAAGTCTATCTGTATTTGTTGCAGTAGCACTTAATATATATATGGTTACATCTTCAATAGTCCAAGGTTTAAACAAATTTAAAACTGTTTATATAGCATCAATTACTGGATTTGTTGTAAATGCAGCTCTTGATGTACCTTTAATGTTATTATGTAATAGTATTAATGTACCAGCATATTTAGGTGCCTTAATATCAAGTATCATTGGATACTTAAGTGCTTCAATTATTGCCCTATATATTATTAAAAAAGAACACAAAATTAATTATAAAGAAACATTTAAATCAATTACTAAAATATTAGTACCAATAGCATCAATGATGCTAGTACTAGTACTATTAAGTCTTGCTATTAAAGTTGATTTAACATCAAGATTATCTTGTATAATCTATATAGCAATTAATAGTATTATCGGAGGATTAGTATATATCTATGTATCTTCTAAAATGGGATTACTTAAAGATATAATTGGTCAAAATATGATTGATAAAATAAAGAAAAAACTTACCTTTGGTAAGTTATAACATATACATATTAGTACTTGTATCTATACTTTCTATTTGTTTATTTTCTAATTTAGATATTCTAGAATCAAGTCTATTAATTTGTCTTTCTATTTTTGATAATCTACTTTCATAATCCTCAAAATTATTTTGATTATTAGGATAAGGTCCAAAATAACTTTGTTGAGAACCACTAGATAAGTATGGTGTCATAACAGGTACATTATATTGTTGTGCATAAGATGATTCTTGAAAGAAAGAGTTTCTATTTCTTAACATGTTATCCCTCCTAATTAATTATATGAAAGGAAGTAAAAAAATGCGTATTAGAAATTTAAAAAACACACAAGAGATAGTAGAAAATACTACTTATCTATTAAATAATCCAAAAGAATATAAAGGTAAATTTAATAAACTATTTAATAATGATAATCCAATACATTTAGAAATAGGTATGGGTAAAGGTAACTTTATTATAAATATGGCTAAAAAATATCCTAATATTAATTTTATAGGATTAGAACTATATACAAATGTTATAGCAAGAGCTATTAAAAAACTTAATGAAGAAGATATCCCTAACTTAAAATTAATTAATATTAATGCCTTAGAATTAAATGATATCTTTGATAAGGAAATATCATGTATTTATCTTAACTTCTCAGATCCATGGCCAAAGAAAAGAAATGCCAAGAGAAGATTAACTAGTGAAGTATTCTTGAAAGTTTATGATAACATCTTTAAAGGTGATAAACTAATTATTCAAAAAACTGATAATATTGGTTTATTTGAATCATCTATAGTATCTTTATCTAATTATGGATATACAATCGAAGAAATATCACTAGATTTACATAATACTGATATTGATAATGTTGAAACAGAATATGAACATAAATTTGCTTCACAAGGTATTAAAATCAATTACTTAAAAGCAAGAAAAAAATAGTTATTTCAAACTATCAATTAATTTGATATAATAACTAAAGTAGGTGAGTATAAATGAAGAAAAGAATATTTCTATTAATAAGTATAATGTTTCTTTTAACTTCATGTACATCAATTAATAAGAAAGATTATTCTAAAATAATTGATGAAGTAATAAACAGTAGATATACAATTAACAATGAATATAGAACAGGTTATAAATATTATGCACCAAGTGGTTTAACTTCAATGAGTTCAACTGATTATAATGAAGTATTACAATCATCTAAATATAGATATTACTTATATGTAGATGTTGTATCTTATTATAATAGGGTAATTCAAGAGTATAATGAAGATTCAAATGCATATTTTTCTAAAGTAATTAACCATGATGATAAATTTGGATATATTGAAATTAATTTACAAGAAAATAAAAAATATTTGGTTGAAATCATGTATAATTATGCTAAAATAGAAGTAATGGTAGAAGAAGATGATATTAACTATGCAGTAACTAATGCAATGATTATTCTATCAAGTATCGATTATAACTCTGATATCTTATCAAGTATAATCGGAGATAATGTTTTAGAATTTAATGAAGAAACATTTGATATATTCCAAGCAAAGAAAAAAGAAACTACATATTTAGATGTTGGATCATCTTCAAATACTGAAGAAACTAAAGAACATGATCCAGATTTAATAAAGTAAGAAAGGTGTATTATTATGGGATTATTTAATAAGATTAAAAACGTATTATTTACTGAGGAAGAAGAAACAACTGAAATTCCTTTAATTCAAAAGGATGAGTATAAATATGAAGAAAAAGAGGATACTAAAGAAGAAACTAGTAGATTCAATAACTTCAGAGTTGAAGACAATTTAAATAAATTCGAAGAAAAAGAAAAAGAAGAGGTTAAAGAAGAAATTCCAGTACGTCACGAAGAAAAACGTGAAGAAATAAGACCTGTTGAAAGATCTCCTTTCCAATCTTTTGATGAAGAAGAATTTGATAGAATTGCTGCAATTAATAAGAATAGATTACTAGAAAGAGATAGAAGAGCTAGAGAAGAAAAAGAAAGACAAAATAGATATGCTTTCGAAGAGAAAAAGGTTGAAGTTAGATTACCACAACAAGAAACACATAAATTCAAACCAACTCCAGTTATATCTCCTGTTTATGGTATTTTAGATAAGAATTATACTAAAGATGATATTTTACCAACTGCATCTTCTGAAGGAACACTTCCTAAAATATTAGATGTAGATGCTGTAAGACAAAAAGCATTTGGTAGATTAGATCAAATTGAAAAAGATATTGAAGAAGATACTTTAGATGATATTAAAATTACTTCATTTGATGATGAAGATGATTCAAAAGTAGTTCTTCCAGAAATTGAAGCAATCGAAGAAGATGTAGAAATAACTACACCTCTACCTAAGATTGAAGATGTAGAAAAAGAACTTGAAAAGGAAGAAGAAGTTGCTATTCCAGAAGAAGTAGTAATTCCTGAAGAAGTTGAAGAAGAACCAAAACCAATTCAAGAACCAATTAAGGTAGAAGAAGATTCAGACAAAATAGAAAGTGACTTATTTGATTTAATAGATTCAATGTATCAAGAAGAAGGTGAAAACTAATGTTTTACGAATTCTTACAAATGTTTTTACCAATTATCATATACTTACTATTAATTGCAGTATTAATTATTGCAATTATAATTGGTATTAAATGTGTTACATTATTAAATAATGTTAATCATTTAACTGAAAGTATATCTGATAAAGTAGATTCATTAAATGGACTATTCAGAGCAATTGACTTTGCTACTGATAAAGTAAGTGAAGTAACAACTAAAATTGTAGATACAATTGTTAGTGGTGTTTCAAAAGTAGTACATCGTAAATATAAAAAGAAAAAAGAAGAGGAGGAAGATTTATGAGTAAGAAAAAAGGATTAGGAAAATTTATACTTGGAGCTGCTGTAGGAGCAGGACTAGGAGTATTATTTGCACCAAAGTCTGGTGAAGAAACTAGAAAAGAATTAAAGAAAAGCTTAAATGAATTAATTGATAATTTAAAAGATCTAGATAAAGAAGAAGTTAAGAAAAATATCATGAATAAAATTGAAGATATTAAGGACGAACTTCAAGATTTAGACAAAGAAAAAGTAGCAGCTATTGCTAAAAAACAAGCTGAAAATATTAAAAAGAAAGCACAAGAATTAGTAGAATATGCTAAAGAAAAGGGTACTCCAATTCTTGAAAAATCAGCTCAAAAAGTTAAAGATCAAACTATTAAAACTTTAGAAGTTACTTTAGATAAATTAAAAGATTCTAATAAGACTAAAAAAACTACTAAATAGACACAAATTTGTGTCTTTTTTTAATATGTTTATCTTGTAAAAAAACTTAATAAATGATATTATTATTACAAGAGTAGGTGTTAATATGAAGAATAATTTTAAATATTTAGCAGTATTACTTGTAGCATTCTTTTTATTTAGTGCAAGTGTATTTGCTAAACCAGTAATTACAAAGGTTGTTCAACAATATGAATCATCTGGAACTAAAGATCTTTATTTAGTTTATGCAGATGCTAATGGTGGAACAATTACAGGATACATGGTTACTTCAGATATTAAAGGAACAAATGGAGAATCATATCCTTCAACAAGTGCAACTCAACAATATATAACATTACCAAATGGTTTATATTATGTTTGGGTTAAAACAACTAATGAAGTTTCAGATCCATTCCCAGTATATGTAACTGATTCATGTACTGCAGGTGGAACAGTAACTAATGCTACTGATTCAGGAACATATGAAAGATGTAATAGAAGATATCATGATGGTAGAGAAGTTCAAATAGGTAATGCATCTGATGCAACTTGTGCTCCTGGTTACAATATGGATGCTGCACAATCAACTATCATTGCTAATGATTGTAGTAACAAAAATGCTGCAAAGTATGGTTTAGAATTCAGATATTGTAGAAAAGCATATAGTTATAAATGTGTTAAAATTCAAAATGGTGGATCATCTCAAGGTGGAATGACACCAAGTGATGCTTCAACAGGTAATGCTAAGTTAGCTTCATTATCAGTATCAAGTGGAACATTAACTCCAGGATTCCAACCAAGCACAGTAAGTTATGCAGTAACAACTGACGCTTCTCAAATCACTGTTAGTGCAACACTTCAAAATTCTGCTGCAACATTTGTTAGCGGATATGGACCAAGAACTGTTAACTTAGGTTATGGTACAAATGTAATTGAAATTAAAACTAAAGATGGTAATACATCTAATACATATACTATTAAAGTAAAAAGAGCAGATCAAAGATCATCTGTTAATACATTATCAAGTTTAAATGTAACAAATGGAAAACTAAGTCCAGACTTTAATCCACTTGTAAATGCTTATAATGTAGCTGTAGCTGGAGATGCTAAGAGTGTTGATGTAACTGCTGTATTAAGTGATTCAAACGCAACATTTGTTGATGGCTTTGGACCAAGAACAGTTGAAATAACTGGTGAAACAACTAGAGCATCAATCAAAGTTAAAGCTCAATCTGGTGCAGTAAGAACTTATTCAATGTTATTCTATAAAGAAGGTTCTGAAGTAACTCAACCAGATAATCATGCATTACTAAAATCATTAGAATTAAGTGCTGGTAAAATTGAATTTGATTCAAATACATTCGATTACAATGTTACTGTTCCATATGATGTAACAAGTACTGTTGTAACTGCTATTGCACAAGATGAAAATGATGAAGTAGTTGTTAACGGTGGAGAAAACCTAGAAGCAGATAAATTAAATGAAATTTCAATTATCGTTACATCAAGTGATGGTAAATATTCAAATACATATACAATTTATGTAATCAGAAAGAATGAAGATCTAGGAGTATCTAATAACTCATTACTATCTGATCTTTCAATCGACGGATATAATATTAAATTCGATGCTAAAAAGACTGAATACAAATTAAGTGTTCAAGAAGGAGTTAACTCCCTAGTTATTTATGCTACTCCTGCTGATAATAGAGCTGTAGTTTCAATCGAAGGAAACGAAAACTTAAAAAATGGTAGTGAAGTTAAAGTTAGAGTAACAGCAGAAGATAACTCATACACTGATTATGTTATTAAAATTAAAATGGTAGGAAAAGGTGGAAACGTATTCCTAACAATAATTGTTGTAATTTTAATTATTCTAGCACTTGCATACTTAGTATTAAGAGCTATGGGATATAAGATTTACTTAAACTTTGGAGCTATGAAAGACAAAGTTAAAGGAATCTTTAAAAGAAATTAATAATTAAACAAAATAAACTCTTTTCATAAAATACTATGAAAGGAGTTTTTTTAATGTATAGACAAAACATGTATTATAACTATAATGATGAAAGATTTGGCTTCTTTGTTCCTTTTCTTCTTGGTGGTTTAGCAGGTGCAGGAGTCGTGGGTATATCTAGACCTAGACCAGTTTATGTTAATCAAGGTCCTATGCCAAATTCATACTTTTATTACCCTTACTAATAGTTAGTCCAATTAAAATCATTGATGTAACTATGTGACTACCACCATAACTAATAAATAGGTAAGGTATACCAATGACAGGCACTAACTTTAAATTCATAGCTAGATTATAAAAACATTGCCATAATATCATATAAAATACGATTCTAGATACAATCGTATTTTTCTTTATTAATATAAATAATATACTAATCGTACAACTAACAATAATTACTATTAAACATATATTTTTACTTAATAAATATGATATATAAAAATCATTAAACATTTCTGGAAAATATAATAATTTAGATGTAGCAATAGAAATAAGAGCATTAGTACTTTGAATACTA
>JAEEGJ010030662.1_pt1 | contig 10482 bp, 8 predicted proteins | sample 8958761 | NCBI WGS metagenome assembly JAEEGJ01 (sample SAMN16246546, study PRJNA631951) | gut metagenome | biome: gut microbiome; feature: rumen; material: RS-attached | host: Bos | place: Iran: Karaj | collected 2018-10
CTCATCTCTTTCACCGGCTACCCGCACAAGGTCCTGGCCCGTTATCGCGGTCGTACATACTTCCTGCCGCTGGGCCTCACGCTCATCAACAAGTTCTTCGACGTCGAGCTGGTTCCCGGCGAGGTCGAGGCCTTCATGGCCGACGAGGCCCATTTCTCCGCGCTTTTCGACGCCTTCTTCCGCGGCTACACGTCAAAGCAGTGGGGGCGGCCCCCGGAAACGATCGACCCCTCGATTATCAAGCGCGTTCCGGTACGCTCGAACTACGACGTCAACTACTACAACGACTACAACCAGGGCATCCCGCTCTCCGGCTATAACTCGCTCTTCGACCGATTGCTGGACCACCCAGCCATCGAGGTCGTTTGCGGCAAGGAGCTGCGCCTTGACGGCGGACTTTTTTTCGTCGGGGGCGAGGCTCTGCCGAACGTGCCCGTTTACTATTCAGGCCCGCTTGACGCCCTTTTCTGCTTCCGCTTCGGCCACCTGCCGTGGCGGACCCTGCGCTTCGAGACTGAAAAACTCGATGTTCGCGACTTCCAGGGGACGTCCGTCGTCAACTACGTCGAGGCCGAGGTTCCCTTCACGCGCATTCACGAATTCAAGCACTACCACCCCGAGGCAAAGGACGTCATGGCCTCCCCGAAGACCATCATCACCCGCGAGTTTTCACGCGCGTGGGCGCCGGGCGATGAGCCATACTATCCGATCGACAGCGCCGAATCCCGCGCCCTTCTAGAACGATACAGGGCCGAGGCGGCGAAGTACCCGCTCCTCACAATCGGCGGTCGACTCGGCGGCTACAAGTACCTGGACATGGACCAGTCAATCGGCGCCGCCCTCGCCGTCGACATCGGCTGATAACCTAAAAAGAAGGAAGACCATGGAAGTTATTCCGACTGCAATCCCTGACGTGAAGATTCTGGTGCCAAAGGTGCATCGCGATGCCCGTGGCTATTTCGTCGAGACCTACAACGCCGGTCGTTACGCCGAGGCCGGCATAACTGCCACCTTCGTGCAGGACAACGAAAGCCTCTCCATGAAAGGCGTCGTCCGCGGCCTCCACTGGCAGGCTTCCCCCGCGACTCAGGCCAAGCTCGTGCGCGTCATCCGCGGCGCGGTCTGGGATGTGGTGGTGGACATCCGCAAGGGATCGCCGACCTTTGGCAAAAATGTGTCCGCGGTCCTTACCGCCGAAAACGGCCACCAGTTCTTCATTCCGCGCGGCTTCGCCCACGGATTCATCGTGCTTGAGAACGACACGCTCTTCTCCTACAAGTGCGACAACCTTTACAACCCCGCCCTTGAGCGCGGCATGCGCTTCGACGACCCCGCGCTCGGCATCAAGTGGCCCGACATCGGCGTCGAGCTCACGCTCTCCGAAAAGGACCGACGCCACCCGTTCCTCGCCGACATCGAACCCTGGGAGGAAAAGGCGTGAAAGTTCTGCTGACTGGCGGCAAGGGAATGCTCGGGCGCACGATCTGCCGCGAGCTGACGGACTTCGAGGTCGTCCCGACTGACCTCCCCGAGGCCGATATCACGGACGAAGAGGCAATTGACGCCGTTGTCCGTGACAACCATCCCGACGCGGTTATCCACTGTGCGGCTATGACGGCTGTTGACAAATGCGAGGAGGCCGTGGACCTGGCCTATCGGCTCAACGCCGTCGGCAGCGCCAACGTCGCCTCCGCCTGCAACCGGCATGGCGTGCGTCTCATCGCCATCTCGACCGACTACGTCTTCGAGGGCGACTCAGACCGCCCCTACACCGAGTTCGACAAGCCCTCCGGCGGCCGCACCGTCTACGGCAAGAGCAAGTTCGCCGGCGAGGAGCAGGTGCGCGCCCTCTGTCCGAACCACGCGATTTGCCGCATTTCATGGCTTTACGGCTTTGGCGGGCCGAGCTTCGTCCACGCCATGCTCAAGCTCGCGGACGGAACCCGCCCCGTCCTCAAGGTCGTCGACGACCAGCACGGCAACCCGACAAGCGCGCTCGCCGTCGCGCGCTGTCTTCGCGAACTGCTGAAGCGGCCGAAACTCTGCGGCACCTTCCACATGACGTGCGAGGGCGAGGCCACCTGGGCCGAGTTCGCCGCCGAAATCTTCCGCTTGAAGGGCATTGACCAGAAAATCAGCCCCTGCACGACCGCGGAGTTCCCGCGCCCCGCGCCCCGCCCGCTGAACTCGCGCCTTGAAAAGGCAATGCTCCGTCTCTGCGGCCTCCCCCCCATGCCGCACTGGAAGGACGCCCTGGCCGAGTTCATGGCGCTTGAGTTCGCCTAGGCCAAAGGGGCTGTCTACCGGACGGAGACTTTTGCATGAAGACCGGATACGCGAAAACCTGCATCAACCCGCCGTATGGCGCGCCAATCGTCGGCTATTACGAGGCCCGCTTCGTCAAGGGCGTCGCGGACAATCTCTACGCCCGCGCCGTCGCATTCGACGACGGCGCGAAACGGGCCGTCGTAATCGCGCTCGACCTTTGCCTGCTTCCTCAGAAAATGTACGACGCCATAAAGGACGCCGTTGCCTCCGCCACCGGAATAGACCATGACGCGGTTTTCATAAACTGCTCGCATACGCATACGGGCCCTCTCGTCGGCAATGACTTCGCGACCCACGCCCACAGCTCGGACGAATACAACGCCTTCCTCGTCGCAAGTGCCCGCGACGCCGCCGTATACGCGTTTTCGGATCTGCACGGCTCCACCTTCGGCACGGCCAGGGGACTGGCAAAAAACATCTCGTTTGTACGCCGCTACCGCATGAAGGACGGCTCCGTCGCCACCAACCCCGGCGTCGGCAATCCGAACATCGACCACGCGCTTGGCAAACCCAACGAAACGGTACGGCTTGTGCGCATAGACCGCGAAGGCGCGGACACAATCTTCATCGTCAACTTCGGCACCCATCCGGACTCCGTCGGAGGCGAGTATGTCAGCGCCGACTACCCTGGCTTTGTCTGCGACATTCTGGAGCGCGCGCTTCCAGGCGTCCGCTGCATCTTTCTCCAGGCCCCCCAGGGCGACGTCAACCATGTGAACGTGCATCCCTCGGCCGGGGAGAGGGCCATCTCCACCATCGATTTCGACGGCGTGCCCAGAAGTCTGGCCCTTTCCGAGCACATGGGCCGCTCAATCGCAGGCGCCGTCCTTTCAATCTGCTCCATCACGGAACCTGTCAAGGCCGATGTCCTCTCTTGGGCAACCCGTCGGGTCGATCTGCCATCGCATCAGGAAAACGACCGCCTGGACGAAGTCCGCCACACCTTCGAGATGTACGAGGCCGGTCATGCGTCGGAACTCCCGTACAAGGAGATGGCGTTGACCACGGCGATTGCGGAAGCCAAGCGCATCATGCGGCTCAAGGACGGGCCAGCCTCCTTCCCCTTCCACCTTTCCGCCATCCGCGTCGGCGAACTTGTCTTCGCCGGCGTCAGCGGCGAACCCTTCACCGAAATCCGCAACCGAATCGACGCCGGCTCCCCCTTTCCGAACATTGTCCAATGCTGCCTGACAAACGGCGGGGGCGGCTACATACCCACCCGTTCCGCATACGATGAGGGCGGCTATGAGGCGGCGAGTTCCTCGCTTAAGCCCGGCAGCGACGACATCCTGGTCGACGCCATGCTGGACATGCTGGGCGCATTTTAAAAAAACAAAGAGGGTTTTCTATGTTCATCGGACGAAAAGGCAAGTCAACTCTTATTGAGGAGTTCGCGGTGCTGGTTTTCGCCGCAGCGACATGCTGCGCCAAGCCGTCGATTGCGCCCATCCCGGTAATGCCGCTTCAGGAGGCGCTTGAAAGGACGGCGGACGGCAAAGGCGATGGCGCCGCCTATTACGCGCTGGCAATCCACCAGGCGAGCGGCAAGGAGATGAAGCGCGACCGCGACAAGGCCAACGCCTTTCTGATGAAGGCCGTGGAGGCGGGCTATGGCCCCGCGCTCTACGCGTACGCAAGCGCGAGGGAGACGCGCCTCAAGGAGGAGCGCAAGCCGCAGGGGGACTTGTGGATGGAGTTGGGCGCGACGCCGTGGGATTTGCTGAAGGACTCCTACCAGGAGGAAAGTCTCGTCAACGAGGAATCGGCTTCGGAGATGCTCGGCCTGTACCAGAGGGCCGCCGACACGGGGTTGGCCTCCGCATCGAACGCCGTGGAGCGCCTGAAGGAAAAAATAGTCCGGGTGCGGGCCCAGGCGGCGGTTGCGGCGAAGAACGAAAAGCTCATGGCGGCCGCCTACGAAAAGATGAAGGAGGAAAACCCCGGGCAGATTGTGCGTCTCCAGTCCGGCGGCGACTATTCGGCGCCGCCGCTGCTTGACTTCGACAAGGCCACCGCGCTGGCCGAGAAGGGCGACGCCGACGGATACTACATGCTTGCGCTTCACTACGCCCGCGGCAACATCGTGCAAAAAGACCGGGAAAAGGCCGCGGCATTTCTCAAGAAGGCGGCCGACGGGGGAAATCCGGCGGCGATGTTCCTGTTCGGATGCGTCGAGGCGCAGGACGGCCCGGCGGTCAGACGCCTGACAGGTTTGTCGTTTTGGGAATTCGTGAAACTGGGTCCGTCCGCATACAACAAGGACTATTCCGACGAGGCGTTCATAAACCGGGTGACCGGCATCTTCGCAAAGGCCGGGGAATTGGGCGTCGCCGAGGCGACGAACGCCATCGTGCGGCTCCGGAAGCGCCATGACCAGGCCCTCGCCGAGCGGACGAAAAAAGAGGCCAACGCGAAACATGCCGCCGCGATCGAGGCGCTTGTCCCGCCAGAGTACCCGAAGTTCCAGCCGATGCCGTTCGCCGAGGCCGTCGAAAAGGCGGCAAAAGGCGACGCCGAGGCCTACTGTTCGCTTGCCGTGCACTACGCGCGTGGCGATGCGGTGGCCCAGGACAGGACAAAGGCCCTGTCATGCCTGAAGAAGGCGGCCGAGCTAGATTCGGCGATCGCGCTTCTTCTCCTTGGCGCCGTAAGAAGCGATGACAGCAAAATAACGGAAAAGGTCGCCGACGTCCATCCGTACGCCCTTGGCTATTTCTGGCGTTCCGACAGTGACGGGGAAAAGGCGGAAAATGAGGCGATGTCGCTCTACTCCCGCGCCCGCGACCTTGGGTTGCCGCAGGCAACCAACGCCCTCGCCAGGCTCAAGGGCAGAATCGCGAAGCGCAAGGCGGAGGAAGTCCGGGAAAAGCAGAAGGAGGCCCTGGAAAGCGCGGCGGGCCTGGACCTCCCGTCCGACCAGTCGCGGTACTTCCCGTTGCTCGTCGCGGCCGGGGAGATAGATGTGGAAACGGTGCGCCAGTGGGAGGTGCTCTTCAAGCAGCGCGAAGCACGGCTAAAGGCGGAGGGGAGGATTCCGGACAATGACACGGAGGCCGACTGGAAGAAGATCCTGGCCCGCGGGACGAATATCCTGTCCAGAATTGACCTGAAGCTCTTTTCGCCGGACGCGTTGCCCGAAAAAGTCGCGGAACTTGCGCGCGGCGACGGGTACGACGTCGCCTGGGAAACCGGCTCGACGAACGACGCCTTCAAGTCGTGGTCCGCCGGAAGCGGCAGGAAAGTCGCCGCGTGGTTCGGACTGGGGGTGGCACGGTTCTCGGATGACGGGCGGCTGGAGTCGATCACCTCACATGATCATGACCCCTGGGTCAGCCGCGCAAAGCGCGAAATCGAAGCCGCTCGCTCCCGCCAGGCGGCGGAAGTGGGGCTTTCTGTCGCGAGTTGCGAGCTGCTCGCCGGGTGGATTGGGTGGAATTAGGGCGCCGATTTAGGCATGAAGAAACTCGCCTTCCCCGCGAAAGTCCGCTGTCCGTATTTCGAGTTGAACGACCAGGAACGCGCCTACCACGACAAGGAGTGGGGGACGCCCTGCCGAAACGACCGCAAGCTCTTCGAGTACCTTCACAATCCCGACAATGCGAAGTCCGACGAGTGGACCGCGCCGACGCGGACGGAGCTTTCGGACCGCATCGCCGCCGAACTCAAGGCGCGCGGCTTCAAGTTTCTCGGCACCGTCACCATTTACGCCTTCATGCAGTCCGTCGGCCTCGTCAACGACCATGCCCGCTTCTGCTTCCGTTACAAGGAACTGACTCAGTAACCGCGAACCACCGGCTACCAACGGAGGCCCCCGGGGTGTCTGACACCAAAACGGGTTATAGGGAAGGCCGCGCATCGTCGCGGCCGCTATCAGGTGGTCGGATGTCCGGTTGCCCGGTTGTTCAGATGGTTGATGATCCGATGACTGCGCATTGCCAAGAAAAAGCTGCGTTGCTTTGGGCCTCCCCTGGGGACGCGGGCATCTTGCTCGCGGCGGCCCGGACGAAGCCGGGCCCTCCCCCTGGGGACGTGGGCATCTTGCCCGCGACAGTCGCGCGGAAGCGCGACCCTCCCGCACAAGGTGGGGCGAGCTCTCCGAGCGAGCCGCATAGCCCTTCCGGGAGCGCGGGCGGCCTCGCCCGCCTACTCCAAGGCCGTGGACGGAGCGGGTTGGACTCCGAATTGTTCCGGTCCCTCCGCTAACGTTCCGGGATTATTTTCCGTGTAAAACGAGCAGATCGTGTAGGTTGGCAAAATCAGGCACAATAAGCGACCATCCTTTTCGTTGTTGCAAACATCTGCGGTAGTTACACCGCAACCGTCCCCAAGGAGAACCCCACCATGAAATCCCCGAGAGTCATTCTGTCCGCCGCCATTGTCTTCGGCATCCTATCCGCAACCGCCTTCGCGCAGCCGCCGCGTCATGTCGGCAAACATGGCGGCAGCGCCGCCGCGAAGGAGGCGGCAGAGGCAAGGGAGGCCAACGAGAAGTCGAAGAAGAAAATCGCCCACTACGAGACGGACGAGGGAGCAAGCGGAAAGCTCTCCTGGAAGGAGTACACGGCCAATCCCAAGGCCACGGGCGAGACCACGCTTCTCGTGGTCTTCGGTGGACGCGACTCGGTCAAGGACGGCAGGGGCGAGGCAAAGGTCCCGGCCGCAATCGAGGAGGCGATCAAGCACGCGAGTCTCCTGCCAAACAGCGGGAAGCTTGTCATTCTCGTCCCCGACATGATGGTCGAGTGGCGCAGGGGCGGCAATGGCCGGGAAACGCCTGTCTCCGAGGGGATTCCGAAACTCGTCCGCGCCCGCGCCGAAGTGCACCACGTGAAGCCTGGGCGCATCTTCGCGACTGGATTCTCGATGGGCGGCGGGCTCGTCTACAACCTCCTCAACGACGACCCGACTTTGTTCGTGCGGGCTCTCGTAGTCGGCGCGTCCGGCGATCCCGAGGCGGTTTCCGACATCAAGGCCGAAATCCTCGCCTACCACGGCGCGGACGACGACTACATTCCAGCCGCGCGCGTCAAGGCGTTTTCCGATGCCATCAACGCAAAGAAGCCCGGCCGCATGAAAGTCGAGACGCTCAAGAAGACCGGCCACGCCGAATCCGAAAGCGAAGCCTACTCCAAAAGGGACGCCTGGAAATGGCTGTTCAGGTAACGGGAAAGGGAGAACCCACCATGAAAACCCCAGGCGCCATTCTGTCCGCCACTATTGTAGTTGGCATCCTTGCGGCCATCTCCTCCGTCCTTGCCGCCACCGACTGCGCGGACGGCTTCTGCCCGATTCCGGAGACATCCGCCAACGAACCGGAAATCACGGTGCTTTCACCCGTGCCGGAGTCGGCGGTCGAGCCGATTGCGCCCGCGATGCGCTTGAAGTCGCTGGAGGGCAAGACAATCGCGCTCGTGGGCGGCAGCTTCATGGCAAACGTTACCCACCCAGAACTGAAGCGGCTGATCCTCGCCGAATATCCCACGGCCAAGGTCTACCTTCTGAGCGAAATTGGCTCGGCGGGTCCGTATCCGCGTCCCGGCGTTGTGCGGCGCGAGAAAGACGCTTTCCAGCGAAAACTGAAGGAGTTCAAGATCGATGCCGTTGTTTCCGGCAACGGCGGTTGCGGTCTCTGCACCCCGAAGGAGACGGGGTCGTGCATCGCCGCCGAAGTGCTGGGCATTCCGTCCGTCATGATCGCCGCGCCAGGCTTCGTGAAGCAGGCGAAGGCGACGGCCGTGTCGGCCGGTCTCGCGGAGCTGCGCGTCGCCGAATACCCCGGCGCGTTTGCGAGCCACACGCGGGAGGAGCTGCTGTCCAATACGCGCAAGGTTCTCTGGCCGCAGATCAAGAACGCATTGACGGGAGAAACGGCAGTTTCCGCAACGGCGATTGCCGTTGAAGAACCTGCCGTTTCTCCCGCCATTTTGGATCCTATGACTTTCGACGAGTTCCTTCGCGTCTTTCTGGATTCCGGCTGGACGGACGGCCTGCCCGTCGTGCCGCCGACGGAGGATCGCGTCGCGGCGTTTCTGCGCTTCACCGATTTGCCGCCAGAGCAATCGCTCGGCGCGATTCCACCCGCGCAAAGGGCTGTGACTGTCCGCCACGTCGCCGTGAACGGCGTCATGGCCGGATGCCCGCCTGAGTTCATGCCAGTTTTATTGGCGTTCGTCGAGGCCATGAAGAACGGCGACTTCCGGCGCACACTTGCCTCGACCCATGCCTGGACGCCATACTGCTGGCTTAACGGTCCCGTGGCCCGCCAGCTGGGCTTCGACTGCGGGCAGGGTGAGATTTCCGAGCCGAGGAACGCCGTCCTGGGGCGCTTCATCAACCTCGCCATGCTCAACCTCGGCGGCTACCGCGTGAAGGAGAACCGCATGGGGACGTTCGGCTACCTCATGCCGTGGTGCGTCGCGGAGGACGAGTCGGCGGCGCTGCGAGTCGGGTGGAAGCCGTACCATGTGCAGCGCGGTTACTCCATGGACGACTCGACGCTCACCGCCGCGTCCGCGATCAACTGGGGCAACAACCTCGTGCCCGCGACATCCGACGGCGGGCGCATCAAGGACATGATGGCGTGGGACGCCGTGGAGAAGTCGCAGATGGCCGTCGCGAGCGGGATGCCCTGCACCTACCGCGCGTTCCTCGTCACCGAGGGCGTCGCCCGCGACCTTGCGAAGACCTACGCCACGAAGGACGCGCTTTGCAATGCCCTTGAAGAGACGGCGCGGATTCCGCTTGGACAGCGCGCCTTCGCGAACTACTGGGGCAATCCGGGCAGCGCCTTTGATCCGGCGAAATACCCGCTTCGCGCCCACGAACGCCGTATAACCTCCAAGGAAGGCGCGACGGAGACCGCCACGCCGCCGTGGCTTGCGTGGACGGGCAAGGCGCAGATGGAGACCGTTCCCGCGATGGCGCCTGGCAAGAGCGCGTTCCTAGTGACGGGCGACCCCTCGCGCAACAAAGTTCTGACCGTCCCCGGCGGCGGCTTCGCGACCATCAAAATCGTGCTTCCCGCCGCCTGGGACTCCCTCATGGCCGAGCGCGGCTACAAGCCTCTAGCTGATTTTCGGCTGCCCGCCGATAGATGAGTGTTGTTATTTCACGCAGAGCCGCCGTGGGCGCAGTGATGCAGAGAGTGCGGGGCTGTGAACCGCAGGATAGGAGACAATCAGTCCCGCAGTTCTCCCCATATGGTTAATTCCTCACGCAAAGTCCGCAAAGCCCGCAAAGAGTTGATTGGCCTGCGGCGCCTTCCGGGAGAAGGGAGAGGAGGAGTGGAGAAGGTTGTTAACCACGGACTTTCACGGACGGGCTTCGCTAACGCTCGCCTCTTTTGGGGTTGCGCAAGCGTAAGCGCAGCGCGTCCGTGTCGGTCAGTGGTTGAATTTGCCACCAAAAAACTCTCTGCTTCTCCGCCTCTCTGCCTCTCTGCGTTAGAGACCAGCCCCGTACCTGCGCGCTTCGCGCGAAAGTGTGCAAGTGTGCAAATGTGTAAACGGTCAATATCCAGTTCCCAGCGCAAGTGTCCTCTGCGGCCCTGATACTGGCTGCTGGATACTGGCTGCTGGATACTGGTTGCTGGCTGCTTGCACACTTTCGCATTTTGAAGTGGCCTGCGGCGCATTCCGGGAGGTGGGGAGAAAGGGAGAACGGGAGTTATTTGAGAATTCTCCCAATCTCCTCCACTCCTCTTCTCCCAGAAGCGGAAGCAACTTTCCCGGCTCATGTTCAAGTGTGGAAGTATCCAGCAACCAGCAGCCAGTATCCAATGTCTGTCGCACTTCATTGGGATTGGTAATTGGCCGTTGGCGCTTCGCGCGACTTGGGAAGCGGGCCGCCGCTTCGCGCAAAGTGTGCAAGTGTGCAAATTTGCAAACGGTCAGTATCAGTTTCCAGCACCAGTGGCGGTGTCGTGCTGATACTGGCTGCTGGATACTGGCTGCTGGATACTTGCACACTTTCGCATTTTGAAGTGGCCTGCGGCGCATTCCGGGAGAAAGGGAGTTGAGGAGCAGGGGAGATTTCTCATTTATATTTTCATTTCCGTCATTTGTGCTCACTTGGAGTTTTTGTCAATGGAAAACGACACTCCCCCCGGCGCTTCGCGCCACCCCCCTCACGAGGGGGGTGGCCCCGAAAGGGGCA
>JAEEGJ010030664.1_pt1 | contig 10482 bp, 11 predicted proteins | sample 8958761 | NCBI WGS metagenome assembly JAEEGJ01 (sample SAMN16246546, study PRJNA631951) | gut metagenome | biome: gut microbiome; feature: rumen; material: RS-attached | host: Bos | place: Iran: Karaj | collected 2018-10
TTGTAACTAAAGGCGATGCAAATAACGATAAAGATTTTGATCCGGTAGAAGAGAAAAATGTACTTGGAAAATATATATTCCATGTGAAATACATTGGTTTCCCAGCCGTATGGTTAAATGAATTATATAGAAAACAAACACCGCTAGTCGAAATCAAATAAAAAGGGAGAAGTTGTATGGATAATAAGGTTCGCAAATATAAATTGAAACCTTGGGTAAGAATATTAATATTGCTTATCTTCCTTTTTAATGTCGTTTTTTCGGCTATTTTAATACATCATGGTAGAAACCCTAATCAAGTTCCTAAAGTTGATTATACGTACCGTATAGATGAAAAACTAGGGTATTCTGTAGCGCTTAAAAATAATGACTTCTATGAAGAAGATGTCTTAGGTGAAGGAAAACAGTATGCTACTGAATTAATAGACCATATAGATATCAATTTTAACTATAATTATCAAGGTAGTAAGATGACTACTAATAAAATAGCTTATGAAATAAATGGTACTATTATTGGAGAATACGAAAATAAAGATAACGGAAATTCCGAACTATGGAAAAAGAATTATGTATTCGTTGAAAAAACAAATGACGAAAGAGAATCTGCTACTTTTAATGTAAATAAATCACTAAAACTTGATTATGCTAAATATAGTAAAATAGTAGAAGATTTCAAATATAAATTTAAAATTCCAATTGATGCATACCTAGATATAGTTTTAAAAGTATACTATGATGTTACTTTAGAAGATAAATCCATAGTAACTGCAACAGATTCTATGGAACTTAAAATACCACTAGCTAGAACAACAATTACTATAGAAAAGAAGATTGACGATAAAAGAGTTGTTGATTTAAAGAACGCTCCAGTAGAAAAAGATGAGCGTATGATAAAACATGGTATATTTATTAATTTAATATCAATTGCATTCTTCTTACTTTTATCACCATTTGTATTTATCTCAAATAAAACTTATTATGAAAAAACACTAGAAAGAATACTTAAGAATTACTCAGAAATAATTGCTGAAGTAGATTCAGCACCTAGTGAAAATGATTTAGAAATAATTGATGTAAAGAATTTTGAAGATATGGTTGATATTGAAGAAGAAATAAAATCACCAATTCTATACTATAAAGTAGAAGAAGGTAGTGAAGCATTATTTACTATTGTAAATGATAATTATATGTATAGATATATACTAAAAAAATAGAACCGATATAATCGGTTCTTTTATTTTGTTAAAATATCAAATACTTCTTTAACATCTTTAAGTTCTTGTTTATCTTTATATTTAGGTATTACATGCATATGAAAGTGTTTAACATCTTGAGCTATACCATTATTTTGACATAGAGAAACTCCGTCACAAGATAATTTATCTTCAGCAAGTTTCTTCATATTCTTAGCTACTCTTATAACTTCTAAAAGAGTTTCTTCACTAATAGTATCAATATCTTTAGTATGAACTTTAGGAATAACTAACATATGTCCATTGGTATTAGGATTAATATCTAAAAATACTTTTACTTTTTCATCTTCATATACAGTATAAGAAGGAATATCTCCTTTAATTATTTTACAAAAAATACATGTTTCATCCATTATTTATCACTCCTAAAAATATTATAACATAAATAAAGAATTGTATAGAAAATATATAGTAAATAATGTATAATACTTTTGGGGATGATAATATGAATTCACTTAAAATTAATAACATATCTGTAAAAACTGAAGATAAAGAAATATTAAAAGATTTTTCTTTAGAAGTAAATCCTGGTGAAATACACGTTATAATGGGTCCTAATGGTACTGGTAAATCTACTTTACTTAATACTATTATGGGAGATAGTAGTTATGTTATTACTAGTGGTGAAATCTATTATAATGATAAATTATTAAATAATTTAGATACCTCAGATAGAGCTAATCTTGGAATATTTTTAGGAATGCAAAAACCTATTTCTTTAGAAGGAGTAAGTAATGCAGACTTCTTAAGAACAATGGTTAGTTCAAAAGAAAAAGAAAACTTTAATTTAATGAAATTTGTTAAGAAACTAAATGAATACCAAGAAAAATTAAAGATAAACAAAGATATGGTAAGTAGAAGTGTTAATACTGGTTTCTCTGGCGGAGAAATAAAGAAAAATGAAATACTTGAGATGTACCTACTTAATCCAAGTTTAGTTATGCTAGATGAAATAGATTCTGGGCTTGATGTAGATAGTTTAAAAATAGTAGCGGATAATATACTTGATTATTATAAAGAAAGTGGATGTGCTCTTCTTATAATAACACATTATCAAAAACTACTTGATTATATAAAACCTACACATGTTCATATAATGAAAAATGGTAAGATTATAAAAAGTGGAGACTCTTCTTTAATAAATGATATAGAGCAGTTAGGATACGAAAATTTAGATACCGAAACAAATGAAATTTGAAGATCTAAAAAGAATTAAAATAGTAGATGATAAAGTAGTAGATAAAGAAATAGATGAAGGTATTGAAATAGAAGAAATACCTAGAAATATGTTCTTTGATGTAACAGTAATTAAAATTAATATATCAAAGGATACTACTTTAAAGTTAGAGTTTAGTACAAGAAAGGCTACTAAATTAGATGTAAAAATAACTGTTAAAGAAGGAATCCATTTAAATCTAATGGAATATCGATTTGGTAAAAACTTTAAAGTTAGATATCAATATAATCTAGAAAAAGATAGTTATACAAATATAGTTAAGTTCTATGATGTAAATGGTATTAAAGAAATGAATATGATATTTCTAAATGGAGAAAATGCTAAAATAGATTATAATTTTAAAACTATATCAACTGGATTTGAAAAATATAATTTAACGATACATCATAATGCTCCTAAAACAATAAGTAATATTTGTAATAATGGAGTAAACATTAATGATGGTAATTTACAATTCAATGTATCTAGTTTTGGCACTTTAGATAACAAGGGTTGTATCATTAATCAAAATAGTCGTATAATTAATTTAACAAACAACAAATGTGGTATAAATCCTAATCTATTTATAGATGAGATGGATGTAGAAGCATCTCACTCAGCTTTAATAGGAGGATTTACTAAAGATGAAATATTTTATTTAACTAGTAGAGGATTAAGTAAAAAAGATGCTATAATGCTTCTAATAACTGGATTCTTACTAAATAATACAAATGAATTAATTGCTAAAAAAATTAAGAAAAATATTAATAAATATTGGAGGTGATATTATGAATAGAGAAGATTTTAATATCTTAAATACTGGTATTATTTATTTAGATAATGGTGCTACTACATTAAAACCAAAGTGTTTAGTAGAAGCAACAAACGATTATTATTTAAATTATAGTGCTAATGCTCATAGAGGAGATTATTCTATTAGTTTAAAAGTAGATAAAATGTATGAAGAAGTAAGAGATAAAGTAAAAAGACTAATAAACTGTGAAAGTAATGAAGTAATCTTTACTAGTGGATGTACTGATTCCTTAAATAAAGTGGTATTTGGTTTTTGTAAAAACTACTTAAAAGAAGGAGATGAAATTCTTCTTACTAAAGCAGAACATGCATCTAACGTCTTACCTTGGTTTGAACTTTCTGAAGAAATAAAAACAAGTGTTAAATATATACCTTTAACAGAAGATCACGTGGTAACAGTAGATAATGTTATTAAATCAATTACAGATAAAACAAAAGTAATATCACTAGCTCAAGTTACTAATGTAATAGGAGATATAAGACCTATTAAAGAAATAACTAAAATAGCTCATGAAAGAGGTATTATTGTTATAGTAGATGGAGCACAAAGTGTTCCACATATGAAAGTTGATGTAAAAGATTTAGACATTGATTTTCTAGCTTTCTCAGCACATAAAATGTGTGGTCCAACAGGAGTAGGAGTACTATTTGGTAAATATAACTTGCTAGAAAAAATGAAACCTACTAGTTTTGGTGGAGGAATGAATTCTTACTTTGAAGTAAACTTTGATAGAGAGTATAGTAAAATACCAACTAGATTTGAAGCCGGAACTCCTAATATAGCTGGAGTAATAGCTTTTGGTAAAGTAATAGATTATCTTTTAAATATTGGTATGGATAATATAACTAAGCATGAACTATCTTTAAAGAAATATTTAATAGATAGATTAAAGGAAAATGAAAATATTACTATTTATAATGAAAATACTATGTCCGGAATAGTAACATTTAATTATAAAGATATCTTTAGTCAGGATTTAGCTATTTATTTAAATAAAGAAAATATATGTGTAAGAGCAGGTAATCACTGCGCTAAAATATTAAAAGAAGAAATAGGTGTTAAAAATACTTGTAGAGTAAGTTTATACCTATATAATACAAAGGAAGAAATAGATAAATTAGTTGACACATTAAATTGTCCAACTATAAAGAATAATATAATATAGGCATTTGCCTATATTTTTTATGGTATAATTTAAATAGGTGGTTTTATGAAAAGCATTATAAACTATATAAAAAATAAAAACTTAATTATATTAGGTATTTTAATAGTAGCATTTTTTATTTTCATAAATGTATTTTATTTTAAAGGACCACTTATTGTTTTTATAGGTAAAAATGTTATTACTACAGAAGTACATTCTAAGTATATAGATGATAATAATTATAAATTCTTATTTTTTGATAATGAACTTCATGATAAAGTACTTAAAATATCTAATGTTAATTTAGATAAATTAGGAGAATACAATATAGACTACACTTTATATTTAGATAATAAAGAAGTAAAAAGAAGAAGAAAAGTAAAAGTAGTAGATACTACTAAACCAGATTTAGTTCTTAAAGATCAGGAAAACTCCGTAGCATGCCCTAATGGAAACTATATAGAGCAAGGTTATGAAGCAAATGATAATTATGATGGAGATATAACTAGTAAAGTTAAAATAACTAAAAAAGGTGATACATGGACATATACTATTAAAGATACTTCTGGCAATAAAGAAGAAAAAGTACGTAATATAGTAAGAAAAGATGAAACAGCACCAGTTATTACTTTAAAAACAACAAATACTAAAATATAGAGAGGAACTACTTTTACAGAACCAGGATATACTGCTATAGATAATTGTGATGGAGATATAACAGATAAAGTAAAAGTAGATGGTAAAGTAAATACAAATAGTACTGGTAAATATACTCTTACTTATACAGTAACAGATAGTCATGATAACAATACTGTAGTAACAAGAGAAGTAGAAGTAGTAAATCAAACAATATATTTAACAAATACTATATATTTAACATTTGATGATGGACCATCATACTTAACAAGTCAGTATTTAGATGTACTTAAAAAATATAATGTTAAAGCTACATTCTTTATAAATGATAAAGGATACTATGATCAAGTTAAAAGAATGCATAATGAAGGAAATGTAGTTGCAAACCATACAGCAAGTCATAACTTTGCTGGTATATATAGTTCAACTACAGCTTTCTGGAATGATTTTAATAAACTAAATGCAACTATTAAAAATATAACAGGAGTAGATAATAAACTATTTAGATTCCCAGGAGGATCTTCTAATACAGTTAGTAGACAATATAATAGAGGTATAATGACTCAGCTTGTTAAAGAAGCTAATGCTAAAGGATTAGTATACTTTGACTGGAATGTAGACTCAAATGATGCAGGAGGAACTACTACTGCAGATGGAGTATACCGTAACGTAGTAAACTCACTTAGTCACTCAAGAGCAAATATAGTCTTAATGCATGAAGGTAAAAATTATACATTAAATGCACTTTCTAGAATAATAGAATTTGGTATTAATAATGGATATAATTTTGCAACACTTAATGAATCAAGTGCAACAGCGCATCACGGAGTAAATAACTAGGAGTATTTTTACTCCTTTTTTGTTATAATGAAAGTGGTGATATTATGCGTTGCAAGTGGTGTAATTTAAAAAATGATTTATATATAGACTACCATGATAAAGAGTGGGGGACTTTAACAAATGATGAACATACATTATATGAAATGTTTATCTTAGAGACTTTTCAAGCAGGACTTTCCTGGGAGTGTATTCTAAATAAAAGAGAATCCTTTAGAAAAGCTTATGATAATTTTGATATAGATAAAGTAATAAAATATGACTCTAAAAAAATAGAAGAACTACTAAAAAATAAAGAAATAATACGAAATAAATTAAAGATAAATGCTTCTATAAAGAACTCTATTATTTATAAAGAAATAGTAAATGAATATGGTTCATTTTATAAATACCTTACTTCATATATAAAAGAAATAATTTATGAAAATGATAAAACAACTAACATAGTATCTGATAATATAAGTAAGGATTTAATAAAAAGAGGAATGTCTTTTGTAGGATCTACTACTATATATTCCTACTTACAAGCTATAGGACTAATTAATTCACACGATAAAGATTGCTTTAAATATAAGCAATCTAAAGTATCCTAAATTTGCAAAAATAGTTATTTTGTTATATAATATAAAACCGTGAGGTGGAAATTATGAAAATAACTACATCTACAATACTAGGTAATGCTTTAATTGAGTTAATCAATAATAAGAAAAAACCTATTATATCTGTTGAAGAACTTCAAGATTATACAGATGTAATTAAAGATGAGACTAGTATGGATGCACACGTATCAGGACTTGACTTATTCAAGATTAAAGGTCATGAAAGAAGTCATATTAAGTTTTTAACTGATACTATGGAGTTTACTATTGCGGACCATGCATCAGTAGGTGATTTGATATCACGTTATCAAACAGATATATCAGAAAATGTATTAAATGCATTTAAAAGTAAGAAATCATATGATTTCTTAGGTATCAAATATAAATCAAAAGCAATAATGGGGAAATAATTTAATTATTTCCTTTTTTGTTATTTAATTGACTAAATAAATATTATATTTTATAATTTAATTATAAGATAGGTGAGGTATAAAATGGGGAAGAAAAATACAACAAAAAATAAAGCCTTTAAAAAAGGTAAAACTAAAAGAGCTTTTACTTTAATAGAACTCTTAGCGGTAATATTAATACTTGGTATTATTGCATTAATAGCTGGAACTACAATATATAATATGGTAGAACACTCTAGAAAGGAAGCTTATAAAGCTACGGTAAGAGGAGTTTTAAAATCAGCAGAACACTATGTAACAAGTTATCCTTTATTAAATAGAGGAAAGATATCTTACCCAGTAGTATTTACTTGTGATGGAAAAGAGTGTTCTAACGGAATTGATAAACTTGAAGTAGAAGGAAAACTTCCAGAAGGCGGACAAATTATTATTGAAAACTCAAGTAGTATTAAAGCAAGCTATTTAAGAAATGATAGATACTGTGCATTCGGAGATAAAGTAAATATCGAAGTAAATAAAGATTGTGATAAAATAGATAAAACTAGTCCTACTACTCCAACAGGTGGTTCATTAGGTAAAGTAGAAGGAAATAATCCAAAAGGAACTATAAAAGTTTTACCATCCGGTTCTACTGATGATCACTCAGAAGTAACTTATGAATACTTAGTAGATAATAAACCAGATGAACCTAATAAAGATGATAAGAGATTTACTAAATCAACTGAATTCGATAGATCTTGCGGTAAGAAATACTATGGATGGGCTATTGCTGTTGATGCATCCGGAAATAGAAGTGATGTGTTCTACTTAGGTGAAACAGAAGACGGAGAAAATGTATATTCAGAGTGGAGTGAATGTTCTAAGACATGTGGTGGAGGAACTAGAACAAGAACTAATACATGTGCACTTGTTAAAGAAGGACTTAGTGAAGCATGTAATACTCAAGGTTGTTCATATGAAGCAGTTGTTACTACATATAATGCAACAGCTACTACTTCAACTTATACAGCAACATCAAGTTATTCTTGTCATGAATACCACGCTGGAGGAAGTGGTGGTTCTTGTGCATCTGATTGTGTAAGTAACTGCTTTGTGTATGCCGACGGTTCAGGAAACTGGGAATGTAATAAACGAGCATGTGGAACTTCATATACTTGTCCAAATGGTGGAACACCAAGTGGAAGCACTTGTAAAAAGACAGTATACAAATGTAATGGAACAGATAAACTAAATAATAAAACATGTACTAGTTATACTTGTCCAGATGGAGGAACTCTACAAGGTACAACTTGTGTTAAATAATAAAAGGAAATAATTTATTTATTTCCTTTTTTTTGCTATACTTAATATGGTGAGAGTATGGATTATAATGATAATCAAATAAAAGAAATTATTAATAAATATTCTTCTTTTGTAGATAGTATTTCTTGTGATGAAAAAATAAAGAATCTATTATATTTAATAGTACCTGCTTTTATAGTAAGATACTCTTTAGATAATGAAAGATTAATACTAAATACTTTTAAAGATGTTAAAATAGTTATTGATGATGAAGAAAATATTAATAATCCAGCTTTTTATCAGGGTATTCCTTATATAGATAATGATAATGTTTATATAAGTAAAACTATTGTTATAAAACACTTTAAAACAGACTTTTTAGTAGGTTTACTTAATAATTTAGTACATGAATATAATCATGCCTTAAATTCCTATAATAATCCTTATTTTAAGGATGATAACTATATTTATATTAGAACTGGTCTAACTTATATAAAATACTCTAAAATAGGCTTAAAAGCCGTAAATAAAGATGATTCATATATATTAGAAGAAATACTTAATACTTTTCAAACAGAAGAAGTATTAAATATAATTCATTCTTTTAAGAAATATGAGTTTAGTAATCCTAAAGTAAGAAATGCTTTATATATACTTGATACTCATATGGAAAGTAATTATGAATTAGGTTACTACTATTTGGAAAAATTCTTTAGTAAAGATTTACTAAGTAATAAAACATTTACTTCTACTTTATCTAATTTAAGACTTAAAGGAGAAGTAAATGATATAGAATACTGGTTTAATAATATAACAGGTATAAAAGATAGTTATAATAAACTAATAAGTTATTTAATTAAGTTAAATGACTTAAGAAATAAAAAACCTTCATTCTTTTTTGGAGAAAGAAAACTTAAAAAAGATTTAAGATATTTATATAAAGAAGTACTTTATATAATAAATACATTTAATAACAACTGCACATTTAAGTAGGTGATTTGCGTGAAAGATAAAAAATACTTAGTAGGTAGTATCCTTCTTGTAATAATACTAGTTGTAACATTATTATCTAGATATTATACGAGTACTACTTATACTAAAAATATGTATTATATGGATACATATATAACTATTAAAGTAAGTACTAATAAATCAAAAGATAAAGTAGATAAAGTATTTGATAAGATTGATAATTTATATAAAGATTATCATAATTTAACAAATCCGTATGATGAGAATAGTACTTTATATTATATAAATCATAATACATCAAATGAAGAAGAACTAACTATAGATTCAAGACTATATGATTTATTAAAACTAGGAATGGATTATTATAAAGAAACAAATGGTTTATTAAATATAAATATGGGTAATATTATTTCTTTATGGAAGTCCTATAGAGATAAAGGTGAGGGGATACCTTCTAAAGAAGAAATAGAAAGTAATAAAGAACATAATATAGAAGATATAGTACTTTTAGATAATAATAAAATTAAAAAAACTCATCCTCATATAGATTTAGGAGCAATTGCTAAAGGATATGTAACTGAACTAGCAAGTAAAACTTTAAAAGAAGAGGGGATTACTAGCTTTATAATAAATGCTGGTGGTAATGTAGTAGTAGGTAAAAATAATAAGAAAAAAGCCTATACCGTAGGAATACAAAGTCCTATAAAACCAAGTGATATTTATACTAAAGTAAATGTTAATAATAAAGCAGTAGTTACAAGTGGGGGATATGAAAGATTCTATGAATATGAAGGAGTAAAATATCATCATATAATAGATCCTAGTACTTTATATCCAGCAAGTAATATGCAAAGTATAACAGTTATTACTTCTTCATCTTCTTTAGCAGATATAATGAGTACTTATTTATTTTTACTAGATACAGATAAAGCCTTAGAATATGTAAATAATCATGATGATTTAGAATGTATTATATATACTAATGATGGTAAAACTCTTAAAAGTAAAGGAATAGATAAATATGAATAAAAATGACTTTATTTTAATAGGAGTAATCTTACTTATTATAGGAGGTATATTCTTTATCACTACTAGAAGTAATAAAAAGGTAAATACTGCAAGTGTTTATTATGATAATAATCTAGTTTTAAAAATAGATTTAACACTTGATGAAAAAGAATATATTGTAGATGGATATAATGGTCCTGTTACAATAAAAGCTGGTAATGGTAAGATAAAAGTAGAAGATGAAGATAGTCCGCTTCATTTATGTTCTAAACAAGGTTATATAGATAAATCCTATGAATCAATTATCTGTTT